>OLXA01000989.1_pt1 | contig 11763 bp, 10 predicted proteins | sample 1644551 | NCBI WGS metagenome assembly OLXA01 (sample SAMEA103958150, study PRJEB25191) | human gut metagenome | biome: human-associated habitat [ENVO:00009003]; feature: intestine environment [ENVO:2100002]; material: feces | place: Germany | collected 2013/2015 | reverse complement strand
TTTGTACAAGCGATTTTCAAAAATGGCAAGGAGAATTTACAGCGAATACACCGACAAAATCGAGCCGTTCGGACTTGACGAGGCATGGCTTGATGTTACCGACAATAAGAATATGAGCGGCAAAGAGATTGCACTCGAAATTAATCGCCGTATAAAGCAGGAGCTCGGAATAACCGTAAGCATCGGAGTCAGCTTTAATAAAATTTTTGCCAAATTCGGAAGTGACTATAAAAAGCCTGACGCTATAACGGAAATCACACGGGAAAATTACAAAGATATTGTGTGGAACTGTCCTGCAAAAGACCTTTTGTATGTTGGCAGAGCAACGGGCAGAAAGCTTGAATCTATCGGCATTTATACGATTGGAGATATCGCAACCGCAGATGTTACGCTGTTGCGGTCATATCTCGGAAAATGGGGCGACCTAATTTACGGCTTTGCAAACGGATATGACTCTTCCCCTGTTGCCCATATGAACGAAAACAGCGAGGTAAAGTCAATCGGTAACTCAACCACAACTCCGAAAGATATGGTAACCTTTAACGATGTAAAACAGGTTATATTCGTTTTGTGTGACAGCGTTTGCAGAAGAATGCGTGAACAGGGATTTATGGCAAAAACGGTTTGCATTACGATTCGTGACAACGAGCTGATGTCATTTAACCGACAGCACACAACGGAAATCCACACAAATCTTACAAAGGATATAACAAATACGGCTATTGAGCTTTTCAAAAAAAGCTATAAAATGGAAAAGCCGCTGAGAAGTATCGGGGTAAGCGTTACGGATTTTATTCACGATGATCAGCCGCACCAGATGAGCCTTTTGCGTGATGAAAAGCGACTTATTCAGAACGAACAGCTTGACAAAACACTTGACAGATTAAAAAAGCGATTCGGCAATTATGCTGTTCGCCCTGCCGTTTTGCTTGATGACAAGGAGCTTTCGGATTTTAACCCAAAGGAGGATCATACAATTCATCCTGTCGGATATTTATGATAACGATGCATCTTAGGCGAAAAATTAAAGATGTTTCTCTGATTTTAATGGAGGTAACAAGCTATGAAAAAGTATGTTAAAGTTACTGCCACATTTGATTGTGACGGAGATCTTATCCCCGAATATATTGTGTGGGATGACGGAAGGAGATACCGCATTGACAAAATTTCCGATGTGCGGTATGCGGCGTCTCTCAAAGCAGGCGGTGCGGGAATACGCTACACCTGCCATATTCTCGGCAAAGAACGATATCTGTTTTTGGAGGAAAACAGGTGGTTTGTCGATGCCAAACAATAAGCGGAGGATTATATGCATAAGGTCAAAGCAAAAGGAATTTTATCTGCCGCAAACGGCATGAACATTTACAGAGGATGTCAACACGGATGCATTTATTGTGACGCACGCAGTAAATGCTATCAGATGAATCACCGATTTGAAGATATTGAGGTGAAAGAAAATGCCCCGGAATTGCTTGAAAACGCTTTAAAAAGGAAACGCAGAAAATGTATGATTGGTACGGGTGCGATGAGCGATCCGTACATTCCCCTTGAAAAAGAACTGAAACTGACACGAAGATGTCTTGAAATAATCAACCGCTACGGATTCGGTGTAACCGTACACACAAAGTCGGCATCTGTTATGAGAGATATTGACCTGTTTACGAAAATAAACGATAAAAGCAAGGCTGTGTTACAGATGACGCTTACAACGGCAGACGAAAGCCTTTGCAGAATAATTGAACCGAATGTTTCCGTTACTAAAGAAAGATTTGAAACGCTCAAGGCATTTCACGAAAACGGTATTCCGAGTGTTGTGTGGTTTTCTCCGTTTTTACCGTTTATAAATGATACAAAAGAAAATATCGACGGACTTTTAAAGTATTGCATTGACGCAAAGGTTCGTGGAATAATATGCTTTGGCATAGGTCTTACTCTGCGTGACGGTAACAGAGAATATTTTTACAGCCGGCTTGACAAACACTTTCCGAATATGAAAGAACGATACATTTATACATACGGAAATTCATATCAGCTTACGAGCAGTAACAATAATGTTCTGATGAACAGAATTTCAGAAGTTTGCAGAAATCACGGAATTATGTTCGGAGTTGAAAATGTGTTTTCGTATTTGCATAAATTTGAAAGCAAAGCCGAACAGCTAAGTCTGTTTGACGGAATATAGAAAAATAAAAAAGATATACGGCAGAAAATTTTACCGTATATCTTTTTGTTTTAAGTATTCACTGTTTTACAAATGTGATTTCATAGTCGTTATATTTAAGCACAACAGCCGAAATTTTACCGTTCTTTTGAGTGAGTGCGGCGGAAGTATTTGTTCCGTCATCAAATGACAAATTGATTTTGTCCGAAGCTGACACGGTATATTTTCCGCTGTGAGTTCCGTCATCCGGACTTCCCGGCGAAAGCCATAAAGTAAAAGTGCCGTCATCGGAAAATGACATAGAGCCCTGATAAGCGCTGTAATTTGTGTTGTAAACCTCACTCATTTCAACCTCATCACCGCTCGCATTCTTAGCACCTTCGGGAATCCATGCAGACGAGGTAAGCTCGGCGGTTACTGACGGTGAAAGCACATTAACGGCAACGATTGCCGCAATAATAAATATGCAGGCAGCAATAACCGAAGAAACGATTGCTGTTGTTTTCTTTTTCTTATTCTTCTTTTTTACAGCCCTGTTAGCCTCAAATTTTGCATAGTCAGGCTTTTTAACAGATTTTTTACTCATTTAATCACCGATATTTTACTTAAAGGATACAATAATTCCGCCGTAGTTTACGGTAATTTCAGCAGGAACATCACCGTTCCATTCGGTTACGGCAGCAATAACATTTTTATCGTTGGAATATGTTATTACAACGGAGTCGCCCTCAACTATGTACGCACCTGAATTTGCCGAGGCACTTGTGATTCCGTCAATGAATGTTCCGTCCTCATTAAAAGTAAATCCGCCGCCTGAATAAGCAGAGCCGAAAAGATCTCTCAAAGAATATTCTTCAGAAGAATTTTCATCTTTTGCATAGTACGGAATAAGAGTTGCACTGAATTTTGGCTTTTGCTTCTCTCCGCTGATTGTCGGAACAACAATTTCACTGTCATTTGAAGATGTTTCGGCTGTGTATCCCTGTTCTGTCGGCTCTTGTGAAGCTTCACCCGATTTGGTTGCAGGCTGTGTGGTTTCGGATACAGAGTCGGAAACATTCTGTGTTAAGTTTGTATTACCGATGGTTGTTGAAGCAGCCACAGTCGGTACTGTTGTTGCCGAATTATTATTTTTACCCGAAAGATTCATAAACAGGATAACCGCACCTGCAATTACTGCAACAAGTACAACAACACAAATAATTATTATCAATGATTTTTTTGAACTTTTAACTGCGTGTTTACCGCTCATTTTGCGTTCTTCCTTTCTTCAGCCTCTTTTTTAAGCTTTAAAAGATAACTTCTTTTCATCATTTTTCCGTTATAGAAAATAAATTCATCACCGTCAGCCGATTCATCAATTTCAAGATCCGAATAATCTTCTACGACAGGCTCTTCATCATCACGGAACTGACCTTTGCGTCTGTTCTCCATTTTCTTATCAATTGTTTTGCTCTTTGAATCCTTGTCAACAATCATTGAATACATATTCTTATAAACTGCAGAATTGATTATAAAAGATAAAATTGACGGAACAATGAACAATGCAAGAACAATTGTGAAAATGATGAGCAGTACCGGAGTAAAACTGCACATAAGCACTGTTGCACAAACGAGGAATAAAATAAAAATTCCGAAAACTGCAAACAGATTGTGTTTAAGCTCACCGACTGTCATAAGTGCGCTGTTTTTGTAAATATCCTTCATCTTGATATCAAAAGTAACCGTCATAGGCGGAACATAGAAGAACATAAACAGAAAGAAAATTGCAATTAAAATACAAATAACAAGCGGAACATAAAACATTCCGTTCTTTGAACCGAGTCCGAGATAAAGCACAATTGAGTAGTAGCTGATAAAAACAGCGGCATACATCACAACGCCGTGTATGAGGAATCTAAGCAGATTTTCCTTTATTCCGCCTATGAAATTTGAGAAAACATCAACATTTTCCTCTCCCCTTACCATATGGGAAGTAACCTGAGTTACGCCGGCATAAAACGGAAAAAGCGGAATTATCGTAAGAAAATATATAAACATTGAATTAAGACCCGTAATGGTATTAATCAAAAAGAAAATTCCGAATATTACGGCAAACGGCAATGCAAAAAGCACATTCGTTAGCAAAAGTCGTGGTAAATTGTGAAACAATGACGAGAAAAACCCTGTCAATGCTACAGCGTTCTTTTCCGATGCCATAGCGCCCTCCAAAATTAGAAATTGAACGCTCCCGAAAACAAGCACCACAAAGCCGTGTCCAGCAAGGTTGAACAAAAGGTCATTATGAGTGCCGAAACAGATCGGGAACAAAAATCAATCACCTCATTTTTCAAAGAATTTGTTTGATGAGAATGACCGATTAAGCTGAAAAACATCTGTTTTGAAATTTCAAAAGCATATGCCGACAGCTTTACGAGTGCCAGACAGAACAAAAATGTTCCCGGCAACACAACGAGCAGATAAAAACCTGCTCCTTTAAGTGAATATGTAATAATAAGATATGCCGCAGTAAGTCCTGTTCCAAAGCCTTTAAATGCTGAAACAAACGGCAAAAACGGTATTCCCCACGGTGCAAGTCCCAAGAGGAATACAACCGTGAGAAATATAAAATCAGATGCAAAGCAGGCGCAAAATGTGCTGACGGCATTCTGACCGAGCCTTGCATCAAGATTTGTAGTAAACAGAAAATCAAGGGAATCAAGCATTTGCTTATCGGCTTTTGATGCATAAATTGAACCGAAAACAAGTCCGGTAAGAAAAGCCGAAACAAAGATAAGCACCACGGAATATCGCCTTATAAAAAATCTGACATCAGACGGTGAAATTCCCTTTGATCTGCGAAAAAGATAACGCTTTTTAAAAGAAAATACAATGCTTTTCATAAAATACATTCCTCTCATTGGTTGTCCGTTAAAATATATGAGGAATGTATTCATTTTATGTTAAGGCAAAATTATTTGCCAAGCTCCTCTGCCCTCTTTGTACAAGCGTCCATGCCGTCAAGAACAGCCTCATAGAAGCCGTGTTCTTTAAGCTTATCCATAGCGGCAATTGTTGTGCCTCCCTTTGAGCAAACCCTGTCTATGAGTGTTTCAACAGGCTCACCGCTGTCACGGAGCATTGCTGCCGAACCCTCAAGAGTTGCACAGACAAGGTTCATGGCCTTGTCATAGTCGATTCCGCAATTCTTTGCGTAATCAGCCATAGCCTTTGCAAAAAGATAAATATAAGCAGGGCTGCTGCCGTTTACCGCAATTATTTCATTCATATGGCTTTCGTCAATATATTCGCAAACACCGCTGCCTGCAAACATATTGTAAACGATTGTTTTGTCATCATCGCTGATATTCTCAGACGGACAAAGGGCTGTTGCACCCTTTTTGAGCAAGAGAGGCGTATTAGGCATAACCCTTACAACAGGGCAGTCACACTCAAGACCTTTTCTTACATATGCAATAGATATGCCTGCGGCAATTGATACTACGGTTTTGGCTGTTGTAATGCTGTTTTTGAGGGACTCAAGAACTTCGGGATAATTCTGCGGCTTGACTGCAAGAACAACAATTGAGCTGTTCTTTGCAATTTCATCGGCAGATGTCATTACATTTGCACCCATATTTTTCATAGCGGCACACTTTTCTTCGCTTACATCAAAAACATTGATAAAATCAGCCTTGCCGTCGTTTTGTGCCATAAGTCCTTTTATAATGGCTGTTGCCATATTGCCTGCACCTATGAAACCTATTTTTTTCATTTTAAGACCTTCTTTGCAAAAATTAATATCATATACCGAAACTCGGGTTTGAGTAACATGAGAAATGGAATTTGTGATAATTGTGCTGACCGTCACGGTCATAATCGCCGTAGAGGAAGATTTCCGCCTCGTCAACTCTTCTGTACAAAAGTCCCCAATAGCAAGAACCTGCCGCATGGTGGTACTGCAAAAGTGCATCAATAAGGTTCTGCTTATTGACATTATTCAAATCTCTTGAACCGCCCGAAGCAGAAACATAATCCTTGTGGATATATCCTGTTGTGCCGTTTGAAAGCTTAACTTTATACCAGTTTGTGTTATAACGCTTTCCGTCAACAAATTTAAGTTTTGTTCCGTAGTTCATACGGGTAACAACGGAGTAGTTAGTTCCTGCACCTCTTCTGAGGTTTACATCTGAACCTGTAACCGTACCCGAAGCGCCTGCTTTGATAGTACCGCTTGAACCTGTGTTCAAGAGAACAGACTGGAGTTCGGAGTCATTGTAGAACACACCGCTGCCTACATTGTATGCAAAGCACACAAGTGCGTCAAACTGTCGCTGATTGAACTTTATACCGTTATTTACAAGGTAGGAATTTGTTGTGGTGGTATATCCGCCCTTGTTCACGGTCTGGCAAAGATAAGCATATGCCTGATTTGAAGTTATGTTGTTGTAGAACTGTTCGCCTGAAATTACAACCTTGCCGTAACCGAGTGTAGGATCGGTTGTAATGCTGTCTGCTGTGACTTTTGAGAGAAATCCCTCATAGTTTGCAATAAGCTTGATTACCTCGTCACTCGCTCTGCGTTCGGCACAAGCTGTGGTGGTTTTATTGGTTGTTGAGGTTACAAACACCTCGCCCTCACCGCCGACTGCCGTGGTGTAATACTTTGATTCGGTTTTAAATTTAGAATATGCCTTAACAGACCATTTGCCTGATTTTGAAAGCTTTTGTGTACCTGTCCATATATAGGAGTTACCGTCTTTAACCTTATTTTTTGCGGTGACCTTATAAGAGGTTGAACCGTTTGTAACTACAAAATACACACCTACCCTGCCTGTGTCGGTAATAGCCTTAAAGCTTACATTTGAATTAAGCGGAGCGGAGTTTGGTGACGCATAGCAAAAACGCACACTTTCTCTCGGCATAACATGTATAAGACAGGTTGCCGCACCGTATGATGTTGAGGCAGTGATTGTTACATAGCCCTTGCCTACCGTATCAACAACACCGTTCTTAACTGTTGCGATTTTCGTATTTGAACTTGACCATGTGACACCGCTTGTTCTTGATTTCAAAAGCATTGACTTCTGCCACGGAAGATTTACATTGCTGTTGGATATATTTACAGATGAACCGGATTTTACGGTAATTTTGCAGGTTGCAGAATGCGAACCGCTTTTCGCAGTAATTTTTGCAGAGCCTGCTTTCTTGGCTGTTACAATACCACGAGAGTCAACGGTTGCAACGCCTGTATTTGAGCTTGACCAAGAAACACTTCCGGACGCTGTTGCAGTAATTGCAAATCTATTGCCTGTGAAAATTGATTTGCTTGATACGGAAAGTTTAACAGATGAACCTGTTGACGGTTTTGCGGTTGTAGGCTGAGTCGTTGTAGGCTGTGTCTGACTGTTCATCTTAACATAGTCTTTTTTTACATAGCCTGTTTTTGAATTTGATTTAAGCTTAATATTATACCAATCATTGTTATAAAGCTTTGTGCTTACAAAAGTAACCTTTGTATTTACTCTCATACAATCAACGACAGAATAGCTTGTACCGGCACCGCTTCTGAGATTTACATAATCGTCTGTTATATAACCGCTTACGGTTGACGCTGATGCAGTCGGCTGAGTTACAGGTTTGGTTGCCTTTGTTGTAGGTTGTGTTGCCTTCGTTGCAGGTTGGGTTGAACTGTTAATTTTTACATAGTCTTTTTTTATGTAACCTGTTTTAGCAGTTGAAGTAACCTTAACCTTATACCAGGCGGAGTTGTAGAGTGAAGTGCTTACAAAAGTAAGCTTAGTGTTCTTTCTCAGGCAACCAACAACAGAATAATTTGTGCCTGCTCCGCTTCTGAGATTTACATAATCATCAGAAACATAGCCTGTTACGCTTGATGCCGTTGCCGAAGAACTTACGGCAACATATTCCTTTGTAACATAGCCTGTCTTTGAATTTGATTTAAGCTTGATTTTGTACCACTTTGAGTTATAGAGCTTTCCGTTAACAAAAGTAAATTTTGTGTTCTTTGCCATACAGGTTATAACCGAATAATTCGTGCCTGCACCGCTTCTCAGATTTACATACGACGCATTTATATAGCCTGATGCGCCTGCTGATACGCTTGCGGAAACCTCCTCGGTTGATTGAGCCGCATTAGCCGAAAATGCAGTTATTGCAACAGCACCTACCGATACTGCCATAAGAACCACAAGGACTATGCAGACTATGCGGACAAACAATTTTTGCTTTTTCATTTAGGTCCACCTTCTCAAAACTTCTTTGAATTATAATTACTTGTGAAAATTACCGAATATTTTTCCTCTTAATCTGCGAACATACTGCATAACAAAGACGGTAATTGCATAATCATAGAGCAAAAAGAAAATATTTCCGGCAATCAAAAATGCCCACGGAACATAAAAACCGAAAACGGTAAATTCATCTGTCGGAATTGACAACAGCCATGTTGCGACAAAGAACGAACCGATGGCGGCAACATTAAATACCGCAAACTTGAGTATGTATTGAACTGCCCTGTTTTTGATTTTAAATTCAAAAGCGCCCTTTAAAATGGGATAATAGCCGAAAAGTGCAATGAAATATATAACAGCCTCTTTATCGCCGGCAAGGAGCGTTGAAAGCACGGCAGTTACACAAAACACACCGATTGCCCATCCATAACCGTATTCAACAACTATGCAGGAAATGAGAATTCCTGCAAGACAGGGCAAAGCGTATGTTCCGATTGGAACGAGAGATGTCATCATCATAAAAACGAGTGAGAGCGCCGCAATAATTCCGCAAACCGCAATACGCATTGTCCCCTTTTTGATACCGTTTTTCTTCATATTAACATCCCATTCTGCAACAATCACACAAGCAGTTTGCACACATCATTCCTGCACAAACATCGCAGAAGGATGAGCCTGTTGCGTTAGGATTTGTTTGAGTATAACCACCGTAGTTGTATGCTCTCTGGCTCTGCATATTGTTAAGAGCGGCTCGGTATTCCGTGTTGTTGGGGTCCATATTGCACGCAGTTGTGAAATATGAAAAAGCCTGTTCAGACCAACCTCTGCGGTATGCAATCATGCCCTTGAGATAATGCCATTCGGCGGTTCTCATTGACTGTGCTGTGTTTTCAAGAATCTGATCGGCCTGATCAAGAAGTCCTCTCTGAATGTAAATTCTTACATTGTAGAACTGTGAGCTTGAAGAATTTGCGTTATATGACGAACTGCCTGTTGAGCCTGTACCCTTACCCTTCTGACGCATCTGATTAATCATATCGTATGCCTCATTAATCTCCTTCATTTTCTGCTCCGCAACATCCGCAAGAGGACTGTCGGTGTAGTTATCGGGATGATATTTTTTAGCAAGGTTTCTGTACGCTGCTTTTACTTCTTCATCGGTAGCTGTTTCAGACACACCGAGAACCTCATAAGGATTATTCATTATTGACCTCCGTATCAAGTTTGCTTGTTACTCTGTTTTGTGATGCAGGAAATCCCAAAAGCATCATATTATCTAAAATTCCCTTAAAATCGGTAAAGTTCAAAAGATTGTAGGCATCATATGCCCTTGCAAGTGACTGATTCAGCACCGCTTTTATAAAATCCGATGATTTTACCTCACCTGTTTTCTTGTTTACAAACGGATTAAATCCGTTTGATTTGATATCTTTTTCTATATCATCTGCGGCATCGACAAGATAAATCCACCTGCCGATATGATAGCCAAATTCATAGAGAACTCTTTTTTGAATTTCATCATGAGCCTCAGCCGACAATACAGCAGCGAGCATTAATGCCGTTGGATGAGCCGACATATCTACAGACGGCTTTTCCGAATGTTCAGCATCATACTGCATTTTCATCATATCAGAAACCGCTTTGTCCATATCGGGATACTTATCTGCCGCCTTTTTTCTCTGATGTGAAAAGAAAGGCTTTATGATTCTGCACAACAGCTTTTTAAAAAATCCGCTGTCCTGAATATCATCAATGATTTTATAATAAACCGATATCATTGAAAATGCGGCAGCCTTTCTGTATGCGTCACCCGAATCTGTTGCAAACTTGCATTTTTTAAGAGGATTACAGGTGCATCTGCCGTCTTTAAAGCCTTTGCATGAACGGTTAAGCGACATTAAAAGCATTGCATAAAATGTGCAGTCATAGCTTAGCGTAAATCTTGTAAACACGGAGTAATCCTTACCCATTTGCCTGCAAAGACCGCAATACACAGCCTTATAAGCCTCGGATTCACGAACAAGCAGTTCGCTCTTTTGAATCTGCAAATAACCAAACACGGATTTTCTCCTTTATACAATAATACATGGTATATTGTACAACAAAACAGAGTTAAAAGCAACAGAATAACAGTATATTCTTTGGATAATCAGCCAAAATGAGCTTGTTAACGGGAAATGTTGCAAAAATTTTCTTCTCATATTATAATCATAGTGCAGATGTTCTCTTCTGTTAAGAATTGAATATCAAAAATTATTTGCAAAACTAAAAAGGAATTTGCATATTATGAATGTTTACGATTTTGACAAAACGATTTACTACGGGGACTCAACAGCCGACTTCTATTTATTCTGCCTTAAAAGGCATAAAAAAATACTCACTCTTGCCCCATCGCTTTTGGGAGCATTTTTAAAATTCTATGTATTCAAAAAAGGTACAAAAACTGATTTTAAAGAAAAAATGTACAGATTTCTTACCTATTGCGATACTGAAAAGGATGTAAATGATTTCTGGAAGGAATACATAGGAAATATAAAGCCGTTTTACCTTGAACAAAAGAAAGATGATGATGTAATTATTTCGGCGTCACCCGAATTTTTGCTGAAACCCGTTTGCAAAAGGCTCAAAATAAAAAACCTTATGGCGTCAAAGGTAGATATGCACAGCGGAAAATATTCGGGTGTAAACTGTCACGGCAAGGAAAAGGTAAAACGATTTTATGAGGCTTTTCCTGACGGAAAAATTGATAATTTTTATTCGGACAGTTACAGTGATTCGCCGCTTGCGGAAATTGCAGAAAAAGCTTTTATGGTTGACGGCGACAAGGTTGAAGGTTGGATATTCTTTAAATAATTTTTACGGAACAGAAATCTGTTCCGTATTTTTATTTTTTCGGGTTGCCAAAACATTGAGCCGTGTTTGTTTGTGTCGGGCAAGTGTTTCAAGGTTTTACCCGTTGAAATAGAAAAATTGCTATATGTCAAACTTCCGTCCTCGCCAATGTGGCTTGTTCATCGTCATACTTTCATCAACGCTCTCCCTAAAAACAGTTGTTTTCTTCTATCCACTTTTGTTTTTACGGTTACTCTCTCCCCGTCATATTCACTAATACAAATTGATATAACGGTAACTTGCGAGTGACGGTGACTGCTATATGTCAAACTTCCGTCCTCGCCAATGCGGCTTGTTCATCGTCATACTTTCATCAACGCTCTCCCTAAAAACAGTCCACCGGACTGTTTTCTTAACGGTCGCCTTCAAGTCCCGTCACACCGCTTGACGGTAAAATAAAAAGCAGTCAACACAAATGTGTCAACTGCTTTTTATGGTGCGAGTGACGGGACTTGAACCCGTACGTCGTGAAACACA
>OLXA01000983.1_pt1 | contig 11818 bp, 7 predicted proteins | sample 1644551 | NCBI WGS metagenome assembly OLXA01 (sample SAMEA103958150, study PRJEB25191) | human gut metagenome | biome: human-associated habitat [ENVO:00009003]; feature: intestine environment [ENVO:2100002]; material: feces | place: Germany | collected 2013/2015 | reverse complement strand
GCCGATTCGCCCATGAAAACCGGAACGAGCCGTTCGAAGAGCATCTTCAGCCGGGCCGACATACCGCCCCAGTAGGTCGGAGTCCCCACCACGAGCAGATCGGCCTGCCGGATCCGTTCGCCGACGGCATGGGCCGCATCGCGGGGCAGCGGACAAACGTTCGTCGCGCGGCACTGCATACAACCCGTGCAGGGGCGGAACTCCGTGCGGTAAACATCGATCCATTCGATGTCGGCTCCGGCCTGCCGCAAGGTGTCGGCGGCGGTGCGGAGCGCCTGGACGACAACTCCCTGCGGGCGGGGCGATCCGTTGAGGATAAGTGCTTTCATGGTGCTGCTGGCTTTCTTCCGGCTCCGATCGTTACTCTCCTTCGGTGATTTCCAGTTCGTACGACGCCTTCTCCCATTCGTGCATCTGGTGGTCGTATTCGGCTTTCAATTCGTTGTAAGCCTTGTAGTCGGCTTCGTTGTATTGGGTCGCTTCGGCGAATTTGCGGTCGTAATCCGCGATCTTCTTCTCCAGATCGGCCAGCGACGCTTCGATCGTTTCGACCGCCTTGCGGAGCTTGCGCAGGAGTTTTTCCTGCTCTTTCTTCTGTTCGTAGGTCAGCTTGCCCGAAGAGCTGGCTTTCGGCGCCGCCTCTTTCGCGGGAGCGTCCTTACGCTCCACCTCCTGCAAGGATTCCAGTTTGCGTTTTTCGAGGAAGTAGTAGATGCCGCCGAGGTATTCGCGTACGCCGCCGTTCCGGAATTCGTAAACCTTGGAAACCATGCCGTCGAGAAACTCGCGGTCGTGGGAGACGACGATCACCGTACCGTCGTATTTCATGATGGCGTTCTTGAGAATATCTTTCGAACGCATATCCATGTGGTTGGTCGGCTCGTCGAGGATCAGCAGGTTGTAAGGCTCCAGCATCAAACGGGCCATCGCCAGTCGTGCGCGTTCGCCGCCGGAGAGGACCTTGACCTTCTTGTCGATGTCTTCGCCCCGGAACAGGAAGGCGCCGAGAATGTCTCGCAGACGTGTGCGCACGTCGCCGACGGCTACGCGGTCGAGCGTGTCGTAAACCGTGAAATCGCCGTTCATCAGGTCTTCCTGATTCTGTGCGTAATAGCCGATGTTTACGTTGGCTCCCACGCGGATCGAACCTTCGGTGGGCGTGAGTTGTCCCACGATCATCCGGGCCAGCGTGGTCTTGCCTTCTCCGTTGCGGCCTACCAGGGCGATCTTGTCGCCCCGTTCGATGGTGAAGTTCGCTCCGCTGAAGACATGTTTGGAGCCGAACGACATCCCGGCCTCCTTGATCTCTGCGACGATCTGTCCCGAACGCGGGGCGGGCGGGAACTTGATGTTGAGCGTGGCGAGATCCTCCTCCTCGACTTCGATACGCTCCAGACGGTCGAGTTGCTTGATGCGCGACTGCACCTGGTTCGATTTGGTCGGCTTGTAGCGGAATTTCTCGATGAACTCTTCGGTCTTTTCGATCATCCGCTGCTGGTTTTCGTAAGCGGCCATCTGCTGCGCCCGCCGTTCGGCACGCAGCACGACGTATCGGGAGTAGGGGACTTTGTAGTCGTAGGCTTTGCCCAGCGAGATTTCCACCGTGCGGGTGGTCACGTTATCCAGAAAGGCCCGGTCGTGCGAGATGAGCAACACCGCGCCATTGTAGTTTTTCAGGTAATCCTCGAGCCACTGGATCGACTCGATGTCCAGGTGGTTGGTCGGCTCGTCCAGCAGGAAAATCGAGGGCCGGCGCAGCAGCAGTTTCGCCAGCTCGATGCGCATGCGCCAGCCGCCCGAAAATTCGCTCGTGGCACGCTGGAAGTCGCTGCGCTTGAATCCCAGGCCGAGCAGCGTCTTCTCGATGTCCGCTTCGCGGGTATCGCCGCCCAGGATGTGATAATGGTCGGTCGCTTCGTTCAGCCGGTGGAGCAGCGATTCGTAGTCGGACGATTCGTAGTCGGTGCGCTCGGCGATTTCGCGGGTGAGACGGGCGATTTCGGCTTCGAGCTTCAGCACTTCGTCGAAGGCTTTGGCCGTCTCTTCGACGAGTGTCGTAGTGTCCGCTACGCGCATCTGCTGGGGGAGGTAGCCGATCGTGCATTCGCCGTTGTAGGAGATCGAACCCGAGGTGGGCTGCTGTTCACCCACGATCAGGCGCAGCAGAGTCGTTTTGCCTGCACCGTTCTTACCGACCAGGCCGATGCGGTCCTTGGGGTTGATGAGCAGGGATATGTTATCGAAAAGCGTCCAGCCGCCATAGCTGACGGTGAGGTTGTCTAAAGAGATCATGGTTTCGTTTTCTGCGATTTTCCGTGCGTGCGGAACGCCCGGCTTGCCGGAAGTAGGTGCTTGGGTGAAAGGAGTCGGAGGTTAGCTCTGCAACATTCTCTCGATCTCCGCCTGCGGGTCCGGGGCGCCGAAGACGGCGCTGCCGGCGACCAGGGCGTCGGCTCCGGCGTCGAAGAGCAGGCGCGAGTTATGGGCAGAGATGCCGCCATCGACTTCGATCACTGCGGTAGATTCCGTTTCGTCGATCATGGCACGCAGTTCCCGGATCTTCTCCAGCGAATCGGGCATGAAAGACTGTCCGCCGAATCCCGGCTCGACGCTCATGACGAGCACCAGGTCGATCAGGGGTACGATGTCGCGCAGCACCTCGACCGACGTGGCGGGCTTGATCGAAATGCCCGCTTTGGCGCCTGCGCGGTGGATCAGGTCGATGCACCCTTTGGGGTCGAGCGTGGCCTCGTAGTGGAAGGTGACGATTCCGGCGCCTGCCTCGGCGAAGCGGGTGACGTATTTTTCGGGTTCGACGATCATCAGATGCACGTCCAGCAGTTTAGACGTGGCCTTGCGGATGGCCTTCATCACCGGGAATCCGAATGAGATGTTGGGGACGAATACGCCGTCCATGACGTCGATATGTACCCATTCGGCGGCGCTTCGGTCGATCATCTGCGTATCGCGTTCCAGGTGGCCGAAATCGGCCGACAGCATCGAGGGGGATATGATTCGTTGCATGGTTTTAGATTCTTAAAACTGAATAATAGAAACAAAGACAATTTTGGAGTAGAGTTTACCCAAAATACCTTGTTATTTTTGGCAAAGATAGTAAATTCGAAATAGAATGAGGATGTCGGGCAGGGGAATTTATTTGTAGTTGTTTGGCGTTGTAATATTTCCGGTCTGTTTATGCTTTGTATTACGGACAGTCTTGTTGTAATTATTTTAGTTGTTATGCTGGTTTTACAGGGATTCTGTTGAACAGGAACGAGAAGAGAGAGGCATTGCCTCTCTCTTCTCGTTCCGAAAAATACTTTTTTCTGTTGCAATGCTTGTCGCCGGTTTTAACGAACCGATATCGGCTCGACGGTATTCTGAAGACGATATATGTAATCCGGCCATTCCGTCTGTACGTTGGTACCCGTGCGGAAATATGCATTTGTTAAAGGAATGTTGGTCTGCATGTTCGAAAGCGACATCGAACTGGACATAGGAATAGGTGATGCACCTTCCTTGGAGAGCGGCCCAATCAATACTCTCTCTATTTCGCTATAGTTACCAGAGGCATCTTCGGCCATCGAGAGGAATGTGCCTTGCTGGTCGGCCGGGAAGAGAATCAGTGTGGACGTTTCGTCTTTGAGTGTCGCTTCCGTGCTGACGTTTGTCAAAATAGCTGATAACATCTCTTCTTCGGGATATTTGGTTTTGTCGGTGTAGTCGGCCGACAAACCTAGGAAATACCAGTGGGCCGCGTCGGAGCTATGGCTGATTTCGATGTCTATGGCTAGCAGGTTCTTGCCGGCTAATGAACTTAATTCGGGATCGAGTAGAGCCAGTTGGTCGCAGTCGTAATAAGCCCGCATCCAAGCTTTGGCCCAAGCGGACGAAACGGTTGCTTTTGGTGTCGTTAATTTCTCGCCGACAAAGACTTCACCTGCCAGCGTGCCATCGAAGTTCATACAGACAGCGAACGGGATATATTCCGTTTCCGGAGAGAGGAGTCCGGCAGGGCTTTCCGGGCCGAAAGACATGGTGACCGCACCACGAGCACAGAATCCGCGAACGATCTCTCCGATCGTGTAGCCCTGTTCCTCGTAAGTCGTGAATATCTGTTGCTGATAAGCGCGTACGGTCTCTTCATTCGATCCGTATTGTGCGTATTTTTCGGCAGGTAAGAGCTCATACCAGTATAATACGCTCGGGTCGCTGGGTGTGACGGAAACTTCCGCGCTACGGGCCGTCAATTTAGCGGGATCGATGCTGAATTCAAAAACTGTTTCGGAGGGGTCGCCAGCCGGAATAGTCTGGAACGAAGCCGACTCAACACTGGTTGTACGACCGGCTTGGTAACCGAATACCACGACGGAATAAGACGTGTTTGGGTCCAGTGCGTTTATTGTGCGGATTTGCGATCCCGTGTAAATATCGTAAAGTCCTGTGTTCATCAGAATTCCGTTCGCATCGATATAGGCGTCGGCGAGTTCCTCTGGAGTCCCTTGTGATGAAACGGCTATAAACCAAGTGTAGGGATCCTGATTGGTGGGAGTAATCGAGATTTTGGCTGATGCATAAGAGACGTCTTCGTCGGGAATCTTGATTGAGAATGTATTTAGGGATACCGGAGTCTTCTGGCTTTCGAATGTGTATTGGGAGACTTCCGAAAGCGGGTTACCCTCCTTGTCGATCGCAGCGGCCAACAGATGGTAGGTCGTCGATCCGAAAAGACTTTGGAGCGTGTTGTTGAATGGTCCTGTGTGGGTGATGTCGGCTACGGCACCGGCTCGGTCGAATCCTTCTTCCTGAATGCCGTACTCAATGTCGCTTTCGAGCATATCTTTGAATAAAGCGTCTTTATTTTTATTTGCGTCTGTAAATTCCTTGTCGGTAGCACGAGTCCAATACCATGTTTGTGTATTGTCTGATGGTGTGATGGAAATCTCGGCTGCATTCGGACTCAAGGTTTGGACATCGAATGTGAAAGTCATTTCGACGGGATTGGATTGCTCTCCTTCGGATGGAGGAGTTATGTCCGGCTCATTTTCCTTGTTGCAAGCGCCTGACAGGATTCCGCACAAGAATAGCATGTTGATATAAAGAAGTCTGTGCTTTATGTTTTTTGATATATGTTTCATGGCTTGGTGTTTTTTTGTTGGAAATATTTTCAGCCGTCATTAAAGAAGACGGCTGAAAATATAGATTACTTGTGTCTGTTTACAAAGCAGTGAAGCCGTCCATCGGACCGACATAGTCAGCTATTACTTTGATTTTGTGTCCGAGTGGAGCTACGAAGAAGCCTTCGTAGTGGAGCGTCCATTTTTGGCTTCCGCTGTCATAAGACAGATTCAGGTCGCCTTCCATGAGTACATACGGAAATATGGGATCGTCCAAATCCTGTCCGAGCGTGGCGTATGAGTAGCCGGGAATGAACTCGATCTGTGTGGGATCGAAGCCTGCGGCCGATGCATCCGGAGCACGATTAATAAAGAAGAGGCGCATGTTGGCTTCTCCTTCGGTGTCGGGTTGAAGGTCAATACGTCCAATATAGGAACGCTCGTAACCTTCCAAATCTGACGTAAGTCCGTATGAAACTACGGCTGGAGTATTTGAATAGGTGTCTTGCCATACATTATATTGAGGCTCCTCGGGATCTTCGCCTCCTCCTTGTTCCCCTATAGAACCTTGGAACGACCCAGTCAGCGTGCTTCCGTAAACGACTTGTGCCGACGCGTTTTCCTGATAGATAATATCGTATGAATCACGGGCGTCGATTGTGAGCGTGTATTCGTTGGTTTCCGGACTCACTTCAACTTTTATCGAGCCGGTTTTGTAGCCGATTTCCGACGGGCCGAGTGTACCGTTGATGTAAACGGGAGCGTTGGCGAAATAGGCTTTGGCCAACGATACGGTTCCTGCTTCTCCATTTTCGCTGATTGGGTAGTTACCCGTTGCGAGCGTTTCGGTTTCGGAATGGAATACCAGCGAGAACTGTTTCAGGTCGGGGTGAGCAGAACTGCGTAGCGGAAGGGCGATTGTCTTCTTTTCGGCATTCCATTTGGCCCCTCCGGTTTCGTCGAATACCACATTGTTGAGAGAATAGTTCTTTAACTCCATCTCGTGCGAGAGTATGCCGGAGAATCGACCGGTAAACTTGGTTTCGCTTTTGGATAATGTGCCTGTAATGGTCAGAATTACAGTGTTTGCCGTGCCTCGTTCAATTTTGACCAATGTCCCTGCAGGAAGGTTGTCGTCAATGTCGCTATTCCCTTCGATGTCTATCAGATAAGAGGAGGATACTGTTTTATAAAGGTCTTCTGCAAGCAGGCGGCTGCCGTTTCTCTAGGCGCCGTTGTTTTCGATACCTTCAAGTTTGATTTGGGTCTGATAAACACTTGTGTTGTCCGTTTCGAACAGGTTAATTAGTAGCATGCCGTTAGGCAGATAAAGTAATTCTCCTGTTGAAAAAGTGATATCGATTTGCTCCGGTTTCGGTTCGGGATCTTCCGTCCCTGGGTCTTCGTCTTTGAGCGGGGTAAGTTGTAATTTGTTGGAAATTGTCTTGCCCGTCTGGTTCGCAGCTGCAGCGATAACGGCATATGTAATCTGCTTGTCGACGGGAACTCGGATCGAAAGTTTGTTCTTGTCCGTGAGTTTAATGCTCGTTCCGGTTGCGAAAATTTCATCAGCAGTCGTGGGGAGCGATTCGTTCGCGTTCATGCAGACGTAAGCGCATTGCTCGGCATTTTCCACGTTGATCGAGAAGTTCAGTGCCCCGATTTCACTTTCTAAAGCAGAAATTGAGATGCTCGGTTCGGGGATAAGGTCTGATGTTTCGTCATCACTACATGCAGAGAGCATGGCTGTCAAAGTCAATCCTACCAGGAAAAACTTCATGGAAGCAAAGTTCATCATAGAGCATTTTTTTGGTTAAAGAATAATTTCAGAATAAATATATGGATAAAAAATGATTTTACAATGTTGTTTCGAAAATAAATTAGATTATATTTTTTAGGTTCTTTGCCTCTATTATAAAATGTAAATAAATTTGCTTTTGCATTTGACTTATTCTTATCTTTGTTAAAGATTGGATGCGGTTCGGCAATCTTTGTGTGCATGCCCGTACGATTGCTTGCATCTTTTGTTATTTTTGTTGCTGTCATGAATACCGGAATCGTTGTCGTTTTATTGTCGCTCGGCGTCGTTTGCGCCGTGCTGGGTTTGCTTTTGCTCTCCCTGCGTCGGGATAACGCCCGTTTGTCGGACGAACGGGCCGCTGCGGACGAAGCTCGCCGCCTGGCCGAGGAGTCGCGCCGGGTGTCCGAAGAGAAAGCCGCTGCCGCCGAAATCGAAATCCGCACCCTGGTCGAGCGGAGTACGCTGGCGCAGGCCCGTCTGGAGGCGGCCGAACAGCGAATGGCCGAGGCACGTGCCGAGCGTGAAAAAATGGAGGAAACTTTTCGGACCCAGTTCAAGAACCTCGCCAATGACATTCTGGGCGAACAGTCGCGCACTTTCAAGGAGACCAACCGCGAAGCGCTCGACGTGTTGTTGAAACCTTTCCGGGATAACATCGTGGAGTTCCGCGAGCGGGTCGAGAAGATCTACTCCTCCGAGAACGAACAGCGGGGGGCGTTGCGCAACGAGCTCGAACGGCTGATGGAACTCAATCGCCGCATCACCACCGAAACGACCAACCTGACCAACGCGCTCAAGGGCAATTCCAAAGTGCAGGGCGACTGGGGCGAGATGATCCTCGAAACGATCCTCGACAATTCGAATCTGATCCGGGGCGTACATTACGATACGCAGCTCAATATCAAGGACGAGGCGGGAAACAACCTGCGGCCCGACGTGGTGCTTTATCTGCCCGAAGGCAAGCGGATCGTCATCGACTCGAAGGTGTCGCTCACGGCATTCGTCGGATACGTCGGGGCCGAGGACGAGGCGACCCGGCGCCAGTATCTTGCGTCGCACGTCGCGTCGGTGCGGCAGCACGTCGTCGAACTGGGTCGCAAGGAGTACCAGCGATTGCTCGATTCGCCCGATTTCGTCATTATGTTCATTCCCAACGAACCGGCGTTTCTGGCGGCGCTGCAAAACGACAGCTCCATCTGGGCCGATGCCTACGACAAGAAAGTCATCATCTCTTCGCCGACCAATCTTTTCGCCTTACTGAAGTTGGTGGACGATCTTTGGAAGCGGAACGCACAGAACAAGAATACGGCCGACATCGTTACTTACGGTACGAAACTCTACGAGCAGTTGGTGGCTTTCACCGCTTCGCTCGAAGGGGTGGGACAGTCGCTCGACGCCGCCCGGGACAAGTATAACGATGCCTACAAGCGGCTTTGCACCGGTAACGACAACATCGTCCGCTGCGGGGAGCGGCTTCGCAAACTGGGAATTCCGACCAAGAAACAACAGTCTGCCCGGACTTTGCAGGCGGCCGATTTACCGGACGAAGAGTAACTTCGGCAGGGTCGGGATTGCCCCGGCACGACAGCGGTGCGTAACCGGTGCGAGGGGTGCTTGAAAAAGCCGGATGTCGGGAGGAGGAGATGCGAGTTTCCTCCCGAGATACGATAAAAAAAATCTACCGGGATGCTCCGTCGCCGATCACTTATCGGGCAGGAAAATTCCGGCAGATTTGTATTTCAAATTGTCTAAAGCAGCTTTTGGAGCAATACTTCGTCCTTATACCCTTCGGGGGTACGGATCCACTCCTTTTTAACCCCGACCCGGCGGAATCCGGCTCTTTCGAAGAGAGTCAGGCTGGGGACGTTGTCCGCGAGTACGTTGCACCACAGTTGCCGCAGCCGGAGTACCGTGCGGGCATACTCTTCGAGCAAAGCCAATGCCTCTGCCCCGTATCCTTTCCCGCGCTGTGCCGGATCGTAAACCAGAATGCCGACGCCTGCCCGTTCGTGCTGCGGCTCGAAATCGAACAAGTCGATGGCTCCGATCGTTTCCCCCGCTGTGTCGTCGATCATCAACCGCAGTTGTCCGCATCGGTAAATACCAGCCTGCTGCTCCTGGATGAATTGTTCGATCGAATAGTGCGAGAACGGTTCGATCGTACCGCTGACTGTCCACAACGAAGGATCGTTTTCCCACCGGCAGAGCAGTTCGAGGTCCTGAGGTTCGACGGCCCGCAGGCTGCAAATATGGCCTCGGAGCATCATTAGCAAAGTCCGAGCACCTGATTGCGAATCAACATGGCAGCACCCCAGGCGCTGGCCGTCTTGCCCATTTTCGACAAGCGGAATTTGGTGTCCTTATAAACCAGATTGAGCGAGTATTTGTTGGTCGCCGACTTGAGGGGCAGCATCAGGTAGTCGCCCGCTTCGGCCAGCTCGCCGCCTACGATGACCGTTTCCGGATTGAAGGTGTTGATCAGGAAGGCGACGGCCTTGCCCGCCTTTTCTCCGACCTCCTCGATCAGTTCGATCGAGAGATTGTCGTCGTGCTTGGCTGCGTCGATGATCTCATCGACGTGGATGGCTTCGTGCTTGTTGTATTTTTCGCGCAGGATCGTATTGACACCCTGGCTGATAAGCCGACCGAACTTCTGTTCGATCGCGATTCCCGAAACTTCGGTTTCGAGGCAACCTTTCTTGCCGCAGGAGCAGATGATTTCGTTGTCGAAGAAGGGAATGTGCCCGAACTCTCCGGCAAAGCCGCTCTTGCCGTAGTAGAGTTTGCCGTTCATGACGATACCGATGGCCAGGCCGCGTCCGAGGTGGAGGAAGAGTACGTCCATCTCGTCTTTGGATTTGCTGTTGGTGTATTCGGCATAGCATCGGGCCCGGGAGTCGTTTTCGAGCAGTACGCGGATGCCGATGCGTTGTTCGATCATATCGCGCAGGGACTGTTCGCTCGAAGTGAAATAGCGGTAACTGCGTCCCGTCGTGGGATTGACGCGTCCGCTGACGCTGACACCCACTCCGAGGATTTTCGCGCGTTCCACACCGCACGTATCGATGAAATGTGCGATATTCGAGCAGATTTTTTCGAGGCATTGAGGGCGATCCTGCAGTTCGAAGTCGGTCAAGAGTTCCTCTTTGACGATATTGTTGTGCAGGTCCGTGATGAGGAACGACATGTTGTCCCGGCCGATATTGACGCCTGCGAAATAGATGGCCGAGCTGGCCAGTCCGAAGACGTTGGGACGTCGTCCACCCGGAGTTTCGACCTTGCCCAGATCGGAGACGATGTTCTCCTGAACGAGTTCCTGAACGAGCTTGGTGATGGTCGGTACGCTGATGTGCAGCTCTTTGGTAAGCTCCGAGAGCGTACACTCCCCGTTCACCGCCATATGTGCGATGATATTTCGCTTGAAGAGGTTGTTCTTGTGCGAAATACCTTTCAGATTGTCATCTTCCTGTCGGCTGAAAAATTCGGTTAACGATGTCATAGTTATTGATGTCGTTTGATGTCTTCTGTAATTTTTGTGCAAATATAGAAAGAATTTAATCGAATTTGGCGTATTTGATCTTGTGATATGAAAAAAAATTATAAACAAAATAGAATCGATTGACAGGCAATCGATTCTATTTTGTTTTCGGAGGCGGGTTACAATGTCGATTTCGACTCTACGACCGCTTCGGGGTTTACTTTTTTGATAAGACCCTGCAGGACATTGCCGGGACCGAGTTCCGTAAATTCGGTCACGCCGTCCGCAAGCATGTTCTTGACGATGTAAGTCCAGCGTACCGGTGCGGTGAGCTGTGCGATCAGGTTGGCCTTGATCGTCGCCGGATCGGTTTGGGGTTTGGCATCGACGTTCTGGTAGATGGGGCAGACGGGAGCCTGGAAGGGTGCTTCGTTGATCGCTTTTTCGAGTTCGACCTTGGCCGGCTCCATCAGGGGCGAGTGGAATGCACCGCCTACGGGCAGACGCAGTGCGCGTTTGGCGCCCGCTTCCTTGAGTTTGGCACAGGCGGCATCGACCGCTTCGACGCTGCCCGAGATGACCAGTTGGCCGGGGCAGTTGTAGTTGCAGATCTGCACAACACCTTCGTCGGCGGCTGCATTGCAGCATGCCTGCAAGGGGACTTCGTCCAGCCCCAAAACGGCTGTCATCCCGCAGGTGCGCCCCGCCGCAGCCGCAGCCATTGCCTTACCGCGGAAAGCGGTTAAAGCGACTGCGGTCTGCACATCGAACACCCCCGCACAGGCCAGGGCGGAATACTCCCCCAGCGACAGCCCCGCCGCATAATCCGGTGTGACACCTGCCTCCCGCAGTACGGCAGTAAGGCCAGCGGCAAACGCCGTCATGCAGGGCTGGGTGTATTGGGTCTCGTTCAATACACCGGCTGCGTCGGTAAAGCAGACTTCTTTCAAATCAAAATCCACCGCCGCGTCGGCTTCGTCAAAAGCAGCGCGGAAAGCCGGGAAAGTCTCGTAAAGATCCCGGCCCATACCGGCGTGCTGGCTTCCCTGCCCGGCGTATAAAAATGCTAGTTTCATAAGGTGATCTCCTTGTACACCCCGGCGATGCAGTCTTTGGCTTCGCTTACCATCGCGGCAAAAATTTCTTCCACCGGGCGAACTTCGTGCAGCAGCCCTGCGGCCTGTCCGGCCATCAGGCTTCCGTTTTCGGTGTCGCCGTCAAACACAGCCTTGCGCAGACTGCCAAGCGTAAAGCGTTCCAGCGCCATTTTATCAGCCCCGGCCTTTTCTTGACGGACATACTCGCGGCTCATGCGGTTTTTCAGCACCCGCACCGGCGCACCCACGCTTCGGCCGGTCACGATGGTATCGCTGTCCTTGGCCTTGAGCAGGGCGGCTTTGTAGTTTTCATGGATGGGGCACT
>OLXA01000982.1_pt1 | contig 11822 bp, 10 predicted proteins | sample 1644551 | NCBI WGS metagenome assembly OLXA01 (sample SAMEA103958150, study PRJEB25191) | human gut metagenome | biome: human-associated habitat [ENVO:00009003]; feature: intestine environment [ENVO:2100002]; material: feces | place: Germany | collected 2013/2015 | reverse complement strand
AATGGCATCTGCTCCGACTTCTGTATCTTCCGGGAAAATATAGATTCCGTATTCCGGTGCTTCCGGATACATTTCTCTGGTGCTTCCAAGTTCCTCGATAGAGCACATCATACCAAAGGACTCAACGCCACGGAGTTTGCCTTTTTTGATCTTGATCCCTCCGGGAGTCATTTTTCCATCATGGCCGCCTGCAACACGTCCGCCATCAAGAACAACCGGAACTTTATCTCCTTCTTTTACATTCGGAGCACCGGTTACAATCTGGATGTCCTCACCTGTTCCCACATCTACCTGACAGATGATTAACTTATCAGCATCCGGATGCGGCTCGATTTTCTTAATCTGTCCAACGACGATTTTCTCTAAATCGGCATCCATTTTCTTGTAAAATTCTACTTTTGAACCGGACAGAATCATTGCATCGGTATATTCCTGTGCATCTACATTAAGTCCCGGAACCAAAGCTTCTATCCATTTTAATGATGTATTCATATTGTTTCTCCTTCTATCAACTCTCTACTGTGTTCTTTTCTTTCCGACTACAGGAAGCATGTCCCTTCAACTTCCCTGTTCATTAAAACTGTCTTAAGAAACGGTCATCATTCTCATACAAGAGACGCATATCATCAATTTCATATTTCAATAAAGCAATACGCTCAAGACCAACTCCGAATGCAAATCCTGAATATTCTTCCGGATCAATACCGCTCATACGAAGCACCTTCGGATGAACCATTCCACAGCCTAAGATTTCAATCCATCCTTCTCCCTTACAGAAACGGCATCCTTTACCGCCACATTTAAAGCAGGTGACATCCATCTCTGCACTTGGCTCTGTAAATGGGAAATAAGACGGACGCAGACGGATCTTGGTATCTTCGCCGAACATTTCTTTGGCAAAGAGCAATAACACCTGTTTCAGATCAGTGAAAGATACGTCTTTATCTACGTACAACGCTTCTACCTGATGGAAAAAGCAGTGTGCACGATAGCTGATAGCTTCGTTACGATATACGCGTCCCGGGCAAATGATGCGGATAGGAGGTTGTGAGACTTCCATAACGCGTGTTTGTACGGATGAAGTGTGCGTACGCAATACGATGTCGGGATGTGCTTCGATGAAGAAAGTATCCTGCATATCGCGTGCGGGGTGATCTTCAGCAAAATTCAATGCGGAGAACACGTGCCAGTCATCCTCAATTTCCGGACCTTCGGCAATACTGAAACCCAGACGTGCAAATATATCGATGATTTCGTTTTTTACGATGGTGAGCGGGTGGCGTGTACCCAGTTCTACCGGATAAGCGGAACGAGTGAGGTCAATATCGTCACAACCCGTATCCTGGCTTTCGAACTGTTCTTTCAGGGCGTTAATCTTTTCCTGCGCCTTGTTTTTCAGTTCATTCAGTCTCATGCCGACTTCTTTTTTCTGTTCGGCAGCTACGTTACGGAAATCCGCCATCAAATCGTTAATGGCTCCCTTCTTACTTAGGTATTTGATGCGGAGAGCTTCGAGTTCTTCGGCATTGGAGGCGTGTAAGGCTTCCACCTCTTTCAGAAGTTGTTCAATCTTAGCTATCATATTTTTGATGTATTGTTATTCAGTTTCTTAGTAAAAACCGTGCAAAGATATAATTTTATCACGAACCATCGAAATAATTTGTATCTTTGTTGCCGAATGTACCGAAAATCGGGGAACACTTATGAAAAAGATTGTTATTTCTCTTCTGCTATTGACTTTATCGTTTCGCCTGTCAGCTCAGATCGACTATCTGGAGCCGGTGAAGCCTTTTACTACCTATACGGGTGAGTTGGGTGAGTATTATCGAAATGTCTTTTCTTTGCTTAATACAGGTTTTCAACAGCGTCCTTACGCGCGTTTTGTAACCATTCCTTCTTTTTCGCCGGAATATGCAATGTCGGTAGAGAAGAAGAATGGACGTTGTCTGTTGATTGCGAATACCTTGTCGCGTACCTATTGGCAGGCAGAGAAAGGAACGGTGAAAGTGGAAACTAAATCAGTGGAGATCAGTCAGTCCTTATACCAGTCTTTGGGAGCTATCGCCCGTTTGGTAACCAGTCAGATACAGGATTTGGACGGTTCGACAGCCGGACTGGATGGAGTTGTTTATTACTTCTCATCGACAGATGCGAAAGGAAAAGAGATGATGGGACGGAAGTGGTCACCCATGAAAGGTACTTTGATGGAGCGGCTTGTGTTGGTTTGTCAGTCGGCTTATATGTTATCTCAGGGAGAAAATATTTTGGAACAAGCATTGGCGGAGGAAGCGACCGCTTTATTGAAAGAACTGGAGAACCGTACCAAAGAACAGCCGGACGCTCACAAAAAGCCGATGTATGTGGGGATTTATTCTGTCGGTCCGAAGCTCAAAACGCATTCGGGAAAGCAAATTGAAGAATTACCCTGCTTGGCTGATGTTTGTGTACGGGAATATGTAGCCGGACAAATGATTTATCCTGCAGAATTGCTTAAAGACAATGTCTCGGGATATGCTTTGTGTGAGTTTACTATAGATAAGGAAGGAGTGATTCTTCGTCCTCATATATTAAAATCGACTCATTCGGAGTTTGCCGAAGAAGCTCTTCGCATTGTAAAGGAAATGCCGAAGTGGACACCGGCACTGGTAGGAGGCAAGGCAGTTGAAAGTGATTATACCCTTTATGTCCCTTTCCGTCCCCAGTTGTATAAAGAACAGTTGCAGATACGCGAACGCGAGTTGTCCAAAAAACATTAATGCCCGGAACTTTTCTCTTTTTATATTGTATTATCATTGTAACCAATAAAAAAAGAGAAGATATGGATGATATGATTAACAGGCATGATTCGATAGCCGAAGAAAATATCGAACCGAATGGCCGTCCGGCCAAGGACCAGTTTGAAGAATGGAGCGGCGAGGTTGCCGACCGTGCCGATGACGCATTTAAGAATGACAAGAAAGACGGTCCCATTAAAGATCGTGAGAAACGTATAAAAGAAATGGACGAAGTGATTAAAAAGGACCTTGAATAAAGGTCCTTTTTTTATTTGGTGGGTATAAAATGTAGTAAAGCCACTTCATATAAGTAAATCAAAAAAAAGAGTAACTCGTTGCCGAATAACTCTTTTGAAGAAGTGGAGCGTATCGGACTCGAACCGATCACCTTAACACTGCCAGTGTTACGCTCTAGCCAGATGAGCTAACGCCCCTTCTTTAATCTTATATGATAACGTTTGTAAACGAATCTTTTTTGTTGGTGCAAATATAATGCAATATTCTGAAATAATTGCTATGTTTGCGGTAAATAATAGTTTAAAATAAAGAAATGCTGATTTATAATACGACTTTTCAGGTGGATGACGACGTTCACGATAATTTTCTGATTTGGATTAAAGAATCCTATATTCCCGAAGTACAGAAGCATGGTGCATTGAAGACGCCGCGTATCTGCCGGATATTGAGCCACCGGGAGGAAGGAAGTGCTTACTCCTTGCAGTGGGAGGTAGAGAGTAGTGGGTTGCTGCACCGCTGGCATCTGGAACAGGGAGTGCGCCTGAATGATGAACTTACAAAAATATTTAAGGATAAGGTGATTGGTTTTCCGACATTAATGGAGGTGATAGAGTGATTCAACCGGTAAAAGAAAAGATAATCCTGGGTATTGACCCCGGTACTACGATCATGGGATATGGGATCTTGAGAATAAAAGGAACCAAGCCCGAAATGGTTGCAATGGGGATTATCGACTTGCGTAAATTTGCCAATCACTATCTGAAACTACGTCATATTCATGAGCGTGTATTGAGTATCATTGAAAGCTATCTGCCTGACGAACTGGCTATTGAAGCACCATTCTTCGGCAAAAACGTGCAGTCGATGTTGAAGTTGGGGCGTGCGCAGGGAGTAGCAATGGCAGTGGCCCTAAGCCGTGACATACCAATCACCGAGTATGCTCCTTTGAAAATTAAAATGGCTATTACCGGAAACGGACAGGCCTCGAAAGAGCAAGTGGCGGATATGTTGCAGCGAATGCTTCACTTTTCGAAAGAAGATATGCCTACTTTCATGGATGCGACAGACGGTTTGGCGGCCGCATATTGCCATTTTCTACAAATGGGACGACCGGCATTGGAAAAAGGATATAATAGTTGGAAAGATTACATAGCAAAGAACCCGGATAAGGTGAAATAATTGAGGATATAAGTTCTATGCTATAAGTTTATAGGTGCGATAAAGCACTATACATCAAAGGAAAGGGTTAAGATGAAGATGGGAACTAATTATTTAGCAATACTGGGAGTAACTACGATGACAACAGTGATGAGTTGTTCTTCTGCAAAAAAGGAATACGCTTCTTATGAACTCTATCCCGTTCGTTCGGGGAATCTTGTCGAAATGGAGTATGCTCCGGGGGCTACCAGGTTTACGCTTTGGGCGCCTACGGCTGATGAGGTACGCCTGATGCTTTATGATGCAGGGGAAGGTGGTCATGCTTACGAAACGGAGAAAATGGAACCTGCTGAAGACGGAACATGGACGGTGACCGTAGACAAAGATTTGCTGGGTAAATTCTACACCTTCAATGTGAAGATTGATGATAAATGGCAAGGAGATACACCGGGTATTAACGCTCGTGCTGTCGGAGTAAATGGCAAGCGTGCTGCTATTATCGACTGGAAATCGACCCAGCCGGAAGGGTGGGAGAGTGACCGGCGCCCTACCCTGAAATCTGCTGCCGATATGATTATCTACGAAATGCATCATCGTGATTTCTCGTCGGATTCTACTTCGGGGGTAAAGAACAAAGGAAAATATCTTGCCTTGACCGAACGAGGAACCATGAATGCTGATAAACGTCTGACAGGGATCGACCATTTGAGAGAACTGGGGATCACGCATGTACATCTGCTTCCTTCTTATGATTATGCTTCCGTAGACGAGACGAAGTTGGAAGAAAACCACTATAACTGGGGATATGATCCGCTGAATTATAACGTGCCGGATGGTTCTTATTCGACCGACCCTTATCAGCCTGCGGTTCGTGTGAAGGAGTTCAAACAAATGGTACAGGCATTACATCAGGCAGGTATCCGAGTGATAATGGACGTAGTGTACAACCATACGTTCAATACGATAGAGAGTAACTTTGAACGTACCGCTCCCGGTTACTTTTATCGCCGGAAAGAAGATGGTTCTCTGGCAAATGGCTCGGGATGCGGCAATGAGACTGCAAGTGAACGTCCTATGATGCGTAAATTTATGATAGAATCTGTCCTTTACTGGATTAATGAATATCATATTGACGGCTTCCGCTTTGACCTCATGGGAATACACGACATCGAAACGATGAACGAAATCAGGAAAGCTGTCAACAAGATTGATCCTACTATTTGCATTTATGGAGAAGGCTGGGCTGCTGAAGCTCCTCAATATCCGGCGGATTCGTTGGCCATGAAAGGAAATGTTGCCCGTATGCCGGATATCGCTGTCTTTTCGGATGAACTGCGTGATGGGCTTTGCGGACCTGTATGGGAAAAAGATAAAGGTGCGTTTCTTGCCGGTGTTCCGGGAGGAGAGGCGAGTGTAAAGTTTGGTATTGTGGGTGCGATTGAACATCCGCAAGTGCGCTGTGATTCGGTGAATTATAGCCGGCAACCTTGGGCGAAGCAACCTACACAGATGATTAGTTATGTTTCCTGTCATGACGGATTATGCCTTGTTGACCGAATAAAGGCAAGTATGCCGGGAATTACTCCCGAACAGTTGGTCCGTCTGGATAAATTGGCGCAAACGGTGGTCTTTACTTCACAAGGTATTCCTTTTATTTATGCTGGCGAGGAAGTGATGCGTGATAAGAAAGGAGTGGACAACAGCTACAAGAGTCCGGATGCGGTAAACGCTATTGATTGGCGGCGCAAAACTACGAATGAGGATGTTTTCACCTATTATAAGCGTTTGATTGACTTGCGTAAATCTCATCCCGCCTTCCGTATGGGAGACGCGGAAATGGTTCGGAGACATTTGGAATTCCTGCCTGTCGAGGGGAACAATCTGATTGCGTTCCTTTTGAAGGAGCATGCGAACGGTGACCGTTGGGAAGATATTATCGTTGCTTTCAACTCCCGCACTACTCCCGCACGTCTGGAAGTACCTGCCGGCAAATATACGGTAGTATGTAAGGACGGTGTGATAGATGTTCGCGGACTTGGGACGCAAACCGGACCGGAAGTAATTGTTCCCGGCCAGTCTGCACTGATTATGTATAAATAGATAAAAATAAAAGAATATGAGCCAAAATACATTCAGCATGGCGGGGGGCGTAGCACGCAACCCGCTTGTGCGTTTAGCCAAACCCGTCACGGCAACTATCGGGGCAGACGAACATATAGCCATTGTAGGACCGAACGGTAGTGGTAAAAGCCTTTTTGTAGATACGCTGATCGGTAAATATCCGCTGCGTGAAGGAGCGCTGCAATATGATTTTTCTCCTTCTGCTACTCAGACCGTTTATGATAATGTAAAATACATCGCTTTTCGTGATACCTATGGAGCTGCCGATGCCAATTACTACTATCAGCAACGTTGGAATGCCCATGACCAGGATGAGGCTCCCGATGTCCGCGAAATGCTGGGCGAGATCAAGGACGAGCAACTGAAAAACGAATTATTCGACCTTTTCCGTATCGAGCCTCTTCTGGATAAGAAGATTATCCTTCTTTCCAGTGGGGAATTACGCAAATTCCAGCTCACAAAGACCCTGCTGACTGCTCCCCGTGTTCTGATTATGGATAACCCGTTTATCGGACTGGATGCTCCTACACGCGAATTGCTTTTCTCTTTGCTCGATCGTCTGACGAAGATGTCGTCGGTACAGATAATTCTGGTGCTTTCCATGTTGGATGATATTCCTTCCTTCATTACCCATGTCATTCCCGTTGACAAAATGGAAGTCTTTCCGAAAATGGAACGTGAAGTCTATTTGGATGCTTTCCGTTCAAGAGATACGGTCGTTCCTTTTGACGATTTACAACAACGTATTATTGATTTGCCTTACAACGACAATAATTACGATGCCGACGAGGTGGTGAAACTAAACAAAGTCAGTATCCGCTATGGTGACCGTACTATTCTGAAAGAACTCGATTGGACTGTGCATCGTGGGGAGAAATGGGCATTGAGTGGAGAAAACGGCGCAGGCAAATCAACCTTGCTGAGTCTTGTTTGTGCGGATAATCCCCAATCGTATGCCTGTGATATCAGCCTGTTCGGACGAAAAAGAGGAACCGGGGAGAGTATCTGGGAAATTAAGAAACACATCGGCTACGTCAGTCCGGAGATGCATCGTGCTTACCTTAAAAACCTGCCGGCTATTGAGATTGTAGCAAGCGGTTTACATGATAGTATCGGGTTGTACAGACGTCCGCAACCGGAGCAGATGGATATTTGTGAATGGTGGATGGATGTATTCGGTATCGCAGCATTGAAAGATAAAGCATTCCTGCAACTTTCCAGTGGCGAGCAACGGCTGGCTCTGCTGGCACGTGCTTTCGTCAAAGATCCGGAACTGTTGATTTTGGATGAACCGCTTCACGGACTTGATACTTACAACCGTCGCCGGGTGAAGAAGGTGATTGAAGCCTTCTGCCAACGTAAAGATAAAACGATGATTATGGTGACACATTATGAATCGGAGCTTCCGGGCACGATAACAGACCGCATTTTCCTGAAAAGAAATTAGATGGTACACCGTTCAAGTTTGGTTTCTAATCTTCTTTTATGAATTGATTATTCTATTCATTTATATAAGTTATTAACTAAGGTTTTTCTCAAACCATTCTCACTATGATGAGAAAAAATTCTCATCATAGTGAGAACTTTTTCTCATTACTATGAGAATTTTTTCTCGTCATGGTGAGAATAATCCCTGCCCTGAATGTATCGTAACGGGGGTTCTGGAAGTAAATTGTGAACCTGCTTTCCGGGTTAGCCGAGTGGATGTGTAAACCAGAAACAGGAACCCTTTCCGGGTTCCGAATCTACTCCGATCTTTCCTCCGAGTTGTGTGATGATACTCTGGCAGATAGAAAGACCGAGACCGGTGCCGGGAATAAAATTATTGAGTTTGACAAAACGGTTGAATACAGCCGTTTGCTTTTCCGGTTCGATTCCTATACCCGTATCCTCTACGGAGAATTTCGCTTCTTTTCCTTTTATTTGGTAACTGATGGTTATACTCCCTTCGGAGGTAAATTTTAACGCATTTACTACGAAGTTTGATAATACTTGGTAAAGCCTACTTTTATCGCTGGTGAGTTGCAAATCCGGCAGATCGGGAGACAGGCGGAGTTCCACCTGCGGGGAGGTTCGCATCTGCATTGCTTGGTATAATTCATTGCATAACCGTTTGGCGTTCACTTTCTCGAAGGTAAAGTCAAAAGTTCCAGCTTCGATTTTTGACAAGTCGAGAATATCGGAAATAAGTTGTAGCAGGCGTTTGTTGTTCTCTTCGATGATGGTGACATACTGCAGTTTTTCTTCCGGATTGTCCGCCTCTTGCAGCATACTCGAAAAACCGACAATCGCATTGAGCGGTGTACGTATCTCGTGGCTCATATTGGCAAGGAAGGCAGACTTTAGCCGGTCGGATTCTTCTGCTTTCTCTTTAGCTTGAATGAGCATTCGTTCCGTTTCTTTCAGTTGGGTGATATCAAAGTTGATGCACAACATTTCGATGATATTATCCTGTGGGAGATAATTCCGGACCAACACATTCACGCGTGTCCACGTATAGTTTCCGTCAGCTCTGCGAATACGCATATCACGACATAATTTGCTACTTTCCCCTTTAATGACCTTATCCAGAAAATCAAGCATTACAGCCCGGTCTTCGGGGTGGAAGTGGGAGTGTATGCCGATGATTTCCGGTAGTGGGGTACCTTCTTTCTCTCCTACATTCCTGTACCAGCTGCTCAGGGCATAACCGTCCCGGCTCAAAGCGTCGAAATGGGCATAACCAACTTTGGCATAGTCGCCTACCAGGTCGAAGAAATTTTTGAACTCCTGAATCTTATTATAAGCAATGGTATTTTCGGTCTTGTCTACGTTAATCACCAAGTAATTGATCGGCTCATGATTATGATCGTACAGCGTAGTTACTTTGGTTGTTAAATCTATGCTGCCTCCCGAATTTTGTGACTGGTAGTATCCGTTTATCTTGGAAAATTCATAGCAGAATGTAAAGTCGGCGTCTTCATTATTTCTGAGTTTCTGTTTGATCTCTTCCGGAAGCAGGGGATTCTCGAACAGATTAACTCCCAAGACATCTTCTTTGCTGGCTATATGAAACATTTCCAGTTCCTTCTTGTTAAGGTCGATCAGGAGCCCGTCTTTATTGTATAATTCGATGCCTACGGGGATATTTTTATAGATATTATGCAGAATGCGTTCACTGTTTTGCAATGCCTGGTAAGCGGACGCCATATGTGGTCCGTCTTGTGTTTCGGCTATGCCATATATCTTGGTGTTTCCTGCCTCGTCTGTTTCCTGGTAACATATCTTGCTGCGTATCCATACACCCCCTTTAGGAGTATCGAGTAGATATACTTCTTCAATCGTCTGCTGTAATTCATCGAAAGAGTGGGAAGTGGTGTGTTGCTGGTCTTCCCTCAGAATCCGCTTGTTGAAATCATTGAAACTAATAATGCCATCCTCGTCGAGACCGAGAAGTTGGGCTATGAAGCCGGAGCATTTGTAACACTCTGTTTTTACATCTGCCTCCCACCAGCCGATGTTGGCTTTATTCATTAATTTCCGTAGGAAGATGTCTTCTCTGTGTGTGTCTGTTTCAGGCATTTTACAGTTTGTTCTGAAGGTTAAAAATTTGTTTAATATGTAAAAGTAGTCATTTTTGTCGGATTCCTGCTAATAAACCACCATTTTTAGGTATTGATAACTCCTTATTCTTTCGTGAACTTTGTGAAGAAATAAAATGTTCTATATATAATGCGTAGATATAAAAAGAAAGGAGATCATTAAGAATGAAAAAAATAGTATTACTTCGTCACGGAGAGAGTGTATGGAACAAGGAAAACCGTTTCACCGGCTGGACGGATGTAGACCTTACGGAAAAAGGAGTTGCCGAAGCCGAGAAGGCAGGGGAGACGCTGAGAGAATATGGCTTCAATTTCGATAAAGCCTATACTTCCTATCTGAAACGTGCAGTGAAAACTCTGAACTGCGTGCTTGATAAGATGAATCTCGACTGGATTCCCGTGGAAAAGAACTGGCGCCTGAATGAGAAGCATTATGGAGAGTTACAAGGGCTGAATAAAGCGGAAACCGCCGGGAAGTATGGGGAGGAACAAGTGCTTGTATGGCGCCGCAGCTATGACATTGCTCCTAATCCGCTTGCAGAGAATGACCTTAGAAATCCACGTTTCGACTATCGATATCACGAGGTACCCGATGCTGAACTGCCCCGTACCGAATCATTGAAGGATACCATTGAACGTATTATGCCTTATTGGGAATCAAATATATTTCCTGCATTGAAAACTGCCCATACTTTACTGGTGGTAGCTCACGGTAATAGTTTGAGGGGGATTATCAAACATCTGAAACATATTTCGGATGAAGATATTATAAAACTGAACCTGCCTACTGCCGTGCCTTATGTGTTTGAGTTCGACGAGAATCTTAATGTAGCTAATGACTACTTTCTGGGTAATCCCGAAGAAATCAGAAAATTAATGGAGGCAGTAGCCAACCAGGGAAAGAAAAAATAGAATAAAGTTATACATTAAAAAAATGAAGTTATGAATAAAGTTATAGAATTATTAGGAGATAAATCCTGTTATTATTTGGATCACACCTGTAAAACCATCGATAAATCGCTGATTCACATTCCCTCTCCCGATACAATAGATAAAATCTGGTTGGATTCAGATCGTAATATAAAGGTATTGAATAGCCTTCAGTCTCTCTTGGGGCATGGCCGATTGGCAAATACCGGATATGTGTCCATTCTTCCTGTCGATCAGGATATCGAGCATACAGCCGGCGCATCCTTTGCACCGAATCCCATTTATTTCGATCCGGAGAATATTGTGAAGCTGGCTATCGAAGGAGGCTGTAATGCGGTAGCTTCTACATTTGGTATTTTGGGATCAGTCGCACGTAAATATGCGCACAAAATACCTTTCGTGGTAAAGTTGAATCACAATGAGCTGCTGACCTATCCGAATACATACGATCAGGTATTATTTGGTACGGTGAAAGAGGCTTGGAATATGGAAGACAGGCAAGAGAAAAAATAGAAATCTGTGTAGAATATTATAAAAAACAATTTCTGAAAAAGGGAATGTTATGGGAAGTATTAAAAAAATATACAAACAGATTTTCGGAAATAATTACAGAGACCTGTCCGGAACAGATAGAAGAAATACGGGGAATATCAGCAGGTTCTCAGATACCTTTAGAGGAAATATTGATCATTAATGCACGTTATGAGATTTCAAAGTTTCCTAAAGAGCTGGAATGCACAACAGGAGCTGTTTGGGGTAAAGCAGTAAAAGACGGGCATATGTATGGATTTAAGAACTGGGACTTTAATCAGTGTGCACGCCCTCATATTGTAATTCTGGATATCCAATTAAAAAACGGTCCTCATATGATCGGCTTTTCTGAAGCTGGACAGATAATGCGAGATGGATTCAGTAGTAATGGAATTGCGATATTGGCCAATAATCTTCAGTCTGTTAATGATCATGCGGGATATGGTCTTCCGGTAACCTGTCTTAGAAGAAAGGTTCTTACATGTGCCAC
>OLXA01000980.1_pt1 | contig 11825 bp, 11 predicted proteins | sample 1644551 | NCBI WGS metagenome assembly OLXA01 (sample SAMEA103958150, study PRJEB25191) | human gut metagenome | biome: human-associated habitat [ENVO:00009003]; feature: intestine environment [ENVO:2100002]; material: feces | place: Germany | collected 2013/2015 | reverse complement strand
GCGTGCCCAACTGCCGATAGTCTGTGCATATTCTCTGTCTTTATAATAATCTACCTGATCAGAAAATAAGCTTTTACCATCTTTTACAACTACGGCATTGCCAACTGCAGAAAGATAATTTTCACTGTGCATAATAAACTTATTGCAGGAAATATGCGCATCTTCTTTATCCGCAATAACATTACCAACTAAGACGCCGGTTTTAGCTTTGCTGTTGAATTCAGCATAATCTGCTGTTGCTGTACCGTCTTCCTGCTGCAATACTACATGACCCTTAGCAATTCCTGTACCTGTCTGCAGGTCATACTCCAGTTCATCCGCCTTAACGGAGAAATTATCCGGTGCTGCCAATACAGTGGTCATAACGCCAAAGCTCAGCAAAGCCGCCGCTAAAACAGATACATATTTTTTATTTATCATTCATGTCGCCGCCTTTCTCAACTCTGGCATTGCCAGTTAATTTTAATTTTTTAAAAGCACTGGTAGTAACAGCTTTATCGGCACTGGCAAACCATTCATCTTTATACATTTTAACATTACCGCTGGCAGTAATCTCTTCCTTATCCTGCTGCCATGCTACTTTATCAGCTAACAGCTTGCCGCCGCTAGACAGTACTGCCTGTACCTTGCCCTCCAAAGCAAAGTTATTTTCACCAATGACAGTACTACCGCTTTCAGCAGTTACATCAAGATAGCTGCCGTCATTACGGTATATCTTACCTTTGATATCTTTTAAAACTGCTCTGTTTTTCAGTGAAGCATTAAGCTGTGCATTGACACCATTGCCTAAATCTACATTAGCAGGCGCACTGCCGCCGAACATCAGCCAGGCAATAATCGCACCTGCAATCAGGATGCTGCTGCCAATCGCTATAAGCGCTTTTTTATTTTTCATCAGCCTGCTGCTCCTCCCGCGGCGTATACGGTGTATTCCAGCGGTGCTGGAACCAAAGCCAGTTATCCGGATACTGCCTGATAATCTTTTCTACTTCCTGAGTCATCTTCAAAGTTACATTATAATCGTCAGCCTTCTGATCACCGGTAAATTCATATCTAATCGGGTCTTTCACTATAGCTAAATGGCCATAGCCATCAGGCTTTCTGATAATAAAGATTGGAATTATCGGAGCTTTGAATTTACGGGCAAAATAAGCTGGTCCAGTAGGCGTAGAAGCCATCTTCCCTAAAAATGGTACGAAAATACCGTCATAGCCGCCATCCTGGTCTGCAATCAGTCCCAGCATACGACCTTTTTTCATAGCTCTGGCACAGCCAAGAATCTCACTTGTACCACGTGAAAAAATTTCCTGTCCTACGCCTTCGCGCAGTTCATTCATAAAATCACTGTAAATTCTGTTAGGCTGCGGCTTTTCAACTGCACTGAGCGGAAACCCATTTAAAGCCAGCGCAGCACCAAGCCATTCCCAGTTATCCATGTGACAGGCCAGCATGACAACGCCTTTGCCTTCATTTAAAGTATCCCAAAGCACTTCCGGCCTGTCAAAAGTAAGCCACGAATATTATCTTTGTTTAATGCCGGCATATACATTATTTCCATAAAGGTTATGCCAAGTTTAATAAACAAAGATTTGATAACATCATGAGCCTGCTTATCACTATATCCAAGACGTTCCTTAATTGTTTCTTCAGCACGAATACGCTGCTTTTTGGCAATATGATAATATAAATGCCCCATGCCTTTACCAATTTTTACAATCAATTTATAAGGCAGCCAAGAAACAATTGTGCTTATAGTCTTTAATAAATAATACAACCACATTACTGTCTATCTCCCTGTCCACTTTCCTGATAGGAGGCAACTACCTCTGCCCATTTACCCTGAGCCTTTAAAAGCTGCTCTACAGCTTCTCGTACAGCGCCGCGTCCACCACAGGAAGCAGTAACAACATACGCTGCAGCAGCAACTTCTGTTACGGCATCTGCCGGAGCAAAAGTCACGCCCGCAGCCTTAAAAGCAGGCAGGTCATTTAAATCGTCACCCATATAGGCTACTTCCTGCTGCTCTAAATTTAATTTCATGCGTAGCTTCTCTAAAGCTGCATATTTATCTTTTACACCTTCATACAGATGTTGGATGCCAAGTTCTCCTGCACGGCGATGGATAATTTCGCTGAAGCGGCCGGTTATTATAGCTATTTCCAGACCATAACGCAGCGCACAGCTGATACCCAAGCCATCTTTGGCATTAAAACCTTTAAATATCTCACCATTGCTGCCGATGTTAATAGTACCGTCCGTCATAACTCCATCAACATCAAGAGCCAGCAATTTGATTTTTGCCAGCTGCTGTTCCACTATACCACACCTTGCCTTACAAGATCAGTCATATGCAGCAAGCCGATAACTTTATTATCTGCATCTACAACAGGCAAAACTGTAATCGGTTTCGGATGGTTGCTTTCCATAATATGCAGTGCCTGAGCAGCAAGTTTGTCTTTAGTAATTGTCTTAGGCTGTTTGGTCATCAGCTCAGTAACAGGACGCTGCAGAAAATCAACACCTTTACTCAGTCCGCGGCGGATGTCACCGTCAGTTAATACACCCTGCATAACGCCATTAGCATCAATAACTGACACTGCACCAAGTCCCTTATCAGTTATTACAAACAAAGCTTCCTGTACAGTTGTTTCACCAGAGCATCACCGTAAGCTAATGCAGCAGTAGTACTGCTGGTAGGAGCAAGTCCTAAAGGACATGCTTCTTTAGACACGCCGACATTTAAAACCACATCAGCATTTTTAGCTAAAGTAGAGGCATCATTCCCTACCATTGCTATTATTTTAGCACCAATTCTGCGCAAAGACGGTAAAATATTAAGAACTTCTCCTGTTTCGCCGCTGTTGGAAAGAGCAATCACTACATCACCGGCAGTAACCATACCAAGATCACCGTGAATACCTTCTGCCGGATGCAGGTAAAAAGACGGCGTACCTGTACTTGCCAGTGTTGCTGCCATTTTACGGCCAATGATACCGGACTTGCCCATACCGGTAATAACAGTACGTCCCGGACACTGCAGAATCATTTCCACAGCAGCGGCAAAATTAGCATCAATCCTTGGTACAAGCTCCAGTACAGCTTCAGCCTCCATACGCAATACATCCTGCGCATGCTTAAGCATTTCTTGCATCACAAAAGCTCTCCCTTCTATTATCCTCTTACAATTTTGTCAATTGCCAGTACATCCTGCAGCAGCTTTTTCAAATCATCTAAGCGTACCATGTTAGGTCCATCAGACAAAGCCTCTGCCGGATTATCATGTACTTCAAGGAATAAAGCATCAATTCCTACAGCAGCTGCTGCACGTGCCATATGCGGCACATACTGGCTTTGTCCGCCGCTGCTTGTTCCCTGTCCACCGGGAATCTGAACACTGTGAGTAGCGTCCATAACAACCGGATAACCCAATTCGCGCATTACTGCAAGGCCGCGCATATCTGTAACCAAAGTATTGTAACCAAAGCTTGCGCCGCGCTCTGTGAGCATCAAATTATTATTGCCAGCTTCCTCAACTTTTTTTATTACATTCTTCATATCCCAAGGCGCCAAAAACTGGCCTTTTTTTACATTCACAGTCTTACCTGTTTTTGCTGCCGCATAAACAAGGTCTGTCTGGCGGCATAAAAATGCCGGAATCTGCAGAATATCAACAACCTCAGCTGCTTTTTCAGCCTGCCACGGTTCATGAATATCTGTTACCGCAGGCACCTTAAGGTCTTTCTTAATCTGGGACAAAATCTGCAAACCCTCTTCAATACCAGGCCCGCGAAAAGAGTTATAAGAAGAACGATTAGCTTTGTCGAAAGACGCCTTGAATACATAAGGCATACCAAGTTCTTCACAAATCGCTTTAACACGACGCCCAATAGCTAAGCTGCGTTCATATCCTTCAAGTACACAAGGTCCTGCCAGCAGCAGCATTGGCTGACCCTCACCAACTAAGTAATCTTTTACTTTTACTATATGCACAGGAATAACCTCCTTGCTTTATTTATTCATAGCAGTAAACAATTCATTTACCGCAGCCAAATCTTCCGGAGTATCTACTCCTATACCTTTAAAAGCACTTTCAAGAACTTTAATTTTGTAGCCATTTTCCAAAGCTCTCAGCTGTTCAAGACTTTCTGCTTTTTCCAACGGAGTAGGCTGCAAAGCAGCATATTTCAGCAGGAAATTACGGCGATATGCATAAATACCTACATGCTTGTATACCTTATATTCTTCCGGTTTATTACGTGGATACGGCATCAGGCTGCGAGAAAAATAAAGTGCATAACCATTCAAATCAGTAACTACCTTAACAGCAGCCGGATTATCATAATCTGCTTCATCCATAGCAACCTTCATAGTAGCCATGTTAAGCTCAGCATCAGCTTCAAAAACCTTCGCCAGATTATCAATAACTTCCGGCGGAATCATCGGTTCATCGCCTTGTACATTAACAATAACATCTACATCCTGGTACATCAAAGCAACTTCTGCCAATCTATCCGTACCACTGGGATGATCCGGTGAAGTCATAACTGCCTTGCCACCAAAAGCAGTAACTGCTTTTTCAACTAATTCATTATCCGTAGCCACGATTACTTCATCCGGCATCTGAGCCTGACATGCTCTTTCATAAACATGCTGAATCATCGGCTTACCTGCAATCATAGATAACGGCTTGCCCGGCAATCTGGTAGAAGCATAGCGCGCCGGAATTACACACAAAACTTTCATTTCTCATCCTGCTCCTTTTTAATGGCTTTCATAACACATTCTTCAAGTTTATCCATACCACTGGTAACCTGAATTTCCATATTCAGAATATACAGTGGTATCTTTCTGTCAGAATAAATGAATTCTGTCGGTATCTTAACCGCATCTTTAGCTGTAGTAACCATAGCAACTGCCTGCTCACGACTGGCAAGCTCATTGATATACTGCATTTCCAGCATTCCATAGTCATGATGGTCAGGATAACGCACTGCTTCTAAAATATTCAGACCAATACTGGACAATGTCTGTTCAAAGGAAGATGGGTTACCGATAGCAGAAAAGACCATAACATTCTTGCCTTTCAGCTCATCCAAATCCTTGCAGTTCTGTACTATACCTTTATACCAATCGGCAATTTCCACAAAATTTTTCGGGTGATGAACACTTTCCACAATAGGAGCCTTAGCATTATATTTGCCAATAGTTTTGCGCAGCTGCTGTCTGCTTAAAATACTGCTTTGGTCAGTCTTAGTCAGCAAGAAGACATCACCACGATCAAGATTTTCCAGCGGTTCACGCAATGTTCCGCGCGGCAATACACAACCATTGCCAAACATATTTAAGGTATCAACCAGCACAATATCAAGATCGCGCTCTAACTGCCAATGCTGATAACCATCGTCCATGATGATTACTTCTGCATACATTTTTTCTACTGCATACTTGCCGGTAACAGCACGATTCTTACCAATAATAACAGGTATACCCGGTAAGGTTTTAGCCATCAGATATGCTTCATCACCAGCTTCATAAGCAGTCATGTATATTTTTTCACCGTCAGATACTACCCCAATATCTTTATCCCAATGGGAACGATAACCACGATTTAAGATTACTACTCTGTAACCCATCTGTTTAATCATGGCCGCCATCTTTTGGGCTGTAGGAGTTTTACCAGTACCACCGACTGTAATATTACCAATCGAAATTACACAGCAGGGAAGTTTTCTCTGCTTCTGTAAGCCAGACTGGTAAATAGCAAGCTTGCAGCGAACACCAAATTCATAAAGATAGGAAAGAACACGCAAGAATGCTAACAGTACCCAACCAAAGAAAGGTGTTTCTGGACCGTGTGCCATCTGAAAAACATACTGAATAATCGCATCCCCATGACGCAGACGTCCGCCGCCTTCATCAGTAAGATTACGGGTATTCACCGGATAGGAAAGATATTCCTTAGCCGGTACAGCAGTAAGCTCTAACAATTCTTTCAGATATTTGATACTACGTACATCTGCACCACGGTTTTCTTTAATAACCTGCAGCGAAGCAGCACCCATTTTAGCTCTTTTTGCATCATCGCCAATAATCGACAGCATCTCAGCCGTCAATTCATTGACATTATTGACCATCTTGCAGGCGCCAACTTTACTCAGCAAAGCATAAGAATCTTTAAAATTCTGCATATTAGGACCAACCAAGATAGGTTTGGCGTGAGCTGCAGGCTCCAAAACATTGTGCCCGCCATGCTTGCTCAAAGAACCGCCTACATATACTACATCGCCAACAGCATAAATACGGCCTAATTCACCAATTGTATCAATCAAAAGTACCGGATATTGATGTCTTTCTCCAGTAACTTCCAGCAATTTAGACCTATAACCAGTTTCATAGCCATATCCGGCTGCAATTTTAGCAATTTCATCAGCACGCGTAGTCTTACGAGGTGCAATAATCAGTCTTGCATCAGGATACTTAGCACGAACATTTTTAAAGGCCTTCATCAATGCATCTTCTTCTGTCGGATGAGTAGAACCGGCTACAATAACCGGATAAGAATCATCGAGACCTAATTCCAATCTGTACTTTTCTAAATCCTGCGGCGTTACTTCCGCATAAGTCTGGTCAAACTTTGTGTTGCCAGTTACAAAAATCTTGTCTTTATCAGCACCAAGGTGAGCAATATAATCAGCATCAATACTGGACTGCATGCAGAAACGGCTGACCGTATTCAGCATATCTTCCCAGATACCATAAAGGTAGCGATAACTCTTAACAGATTTTTCTGAGATACGCCCGTTAACCATCATTACAGGAATATGACGTTCTCTGATAGCACGCAAAAAGTTCGGCCAAAGCTCTGTTTCTACCGGCATAAAAATTCCCGGATGGATGCGCTTAACCATAGATTCCGCTACAAAAGGCAAGTCCAGCGGAAAATATATAATTGCATCTGCTTCCGGAATAATTTGTTTGGCCATATTATAACCGCCAACCGTAAAAGCAGAAACAAGTACAGGTTTTCCTGGCATCTCCTTCTGAATTTGCTTAACCAGCGGACTGGTAGCAACAATCTCACCTACAGAAGCACCATGAATCCAAATACAATCCTTCTGAGCAACTTTGGCAATTTCATCTTCATAAACACGGCCAAAGCTCTGTCTGAATCTGCGTTTAAAGCCTTTTTCAGTTAACAGCCTATACGTATAATAAGGCAATACAAAAACAATTAATGCCACAATGGCAATCAGATTATAGATAATATACATTCACAGACCTCATTTCGCTTCCTTGCTGCGATACTGAATTCTATACAGATGGGCATATAACCCTTCCTGTGCCATCAGCTCTTCATGACTGCCGTCTTCTACCAGTCTTCCTTTTTCCATAACCAGTATTCTGTCAGCATTTTTTATGGTCGACAGCCTGTGAGCAATAACAAAAGAAGTCCTGCCAACCATCAAGCGATCCAGTGCTTCCTGAACAATTCTCTCACTTTCTGTATCCAGAGCAGAAGTTGCCTCATCTAAAATCAAAATCTGCGGATTTTTCAAAATTGCCCGGGCAATCGAAATACGCTGACGCTGGCCACCAGAAATATTTACACCACGGTCACCCAGCATAGTATCATAACCTTCCGGTAAGCCCATAATGAAATCATGGGCATTAGCAGCCTTAGCAGCAGCTTCTACTTCTTCTTTTGTTGCATCAAGTCGTCCATATAAAATATTATCATACACACTGCCATTAAACAGCAATGTTTCCTGAGGTACAATGCCAACCTGTTCACGAAGTGAATTTAAAGTAACATCACGAATGTCCATACCATCAATAACTATGCTGCCGTTAGTTACATCATAAAAACGCGGCAACAAGCTGGCAATAGTAGACTTGCCAGCACCCGACGGTCCGACAATGGCAACAATCTGACCACGATTTACTTTAAAGGACAAGTCTTCAATAACTTGTTCATCCTTATTATAAGCAAAATCTACATGCTTAAATTCTACGTAACCCTGAACAGGCGGCAATAACTTCGCAGACGGCAACTCCTTAATATTTTCTTCCAAATCAAGAATACCGAAAACACGCTCGCCGGCAGCCAGTGCCTGCTGAATGCTGGCAACAACCTTAGTCAGACGCTTAATAGGATTGGCAATATTAACCGCATATACCAAAAATGCTACTAAAGAACCTGCAGTAATAGCACCATTGATAACACTCATGCCACCATACCACATAACCACAGTAACACCAATAGCTGCAACTAATTCAACAGTAGGCGTCAGCAGTGCATTCAGCTTAATATTTTTCATGTTGGCATAAAAATTAGTCATATTCTGTGCATCAAAACGCTTAATTTCATAGTCTTCACGCACAAAAGATTTTACTACACGAGCCGAAGATACTACTTCCTGCAATACAGAAGTAAGCTCAGCAGTACATTCCTGAATACGCCCGCCATTACGACGAATCTTTTTGCCAAAAAAATCCATAAACCACAATACTACCGGAAAAGTACAGAAAGTAAACAAGGTAAGCTTCCAGTCCAGCCACAGCATAGCAGCAATACTGCCGATCAATACGAGTCCTTCTGTAACCAATTCAACAGCCTTATCTACCATCGCTACCTGCAAAGCTGCAACGTCATTGGTAACATAGCTCATAATGGTACCTGTTTTATTTTTGTCATAAAAAGACATACTAAGGCGCTGTAATTTACGGAAAATAGCTCCACGTATATCAATTACTACTCTTTGTCCTACCCAGCTCATTAAATAACTCTGTCCATAGAAGAACAATCCACGGATAATGAAAACTACTACGATACTGGCAGCAATAAGATAAAGCATTCTAACATCTTTCTGCACCAGTACCTTATCAACTACATCTTTAATAATCCACGGCAGGTACAAATTACAGCCAGCAGCTAAACATGTACAAAGTACTGCCAATATTAAACGCGGCAAATATGGCCGTACATAATTTAACAGTCGCAAATATAAATTCATTTCTTCTCCTCAGCAATCTTCAATACTAATTCAGCCACACGCATAACCGCTCCTGGCTGACCCAAACGTTCGCGCACATACTCCAAATCATGCTTCATTTGAGCATTACGTTCCGGCTGCAGTAAATCAACAGCAGCCTGCGCTACTTTTTCAGGCGTAAAATCTTCCTGCAATAATTCCGGCAATACCTGCTTACCAGCAACAATATTAGGCAGTCCAATATTAGGAATATTTATTACCCGTCTGGCAATAAAAGCATTGATAGCAGAAGTACGGTAAACGATAACACTGCCCAAGCCACATAAAGCGGCCTCTAAAGTTACTGTACCACTGGTTGCCAATGCCAAATCTGCTACACTGAAAAGATCATAATTATGACCTTCGGTAATTTTAACTTCTATGCCAGCCTCTTTGATCTTACTTTCCAACAATTCCAAAGGAATAGTACCTGCTCGTGGCATAGTAAAATCCACCTCCGGCATACGCTGTTGAAGTACCTTTGCCGCCAAAAGTAATGTAGGCAGCATCTTTTCAATCTCCATCATCCTGCTACCAGGCATTAAAAGTACCAGCTTCCTTCCCTCTCGCTTACCAGCGAAAGCTTCCGCTTCTTTGCGCGGCATCGAAGGTTTCACTATATCAAGTAAAGGATGCCCGACAAATACCGTATCAGCTCCTGCTTCATGATAAACATCATACTCAAAAGGGAAAATTGCAGCAACCTTATCTACTATCTGTGCTACTTTCTTAGCTCTGCTCTTATGCCAGGCCCATGCAGAAGGGCTTATATAGGAAACCACCGGAATACCCTTTTCATGAGCAATCTTAGCAATCTTCATGTTAAAGCCAGGATAATCAACAACTACTAAACAATCAGGCTTACGTTCTTCCATAACTTTGACAAAGTTATTACGCAGTCTGAATAAAGCCGGCAGCTTACAGATTATTTCGGCAAAACCCATAACTCCATGTTCTTTTATATCAAAAAGTACTTCCCCGCCAGCATTGCGCAGAGCATCTCCACCCATGCCAAAAACTTCAGCATCAGGCTCAAGTTTTTTTATAGCAGCCGTAACAGCAGCAGCATGTATATCTCCAGACGCCTCACCAGCAGAAATCAAAATCTTTGTCATTGCAGCACCTTTTTCTCTTTATTTAGAATATACTAAAAAAGTCTATAACATTTCATTGTATATTATAACACAAAAGCGACCAACAAATACTGTTGGTCGCTTTAAAAATGAAATTTTTCTGTTAATTTATTTAACCAAAATAGTAATATTATGCTCGTCAGCCATGGCAATTGTCTTTTCTCTATCCACTATTAATGTATTGCCAGCTTCAATAACTATGCCAGTAGCACCAGCATGAATCATAGATTCCACAGTCTTAGTTCCAAAACCAGGAATATCAAAACGCTGATCCTGCGAAGGCTTAGCTGCCTTAGCTACAATAACTCCGCCTTTACCAAGAAAACCGCCTCGAAGAATGCAGGCATCAGTACCTTCTATAGCTTCAACAGCCATAACAGCTCTATTTTTTACTACAACTGTCTGACCAATGTCTAAACCACCGATTGCCTTAGCCATGGTAAAACCAAATTCCATATCAGCTAACTCTGCTTCAGTCGGTTTACGTTTTGTCAGCACTCCTGGGACAGGCAGCAACGGCTTAATCAGTACGGTCTGATCCATTACCTTAATGCCATCGCCTTCCAGTTCCTTAACAATGGCATTCATAATAGTATCATCTTTACGATCCGGTATCGTCGCCAAAATCTTAATAGCACGCAAATCCGGAACTATCTTGCCGGCTTTATACAGCACCTCTTTAGTAACTTTACCTATCATGGTAACCTGCTGCACTTTATGCTTCTTCAAAGTGGAGATAATTTTACCAATCTTGCCTATATTAATGTCATAGTAAAAATCAGCACACTCAGCAAGCTCTTCATCAATATCCGGAACTACACCTATAGCTACTACCTGATAGCCAAGCGCCTTAGCAGATTTTGCAACTTCTACAGGAAGATGCCCTATGCCTGATAAAACACCAATAGTTTCCATAAAATCAGCCTCTACGAGTACGGATAATACCGCGCTCTACATTACGCAGGAAACGCATCAGATGTTCTACCGGTTCACTGCTGTCAAGCTCCTGTTCCATAGTTGCAATAGCTTCCTGCAAAGGCAATCCGCTATGATAAAGAATACGGAACGCTTTTTTCAGCTGACTGCGCTGCTCTGCAGGCATACCTGCGCGAGAAAGACCTACACTGTTCAAACCGGATACAAATGCCGGATCACCAGCAACAATCATAAACGGAGGAATATCCTGGGCTACACGCGCCATCCCGCCAATCATTACATTCCGGCCAATTTTGCAGAATTGATGTACTGCAGATAAGCCGCCAATAACAGCACGATCTTCAACAATTACATGTCCTGCCAAAGTAGCCACATTAGACATAATAACATTATTGCCCACGATGCAGTTATGGGCAACATGAGTATAAGCCATCATCAGGATATTATTACCAATTCTGGTTTCATTGCCTTCACCAGTAGCTCTGTTAACAGTACAGCATTCTCGGAAAGTGCCACCGTCGCCGATAATAGTATAAGACTTTTCTCCGGCAAATTTAAGATCCTGCGGTTCTGCACCAATAGAGCAGCCAGGGAAAAATTTACAATTTTTACCGATAGTAGTGTATCTATGGATAACTGCATGAGCACCGATCTTACAGCCGTCACCAATTACAGTATCTTCATCTATAACAGCGTATGCACCAATCTCAACATCCTGTCCAAT
>OLXA01000977.1_pt1 | contig 11842 bp, 10 predicted proteins | sample 1644551 | NCBI WGS metagenome assembly OLXA01 (sample SAMEA103958150, study PRJEB25191) | human gut metagenome | biome: human-associated habitat [ENVO:00009003]; feature: intestine environment [ENVO:2100002]; material: feces | place: Germany | collected 2013/2015 | reverse complement strand
ATGGCATATAACCAAAGGAGTATAGGGAAATGACCTCCAAGCTAAAAGAAGGCGTTATGCAGGGCGTGTTCACTCTCTGCGCCTGTGTGTCCATCCTGGCGGTGGCACTGATCTGCATCTTCCTGTTTGCCAACGGCGTGCCCACCCTCTTCAAGATCGGCCCGCTCAAGTTCCTGCTGGGCACGACATGGAAGCCCGGCAACGACATCTTCGGCATCCTGCCGATGATCCTGGGCAGCATCTACGTCACGGCGGGGGCTATCCTCGTCGGCGTGCCCATCGGCCTGCTGACGGCCATCTACATGTCCAAGTTCGCGTCGCCCCGCATCAATAAGGTCATGCTCCCGGCGGTGCAGCTGCTGGCCGGCATCCCGTCCGTCGTCTACGGTTTCTTCGGCATGATCGTGCTTGTGCCCGCCGTGCAGGCCATGGTCAAGTCGCCGTTCTTCAAAACCGTGCTCCACGTCAAGAGCGGCAAGGGCATGAGCCTGTTTACCGCCGCCGTGCTGCTGGGCATCATGATCCTGCCCACCATCATCACGGTCAGCAAGACGAGCCTCGACGCCGTGCCCGACAGCTACTACGAGGGCAGCCTTGCCCTTGGCGCGACGCATGAGCGCAGCGTGTTCTACGCCGTGCTGCCCGCCGCCAAGTCCGGCGTGCTGTCCGCCGTCATCCTGGGCATTGGCCGCGCCATCGGCGAGGCAATGGCCGTCATGATGGTGGCCGGCAACAGCCCCAATATGCCGGACAGCCTCTTCCGCAGCGTCACCTTCCTGACCACCGCCATTGCCAAGGAGATGAGCTACGCCAGCGGCCTGCAGAAACAGGCGCTGTTCAGCATTGCGCTGGTGCTGTTCGTCTTTATCATGGGCATCAATATCCTGCTCAATGTGGTGCTGAAGGGAGGAAAGCGCGATGAATAACAGTGCTTCTGCCTCCCGCCGCACCTGGAACCGCGTGATGAACGCTCTGGTCTGGGCCTCGGCTGTGCTGGTCATCGTACTGGTGGCGGGCATTCTGGGCATGGTGCTGGTGCGCGGCATCCCGCACATCAGCTGGAAATTCCTGACCACCACCGCCAGTGTGCTGAAGGGCACGGACGGCATCCTGCCTGCGATCCTCAACACGCTGTATGTCATCCTGCTGACGCTTTTGATCGTACTGCCGCTGGGTGTGGGCGCGGCCGTTTACCTGACCGAGTACGCCCGGAACCGCAAGGTCATCTCGGTGATCGAGTTCACCAACGAGACGCTGGCGGGCATCCCCAGTATCATTTACGGTCTGGTGGGCATGCTGGTGTTCGCCCAGACGCTGGGCTTCCAGACCTGCCTGCTCTCCGGCAGCCTGACGCTGGTGATCATGAACCTGCCCACTATCATCCGCACCACCCAGGAATCCCTGAAAACGGTGCCCCAGGGCTACCGTGAGGGTGCGCTGGGTCTGGGCGCGGGCAAATGGCACATCATCCGCACCATCGTGCTGCCCTGCAGCATCGACGGCATCGTGACCGGCTGCATCCTGGCCGTGGGCCGCATCGTGGGCGAAAGCGCCGCGCTGCTCTTCACCGCCGGTGCCGCCGAGGTCATTGCCAACGGCGTGCTCAAGGCCTACACCTCCAACGGTGCCACCCTGTCGGTTCTGCTCTACCTCCGTGCCTTTGAGGACGGCGATTTCGACTCCGCCTGGGCCATTGGTGCAGTGCTGCTGGTGCTGGTGCTTGCCATCAATCTGGCAGCCCGGCTGGCCAAAACCAAACTGAAACAGAAGCAGTAAATAACTCCCTCCGTCATCGCTGCGCGATGCCACCTCCCTCACGGAGGGAGGCTTATCCTGCCCGCAACGCAAAAGGCTCCCTCTCAGAGGGAGCTGGCGCGGCATAGCCGCGACTGAGGGAGTCAATACAAGAGGAAAACTATGGAAAACGTATCACCCATTATCACAGCCAAAAACCTGAACCTCTGGTACGGGGATTTCAAGGCGCTGAAAGATATTTCGCTGGACATGGGCGAGCGGGAGATCACGGCCCTCATCGGCCCCTCCGGCTGCGGCAAGTCCACCTTCCTGAAGACCCTGAACCGGATGAACGACCTTGTGCCCGGGATCCGCATCGAGGGCGATGTCCGCCTGAAAGGGCAGGATATCTTTGCCCGCGAGATGCAGCCCACCGAGCTGCGCCGCCGGGTGGGCATGGTGTTCCAGAAGGCCAACCCCTTCCCCATGAGCATCTACGATAACATCACCTACGGCCCCAGGCTGCACGGTGTGCACAACAAGGCAGAGTTGGACGAGCTGGTGGAAAGCTCCCTGAAGGGTGCCGCCCTCTGGAACGAGGTCAAGGACCGCCTGAAAAAGAGCGCTCTGGGCCTTTCCGGCGGCCAGCAGCAGCGCCTGTGCATTGCCCGCGCCCTGGCTGTCAAGCCCGAAGTCCTGCTGATGGATGAGCCCACCAGTGCCCTGGACCCCGGCTCCACCATGAAGGTGGAGGAGCTGATGAGCGAGCTGAAAAAGAACTACACTGTGGTCATTGTGACCCATAACATGCAGCAGGCTGCCCGTATCAGCGACCGCACCGCCTTCTTCCTGCTGGGCGAGCTGGTGGAAGCCGGCCCAACGGCGCAGATCTTCAGCACCCCGCAGGATAAGCGCACCGAGGATTACATTTCGGGCCGGTTCGGCTAAGGAGTAAAACGCAATGAGCAACCGTACACAATACGAAAACGACCTTGCCGCCCTGAAAACGGCCCTGACCGAGATGGGGCAGAGCGCTGCCGATGCCGTGGAAGCTGCAATGGAAGCCCTCTGCACCGCCGATGCCGAGGCTGCCGCCGCCGTGGCGCAGGGCGATGGCCGCATCAACAACATGGAGCGGGACATTGAGCACCGCTGCATGACCCTGCTGCTCCGCCAGCAGCCGGTGGCAGGCGACCTGCGCCGCATCTCCACCGCCATGAAGGTGGTCACGGATGTGGAGCGCATCGGCGACCATGCCTCCGATATCGCGGAGATCATCCCCCATCTGGTCACTGTCCGCAAGGAGGGTGACCCTGCTGTGAGCCAGGCCATCAAGATGGGCCAGAAGGCGCACAAGATGATCCTGGATGCCCTGAATGCCCTGACCTCTGAGGACGAGCAGGCCGCCCTCAGGGTCATTGCCGCCGACGATGAGGTGGACTACGATTTCAACGCCATCAAGCATACGCTGGCGCAGGAGATCGCCGCCGACCCCGGCAAGGTGGATGCCGCCCTGGATCTGCTCATGGTCATCAAATATCTGGAGCGCATCGGCGACCACGCCGTGAACCTGGCCGAGTGGGTGGAGTTTGTCCGCAGCGGGCGTTATCATAACGAAAATATGTTCTGATCTTTTGTTTCTGTAAAAATTTGAGCTATTTGCAATTATTTCTGTGACCCGCCCGTATTATAGGCAGAAAGGCTTCCCCAGAAAGCCTGATGAACTGGCTGCGGCGGGTGTCCGGCATCCCCCTGTCCCCGCCCGCCGCTGCCGCAACGGAGGGTTTTACGCTATGGTACAGACCAAGAATTTTCCGCTGGAAACGCGCGGCGAGGCGGTCAGCCGCGAAGCGCTGGTCCAGGCGGCATTACAGGAGATCACCCAGAATTACCGCGAAGCAAGCCTTTCCAATGTGGCCCGCAGCTACGGCGTTTCGCTGGCGTATGTCAGCGAGTGCGTCCGGGCCCAGACCGGAAAGACCTATAAGGAGCTGCTGCAGAAGCACCGGATGGAGACCGCCGCCCGCCTGCTGCGCCGCAGTGACCTGAACATCCAGCAGATCATCACCCAGGTGGGCTACGAGAACACCAGCTACTTCTACCGCCTGTTCCATGAGCGGTATGGCCAGAGCCCCCGGGAGTACCGCCGGGCACGCAGCCAGCGCACATAAGCGCATCAGTGAACGACCCTCTCCGCCTTTGCAGCAGGCTTTGACGGAGAGGGCCGTTTTGTGTTATATTAAGGCAGAACGATCAGGGCGGGCAGCGGCCTGCCGGAAGAGAGGTTGGATGACGATGTTTCGTGGAGCAAGACGTGCAGATCTGGATGCGATCCTGAAAATTTATGCCCGCGCCCGGCAGGCGATGGCGGATTCCGGCAACCCCACCCAGTGGGGAGATCATTTCCCGCCGCAGGAGCTGCTGGAAGAGGACATTGATTCCAACCGGCTGTTCCTCTACCTTGTCAACGGCGAGCTGGAGGGCGTGTTTGCCTTTATCCTTGGCCCGGACCCCACCTATGCCCGGATCGAGGATGGCAAGTGGCTGAACGATACCCTGCCCTACGGCACCATCCACCGGCTGGCTTCGGCGGGCAGGCACCCCGGCGTTGCCGCCGCTGTGATCACCTGGTGTCTGGAGCACTGCGAGAGCCTGCGGGCCGACACCCACGCCGACAACAAGATCATGCAGCACCTGCTGGAAGAAAACGGCTTTACCAAGTGCGGCATCATCCATGTGGAGGATGGCACGCCCCGCATTGCCTACCAGAAAATGTCCCTTACCCTGCCTTTGCGCCGGGATTGAACCGCAAAAATGCGCCGCCCCACCGGAAACGATGGAGCGGCGCTGTTTTTATGTGGTTCTGTCAGGCGTGGAAGGGAGCGGGTGCGCCTGTGCTCAGGAAGCGGCAGCTGCCGGAGCTTCCGGGGCGGGCTGCTCTGCCGCAGTTTCTTCCGGCGTGGGCTGGAAATACTTCTCGTACAGCTCCATGCCGATGCGGTAGCCCTGCCACACGATGACCGCCGTGCCTGCACCGGCCACGCCGATGATGGCGGCAGTGCCCAGAATGCTGGGCTCGCTCTCGATGGTGGCATCCCGGTACTGGGCTTCCACGGTCACGGTGCTGCCCTTGGCCACGCTGCCCGCCGGGATGGTAAAGCTCTCCTGGTTGTAGGCGACCGCCGGGTTGCCCAGCAGGCTGGCTTCATCCATGGCCCACAGGTCGAACACCATGCCCTCGGGCACGGCGCTCTGGTTCAGCGTCACCTTGACCTCGGCATCCACCGGCACGCTGGCGCTGGTCATGGCTTCGCCGCCGTTGTAGGTGAACGTGCCGCCTTTCACCGTCAGGGTGTAGGTGGGGGCTTCGGGTTCGGGCTCGGGTTTGGGTTCGGGCTTCGGGTCGGGAATCTTTTCCCAGTTGGCGTAAAGGGTGAACTGGCCGGTAGGAGCAACAGTGAAATCATAAGGCTTGCCATCTTTGGTGCGCCAGCCCTTGAACTCATAGCCAACCACGTTGGGAAGCGTGGTGGGAGCTGTCAATGTCCCGCCCGTTTTGACGAACACTTTTATCATTCGCTCTGCTTCAGGCACTTTGTCGCCATAGTCGAAGGTGACGAGAGTGGGGGCATAGCCAGAAAGAGCAGAAATAACGCTTTCACTTGTGCCAGAGTAGCGGATGTCATTCAGGCTAGTACAACCATCGAAAACATACGGGCCAATTGAAGTTACGCTGCCGGGAATCGTGATACTAGTCAGGCTAGAACAATTCTTGAAAGCCTCGAGGTCAATAGTTGTCACACTATCAGGAATCGTGATACTGGTGAGCTTAGTGCAGTTACAAAAAGCAGCCAAGCCAATTGAAGTTACACTGCCGGGAATCGTGATACTGGTGAGGTTGGTGCAATCTTCAAAAGCGCTGCTACCAATGGAAGTTATATTATTTGAAAGTGTGATGCTGCTTAAGTTTGTGCAATGGAAAAAAGCCAAGGGTCCGATATATGTGACACTTTGCGGAATTGTAATGTTAGTAAGGCTGGAGCAATAATAAAAAGCATCCCAGCCAATGGATATTACACTATCTGCAATGTCAACATGAGTTAGCTTAGCAAACCGGCTAAAAGCGCATTGTCCAATCGAAGTTACGCCGGGAGAAACGACAACAGAGGTGATTTGATCGTGGAAGCTGTACCATGGCTGATAGCTACCAAATGGAAAATCTTCCATTGCACCACTGCCGCTAATCGTCAACTTATAAGTACTCGGATCATCCGTGTTTTCGGTCAGCTGCCAAGTGACACCAGACCCATCTCCAGCTGCGCCGCCGGTCAGCTTGGCACCGGATTCAACCACCAACTGGACATTCGGGTTCAGGGGGCGCAGTGCGTTTTCCTCACCGGAAAAATCATAATCTCCGCTTTCCAGCGTCAGCGTGTTATTGCTCGCATCAAACTTCCAGCCGTTGCCGGTATAATTCGCCCGGTTGCCGTTCAAATCCTGTGCAGTGGCCGGGTAACCGTCCTTGTCAATCACCAGCCAGGTCAGTGGGCTGATGGTTACGGTTGAGCCTTTTGCAGGCGGTGCGGTAAAGGTAACGTTATAAGCGTAATGACCATCGAACTCAATCTTGGGATTGCTCTCACACCAGTCGGAAAGAAGCGTAGGCTGTGCATTATCAATGGTTACATCAAGGGGTGGAAGATTTTGGAAATTGATCGCAGGCTCAAAATGATAGCTTATATCAACAGAAACGGATGCCTGATTCGGGATGATATAACATGAATCACGATACTCATTGACCAAAACCCCTTCATAACCGGTGGGTGTTTTTGCTTTGAGGGTATAACCCGGTTCTATGCCACTTCCGGTTAGCTCATCTTTGAAGGTGCCGCCGTTGATCGTGCCGCCATTGTTTGTAACGGTGCACGAAGAAGCCCGATCACCAAACTGACCATTTTCAATCTTGCCGTTAGATTCATTGGAAACGGAAGAAGAAAAAAAGCCGCCGGTAATAGTACCATGATTTGTAACAGCACCCCAAAAAAAACCATCGGTTACGGTTGCATGTTGACCGATTATGAGGTTGCAGTCTGTGTTATTACCCGGTCCGGTGTGAATGCCATTATTGGAAAAATCATAGTTTGTTGGGGTGCTGGGGCTTAATGTCAAAGTTCGGGTGTCCTTATCATAGCTCCAGTCTGTTCCGGAGCAGGACTGACTACCGCTATTAGAGCCTTCTGGGTAGCCGCCCTTTACAATTTTTAATTGGCCGCCTCCCTCCGCCCACGCTGTGATTGCCGACACAGGCAGGAGCGTTACCGCCATGCACAGCGCCACCAGAAGGCTGATAAGTCGTTTCTTCATAGGGGGTCCCTCACTTTCTTTGGGCCGGAAGTGGAGCTCCGGCAAAAATGGATGCTCTTACTTCCTTAAATACACGCCGCGCGAAATCCTTTCACCCTTTTTCAAAAAAATTTGAAAAAAAAAAAAACAGACGGCAGTCTGACAGTGGTGGATATCCCTTGACAAATCGTTTAAAATTGACTATACTACAAATAGAAAAGGTGCTGACGAGCAATGTTTGGTCAGCTTCCCGTTTCTAGTGGATCAAAAAAGATTGACCGTTTGAGTTGGGGAACTGTGGCGGTCAATCTTCTTTGTTTTTATCGCTCTTCTCGTGAGAAATCTTCCAGCCAGCATCAAATGCGGCTTTCGCAACCGTGACAAGCAGGCTGATCGAGCGCTCCCGGATACTTCTGATGAAGTATGCGGGGGCGTTTTTTCGTGGAACTGGGGGCTTGTGGAGCGGGGGCAATCGTTCTATAATACAAGCTGTGAAATGAATCACAAAAGGGGTGGAACGTATGGACAAAAAACTGAACGAGGCCGTGGCGGCGCTGCGGCCCCAGATGGTGGCGGCGCTCCAGCGGCTGGTGCACAGGCGCAGTGTGGAGGCTGACCCGCTGCCGGGCAAGCCCTTTGGCGAGGAGGTGGATGCCTGCTTTGCCGAGGCGCTGGCCCTCTGCCATGAGCTGGGCTTTGAGACCACCGACATGGATCGGTACATCGGCTGGTGCGAGATCGGCACCGGGGACGAGATGGTGGCGGTGCTGGGGCATCTGGACGTGGTGCCCGAGGGCGAGGGCTGGCACCACCCGCCCTACGCCGCCGAGATCGAGGACGGCAGGCTGTATGGCCGGGGTTCCATTGATGACAAAGGCCCGGTGGTGGCCAGCCTGTTCGCGCTGAAGGCCATCCGGGATCTGGGCATCCCGCTCAACCGCCGTGTCCGGCTGCTGTTCGGCTTGAACGAGGAGACCAACGACCGGGACGTGCTGTACTACAAGGCCCACGGCGGGGAGATCCCGGTGCTGGGCTTCACCCCGGACGGCGAATATCCGCTCATCAACGGCGAAAAGGGCATCCTGAACGAGAGCTATGCTGTGCAGCTGCACCAGACCGGTGCCTGGCAGCTGAGCAGGGTGCAGGGCGGCGTGGCCGGTAATGTGGTGCCGGACTACGCCTGCGCTGTGCTGACCGCCCCGGCGGGGGCCTCCCTGCCGGAGGCAGAGCACATCACCGTGACAGCCATCCCCGGCGGCTATCAGGTGGAAGCGGTGGGCGTTTCGGCCCACGGCAGCCACCCGGAGCAGGGCGAAAACGCCATCGGGCGGCTGGTGTGCTACCTTGACCGGCTGCCGCTGGAGGGGGATGCCAGGCAGGCCGTGCACTTTCTGGCTGAGAAGCTGGGCACCGACCCCTACGGCGAGCGTCTGCTGGGCCACCGGCTGGAGGATGCGCTCTCCGGCCCTATGAGCTGCAACTGGGGGCTGATCGAGGGCGACGCGCAGCATCTGTGGGTCAAGCTGAACTACCGCTATCCCGTGACCATGGAACGGGCGGACTGCCAGCCTGCTGTGCAGGCCGCCTTTGAGGCCGCAGGCTGGGCGCTGGATGGGCAGGTGCACAAGGAAAAGCTCTACTACCCTGCCGAGACCCCGCTGGTCAGCGCCCTGCTGGAGGTTTACCGGGATGCCACCGGCGACAATGCCCCGCCCAAGTGCATCGGCGGCGGCACCTACGCCAAGATGCTGCCCAATGTGGTGGCCTTTGGCCCCCTGTTTGCGGGCGACCCGGTCACAGAGCATCAGCCCGATGAATGCATCGATCTGGAACGTCTGGTGCAGAACGCCCAGATCATCGCAAACGCCATTGTCAAGCTGGCAAACCTGCCGCTGGAATAAGAAGGAGGACGGGACTATGAAGATCACGCAGGTGCGGCTGGGCCGCATTTCCACCCCGCTGCGGGTGCCGTTCAAAACAGCACTGCGCACTGTGAACAGTGTTGAGGATGTTATCGTGGAGCTCCACACCGATACCGGTGCGGTGGGCTACGGCGAAGCACCCCCGACCGGTGTCATCACCGGCGACACCACCGGGGCCATCCTCGGTGCCATTCAGGATCATATCGCCCCTGCCCTGCTGGGCCGCGACCTTGATGAATTCGAGGATCTGACCGCCGCTGTGCAGAAGGCGCTTGTCCACAACACCAGCGCCAAGGCCGCTGTGGATATGGCTCTGTGGGATCTGCTGGGCCAGAAGCACAGCGCCCCTGTCTACCGGATGCTGGGCGGTGCCCGCAAAAACATCGTGACCGATATCACCATCAGCGTCAACCCGCCGGAGGAGATGGCCCGGGATGCCCGCACCGCCGTCCAGCGCGGCTACGACTGCCTGAAGGTCAAGGTGGGCAAGGAGCCGGAAAAGGATATTGCACGCCTGAGCGCCATCCGCGGTGCTGTGCCCAAGGAGACCTGCATCCGCATCGACGCAAATCAGGGCTGGACCCCCAAGGAAGCCGTGCGCATCCTGAACGGAATGCAGGAGAAGGGCCTTGATCTCGAATTCGTGGAGCAGCCGGTCAAGGCCCACGATTTTGAAGGCCTGAAGTATGTTACCGAGCGCTCCTATGTGCCGGTGCTGGCCGACGAGAGCGTGTTCAGCCCGGCAGATGCCCTGCGGATCATGCAGACCGGCGCGGCCGACCTGGTGAACATCAAGCTGATGAAGTGCGGCGGCATCACCAATGCCCTGCGCATTGCCGCCGCTGCTGAGGTGTACGGCGTGGAGTGCATGATCGGCTGTATGCTGGAAGCAAAGATCTCCGTCAACGCCGCCGTGGAGCTGGCCTGTGCCAAGAAGATCATCACCAAGATCGACCTCGACGGCCCGGTGCTCTGCAGCGAGGACCACATCCTCGGCGGTGCCGTGTTCGACGAAAAGAACATCACCGTCTCCGACGCGCCCGGCATGGGCATTCAGGGCTTTGTACCCGGCAAGGTGTCCTATCTCGACTAAAACCGGAACAGACCGCATCCCGAAACCCACGGGGTGCGGTCTCTTTTTGTGAATCTGTATTTTATGCGCGGACAGTGAAAAAAGTTCGTGTCCGTATGCCTTGAAGTGAAAAACCAAAAAAGCGGGGAAAATCTTTGACTTTTCGCCCTGCAGGGCGTATAATCATATTTGTTCCGTGTAGAGGAATGGGAAAACTGTACGCGATAGGCGCACAATCTGGATAGGGGAGTAGAAAAGTTATGAAAACGTTGAAAGCGGTTGCGGCAAGGTACAACGCCACCAGCCTGATCCTGCGCATCGTCATCGGCCTTGTGGTCGGTGCGGTGCTGGCACTGGCGGTGCCCGGTGCGGGCTGGGTGGAAGAGTTCGGCAGCCTGTTCGTGGGTGCCCTGAAGGGCATTGCCCCGGTGCTGGTGTTCGTTATCGTGGCCAGTGCGCTGGCGCAGGGCACGTCCAGGCTGGACCGGCGCTTTGGCACGGTCATCTGGCTGTACATGCTCACCACCTTCCTGGCCGCCGCCATTGCGGTGGTGACCAGCTTCCTGTTCCCTCAGACCGTCGTTCTGGCTGAGGCGGCAGAATCCGAGGTGGTGCCCCAGGGTCTGGGCGAGGTGATGAACACCCTGCTCACCAACTTTGTGGCAAACCCCGTCAGCGCCCTGCTGAACGGCAATTACATCGGCATCCTGTTCTGGGCCTGCCTGTTCGGTCTGGCCATGAAGAAGTACGGCGCAGACAGCACCAAGCTGTTCCTGGCAAACACCGCGGATGCAGTCTCCCAGATCGTCCGCTGGATCATCAATCTGGCACCCTTCGGCATCATGGGCCTTGTGTACACCAACGTGTCCAGCAACGGCCTGTCCATCTTTACCCAGTACGGCAGGCTGCTGCTCCTGCTGGTGGGCACCATGCTCTTTATGGCACTGGTCGTCTCGCCCTTTATCATCTTTGTGTATCTGCACTGCAACCCGTATCCGCTGGTGTTCCGCTGCCTGCGTGAATCCGGCCTGACCGCCTTCTTCACCCGCAGCTCTGCCGCCAACATCCCGGTCAATATGGATCTGTGCGAAAAGCTGGGGCTGGATAAGGATATGTATTCCGTCTCCATCCCCCTGGGCGCTACCATCAATATGGATGGTGCCGCCATCACCATTACCATTATGACGCTGGCTGCGGCCAATACGCTGGGCATTCAGGTGTCCCTGCCCGCCGCCATCCTTCTTTCGGTGATGAGCGCTCTGGGTGCCTGCGGCGCTTCCGGCGTGGCTGGCGGCTCCCTGCTGCTGATCCCCATGGCCTGCTCCCTGTTCGGCATCTCCAACGATGTCGCCATGCAGATGGTAGGCGTCGGCTTCATCATCGGCGTGGTGCAGGACTCTGTTGAGACTGCCCTGAATTCTGCCGGTGACGTGGAGTTCGCTGCCACCGCCGAGTATCATCAGTGGCTCAAGCAGAGCAAGCCCCTGCCGGAGTTTCTGAAGTAATTGCCTTCCTTCTTTCTTCGTGTATATTCATAACGCAGAGCGAAAGCCCTGAAAAAAGACCAGCATTGCATCCGCAACGCTGGTCTTTTTTGCGTGTGTAAGGGATCAGAAGAAGAACCCGAAAATCAGGCGAAGCTTAGAACGGGAAAAGGTCCTTGACCTTGTTCCATACCGCTTTCAGGCCGGAGCCGGAAGCGGAGAAAACGCCGTTGGTCGTCAGCTGGATATCGCTGAAGGTGACATTTGCATTGCGTGCCACATAGAAG
>OLXA01000969.1_pt1 | contig 11878 bp, 8 predicted proteins | sample 1644551 | NCBI WGS metagenome assembly OLXA01 (sample SAMEA103958150, study PRJEB25191) | human gut metagenome | biome: human-associated habitat [ENVO:00009003]; feature: intestine environment [ENVO:2100002]; material: feces | place: Germany | collected 2013/2015 | reverse complement strand
TAGCGATAATGGGCGGAGGAAGTTGGGCTACAGCCATCGCAAAGATGTGTCTGGCCCAAGAGGACTCTATCAATTGGTACATGCGGCGAGACGACCGCATTGCCGATTTTAAACGATTAGGGCACAATCCGGCTTATCTGACAGGAGTGAAATTTGATACGAGACGCATCACTTTCAGTTCCAACATCAACGATGTTGTGAAAGAATCGGATACACTGATCTTCGTCACTCCCTCTCCTTATCTGAAGGCGCATCTGAAAAAGTTGAAAACCAAGATAAAAGATAAGTTTATCATCACCGCTATCAAAGGAATCGTACCCGATGACAACGTTATTGTATCGGAATACTTCACAAAAGAATATGGTGTGCCACCAGAAAACATAGCAGTCCTTGCAGGTCCCTGCCACGCAGAAGAAGTAGCTTTGGAGCGACTCTCCTACCTGACTATCGCCTGCCCTGATAAAGACAAGGCACGTATCTTCGCACGCCGTCTGGGAAGCAGTTTTATCAAAACATCTGTCAGTGATGACGTGGCGGGTATCGAATACAGTTCGGTGCTCAAAAACGTGTATGCCATTGCTGCCGGTATCTGTAGCGGACTGAAATATGGCGACAACTTCCAGGCTGTATTGATCTCTAACGCCATTCAGGAAATGAATCGTTTCCTGAACACGGTGCATCCGTTGAACAGAAACGTGGATGAATCTGTTTATCTGGGGGATTTATTGGTGACCGGCTACTCCAACTTTAGTCGTAACCGTACTTTCGGAACGATGATAGGTAAAGGGTATTCCGTGAAGAGTGCGCAAATTGAAATGGAAATGATTGCAGAGGGTTACTATGGTACGAAATGTATCAAAGAAATCAATAAGCATCATCATGTCAATATGCCGATACTGGACGCTGTGTATAACATCCTATACGAACGTATCTCACCAATGATCGAGATTAAATTGCTGACTGACTCTTTTAGATAATCTTTAAACAAGAACGATATGATTAGTTTAAACATTGAAAAGACATTTGGATTTATCTCCAAAGAAAAGGTTTTTGCTTACGAAGCTGAAGTAAAAGCCGCACAGGAAATGCTTGAAAAAGGTACAGGCAAAGGTAATGACTTTTTAGGATGGTTGCATTTGCCTTCTTCTATCACTAAAGAACACTTAGCCGACCTGAACGCTACAGCAAAAGTATTAAGAGATAACTGTGAAGTAGTAATCGTTGCCGGTATCGGTGGCAGCTATCTGGGTGCCCGTGCCGTAATCGAAGCTTTGTCTAACAGCTTCACTTGGCTGCAGGAAAAGAAAACGGCTCCTGTCATGATCTATGCAGGACACAATATCAGCGAAGATTATCTGTACGAACTGACTGAATATCTGAAAGATAAGAAATTCGGTGTCATCAATATTTCTAAATCAGGAACTACTACCGAAACTGCTCTTGCTTTCCGTTTGCTGAAAAAGCAATGTGAAGATCAGCGCGGTAAAGAAACTGCAAAGAAAGTAATCGTTGCTGTGACGGACGCTAAAAAAGGTGCTGCCCGTGTTACAGCTGACAAAGAAGGATATAAAACATTTATCATCCCTGACAACGTAGGCGGACGTTTCTCTGTACTGACTCCGGTTGGTTTGCTGCCTATCGCAGTAGCCGGATTTGATATCGACAAACTGGTTGCCGGTGCTGCCGATATGGAAAAAGTATGCGGATCGGACGTTGCATTTACTGAAAACCCGGCTGCTATTTATGCTGCTACCCGCAATGAGTTGTACAGAAATGGCAAGAAGATCGAAATCCTCGTTAACTTCTGCCCGAAACTGCACTATGTAAGCGAATGGTGGAAACAGCTTTACGGAGAATCAGAAGGTAAGGACAACAAAGGTATTTTCCCCGCATCAGTAGACTTCTCTACCGACCTTCACTCTATGGGACAATGGATTCAGGAAGGTGAACGTTCTATCTTCGAAACTGTCATCTCACTGGATAAGGTAGACCATAAACTGGAAGTTCCTTCTGACGAAGCCAACCTGGATGGTCTGAATTTCCTAGCCGGCAAACGTGTGGATGAAGTGAACAAAATGGCGGAACTGGGAACTCAATTGGCTCACGTAGACGGTGGCGTACCTAATATGCGTATTGTTCTTCCTTCATTGAGCGAATACAATATCGGTAGCCTGCTTTATTTCTTCGAAAAGGCTTGCGGTATCAGCGGTTATCTGCTGGGCGTGAATCCTTTCAACCAGCCGGGTGTAGAAGCATACAAGAAGAACATGTTTGCGTTGCTGAACAAACCGGGTTACGAGGAAGAATCCAAAGCGATCCAATCAAGATTGTAATAGAATCTATACATAAAAAAGAAGCGGCCTTATTAAGACCGCTTCTTTTTTATGTTGTCTATCGACATTCCGTTCTTAATCTTCCGCTTCGACCTCTTTGGTTTTCAAGCCGATTTCCTCTTGTGCGCCTTCACATTCAGCCTTGGAGGAAAGATAGAAAGCCAGCTTCACATCACCGTTCTTATCTACATGTTCAATAGTAGCTTTCACCATGACCCTGGTTTGCGTCACACCGTCCTTAAAACGTAACTGACCTTTTTCCTCATCCGTCAGATTTCCTTCGGTAGAGACTTCGGCTTTTTCATAACGAAGTTCGGCTTTCACCGCTTCGTCATTCTGAAGTTTAAAGGTTTTAAGTTCAGCTCCATTCCCATCCAAGAGCAAAAAAGCATTCACCTTATCCCCTACCTTTAAAGCCGGCAGATTATCTTTCTGATTAGTATAGTCTTCCCCTTTAGAATCCTCACTGTCCGGATCAGTATTTACATACAGTCTTTCTATCGTGATAACAGGACTCTCCCCACTATCGGAACAAGCACCTAAAAACAAAGGTAGCAACAATAATACTCTCTTTTTCATGCTATCATTGAGTTTATAATGCTACAAAAATACACATAATCTTCTAAATGACAAATAATTGGATACTTTATTGCTCAAAGAGCCCTCTTGCAACTATCCGTCCGTTTTGTCTTATCTCTCATTTTTTATAGTTATCTTTGCCTCGTATATGTTTCGAAATAAGAAGATTAAACTCTAAACAGATAATGGTTCACTATTTATAAAGTATGAAGAAAAAACTGAAAGCCGTCCTGTTCGATATGGACGGCGTGCTTTTTAATTCCATGCCCTATCATTCCGAAGCCTGGCATAAGGTGATGAAATCACACGGGCTTACTCTTAGCCGTGAAGAAGCCTATATGCACGAAGGACGGACAGGGGCTGCCACTATTAATATCGTATTTCAGCGTGAACTGGGAAGGGAGGCCACGCAGGAAGAAATAGAAAGTATATATCAGGAGAAAAGTGTCTTATTCAACTCGTATGCAGAAGCTGAACGTATGCCCGGCGCATGGGAACTGTTGCAAAAAGTAAAAGGTGAAGGACTCACTCCAATGGTGGTAACAGGTTCCGGACAACTTTCATTACTCGAACGGTTGGAGCATAACTTTCCGGGAATGTTTCACAAAGAACTAATGGTTACGGCATTCGATGTCAAATACGGAAAGCCAAACCCGGAACCGTATCTTATGGCCCTGAAAAAAGGTGGTCTGAAAGCCGACGAAGCGGTGGTAGTGGAGAACGCACCTCTCGGGGTGGAAGCCGGACACAAAGCCGGCATTTTCACAATCGCTGTGAACACGGGACCTCTGGACGGACAGGTATTGCTGGACTCCGGAGCCGATTTATTACTACCGTCCATGCAAGCGCTCTGTGAAGCTTGGGATGGACTTGATCTATAGAAATTCTAACCAACAAACGACGATTCTATCATGCAAAAGTTATTATCTTTACCCCCAAACCTGATCCACTGTTTTCACGAACTGGAAGAAGTTAATCATAACGAATGGTTTTGTACATCCGATCCCATAGGCAGCAAGCTTGGCTCCGGAGGCGGAACAACCTGGCTCTTGCAAGCCTGCCACCAGGCATTTGCCCCACAAGAGTCTTTCAATGATTGGATAGGACGCGAAAAAAGGATATTACTTCATGCAGGAGGACAAAGCCGCCGCTTACCCAGTTACGGACCTTCCGGTAAGATACTGACCCCTATCCCGATCTTCAGTTGGGAAAGAGGACAAAGACTGGGACAGAACCTGCTGTCTTTGCAACTCCCGTTATACGAAAGAATCATGCAGCAAGCGCCGGCCGGCATGAATACATTGATAGCCAGTGGAGATGTATATATCCGTTCGGAAAAACCTTTGCAGGACATCCCCAATGTGGACGTCGTATGCTACGGCTTATGGGTAAATCCTTCTCTGGCCACTCATCACGGAGTTTTTGTCTCCGACCGGAAAAGCCCTGAAGTACTCGACTTCATGTTACAGAAGCCCTCTCTGGAAGAATTGGAAGGTTTATCCAAGACTCACCTTTTCCTAATGGACATCGGCATCTGGATTTTAAGTGACCGTGCCGTAGAGGTCTTAATGAAGCGCTCGCTCAAGGAAGGAACGAATGACATCAATTACTATGACTTATATTCCGACTATGGGCTGGCTTTGGGAGAACATCCCAAGACGGAAGATGAAGAAGTCAACCAACTATCCGTAGCCATATTACCGTTACCCGGCGGCGAATTTTACCATTTCGGTACAAGTCATGAACTGATTTCTTCTACGCTAGCCATACAGGACAAGGTACGTGACCAAAGAAAGATCATGCACCGGAAAGTAAAACCGAATCCGGCAATCTTTATCCAGAACTCCAGTACACAAGTCTCCCTCTGTGCAGATAACGCTAACCTATGGATTGAAAACAGCCATGTAGGGGAAGGCTGGCATCTCGGATCACGCCAGATAATCACAGGTGTTCCCGAAAACCAATGGAATATAAATCTGCCGGACGGTATCTGTATTGACGTGGTTCCTTTTGGCGACAACGCATTCGTTGCACGTCCTTACGGATTGGATGATGTATTCAAAGGAGCATTGAAAAATGAAACGACCACATATCTCAATATCCCTTTTTCACAGTGGATGCAGGAAAGAGCCCTTACTTGGGAAGACATAAATGGACGCACGGACGATTTACAGTCTGCTTCCATTTTCCCGGTAACAGCTTCCGTAGAAGATTTGGGTATATTGATACGTTGGATGATCTCCGAACCCCAACTGGAAGAAGGAAAACAACTTTGGCTAAAAGCAGAAAAAGTCTCTGCCGACGAAATATCCGCACGCGCGAATCTGAAACGACTGTATGAGCAGCGTAGCGCTTATCGCCGGAGCAACTGGAAAGGGCTGGCCGACAATTACGAAAAGAGCGTATTCTATCAACTCGATTTGCAGGATGCTGCCAAAGAATTTGTCCGCTTTGATTTAGCCACGCCTGACATATTAAAAGAAGACGCCGCGCCAATGGTCAGAATCCACAACCGGATGCTACGGGGACGTATCATGAAGCTACACGGCGACAGCAACTATAAAGAAGAAGAACAATCGGCATTCCAACTTCTTCGCGACGGATTATTGGGAGCTATGCCCAGCCGGAAGAACCAGCCCCGTCTCGATGTATATTCAGACCAAATTGTATGGGGACGTAGCCCCGTCCGCATCGACCTGGCAGGAGGGTGGACAGATACCCCTCCCTACTCTCTCTATTCGGGAGGAAGTGTTGTCAACCTGGCTATCGAATTGAACGGACAGCCACCCTTGCAAGTATATGTGAAACCATGCAAAGAGTATCACATCGTACTTCGCTCCATTGATATGGGTGCTGTGGAAATCATAGAAAACTATGAGGAACTGCAAGACTACAAGAAAGTCGGTTCTCCTTTCTCTATTCCCAAAGCGGCCCTTACTTTAGCCGGATTTGCACCGGAATTTTCCGCCGAGAACTACGCTTCGCTGGAAGAACATCTGAAAGCCTTCGGCGCAGGACTCGAAATTACCTTATTAGCGGCAATTCCTGCGGGTTCGGGGTTAGGAACCAGTTCCATTCTGGCTTCCACCGTTCTCGGAGCTATCAATGATTTCTGCGGACTGGCATGGGATAGAAACGATATTTGCAGTTATACACTGGCATTAGAGCAGTTACTGACCACCGGCGGTGGTTGGCAGGATCAATATGGCGGTGTTTTTCCCGGTGTCAAGTTGCTTCAGTCCGAAGCCGGTTTCGAACAGAATCCTTTAGTACGCTGGCTGCCCGACCAACTATTCACCCATCCCGACTATCGCGACTGCCATTTGCTTTACTACACAGGCATCACCCGTACAGCGAAAGGAATATTAGCCGAAATCGTCAGCTCCATGTTCCTCAATTCCGGTCCGCACCTCACCTTATTAGCCGAGATGAAAGTACACGCAACGGACATGAGCGAGGCTATTCTACGTGGTAATTTCGAGAACTTCGCCAGTCTGATTAATAAAACCTGGGCACAAAACCAGGCGCTGGACAGCGGCACAAACCCTCCGGCAGTAGCAGCCATTATCGAGACAATCAAAGACTATACATTAGGATATAAATTGCCCGGTGCAGGAGGCGGCGGTTATTTGTATATGGTAGCTAAAGACCCACAAGCCGCAGGACAGATACGACGGATACTGACAGAGCATGCTCCTAATCCACGAGCACGTTTTGTTGATATGACTCTTTCCGACAAAGGGCTGCAAGTTTCACGAAGCTAATAAAAGAATAGAGGTTGTGTCAGTATTTTTGACACAACCTCTATTCTTTTAAATGTAATTATTTTATAAGAAATATATCAACGATCTTCACAGACAGTTGATATATGGGGTAAAAAAAGCATATCGGAAATCAAACCGATATGAAAGTGTCGGTTAAGATATACCGCTGTATTCTTCTTAACCAACGAAAAATGTAGGGTTCTTCATCTTGTAGTATGAAGTTAGGGACCTACATATAGCAATTCAATATAAAATGTAACATATAATACTAATATTCAGATCAATATGCTATTTAAAGACTATTTAAGAAGATAGCTTCTCATATAACATAACTGCTTTTATCAACTGTAGATTCTCCCTGCAAAACCAAGGAAAGTCAACACAACGGAAATCAACACGATATTCATTCAGCAGATCGTAAAAGCGAATATCCTGTATCAACTCACGAACTGAAATGAACAGAAGCAAATACTTCTTCCTTTTACAATAAAACAATGCTTTCTGCAGTTCTGCATAGGCAATATTTTCTCCTGTTTTACACTTTGGAGCTTCTTTATCACAGAAAGACAACTGAATCTTTAAAGAATTATTCCGCTCCAAATATTCTGCCAATCGTTCTTGTACTACAGGGGAAGAAGCATCACCATATAATACAACATCTTTATATTCCATATCCGATATTTCCCCAGAAGGAGTGCTTTTCAAGTCAGAACACAACATTTTATATTCTTTAAAGAGGCTTTGTTTCGTAGGTCTTCGTAATTTTTCAACAGAATAGAAAGCATACCTGAATACAAAATGTGTCCCTCGCTTCTCTATTGTTTCCTGTTCTGAGAAAAAAGCATGTAAACGCATCTTATTGGTTTGAAGAGATTGCTTGGGAATATCTTCAAGCGTATTGGTGATATATTCGATTACAGTCTTTTTCATATATTCAAGAACACATTTTTACATTCTACAAAATAGCCCCTGTTCCACAAAAGAGCATCAGAACAGGTTAGTCGAACACTTATCATAACAGTTATTTAGCAAATTGCAACATATCCAACGGTTCTTCCGGAAACCGAGTAACAAGTTCGTGTAACAACTGCTGTTCCAATTCAAGCTTAGCCAAAGGATGTTCCTCCAGCCATTTCTTATAAAACCAAAAATGGGTAAAGAGCATTCTATCGTCAAGTCTGTTAAATGACCAGCTACCATATTGCGGGTCATCTGATACAAACCTGAAGAATTTAGGAGACCAGGTTGCATTAAGAAAAGGACGACAAGTATACCCATATCGCTTGGAAAGCAGAACAGGAAGCCGTTGCTCCATATACAGTATTTCAGGAGTTGCATGCAAACTGGATATGGAATCCACCTTATTACCACGCATATACTTGAAGGCTTCATTAACGAAAATTCTACAGAAATCCATGTTATTGAATACTGTAATGCACATATTTGATGCACGCGTTTCCGCAAATGCCAATTTAGGAAATATATAACCTGCAGGCTTTGACAGGGTAGCGGTATCAGGATAAGAAATGTCCCCTGGCTCAATCGATTCCCAATGGGCAAACTGCCAGTCCACATCGGGACATATATCCAGTTTTTTCCAGACAATAAGGTCAGTATCGATACAGACAAACGGTTCGTATTGCCTTTCATAAACCAGAAACTTCACTGCCGACCAGAAGACTTGTAAATTAATCCCCCTGTCTACGGAATCATCCCGAAGCACTTCAATATCATCCCAGCAAGATAACAGTCGGAATTGCCGAAGCTGTTCATAAACAGAGGCATCGCAATACAACTTTATATTTCCATTCGTTTTTTTCCATTGTAGGGCGGAAAGGAGCATCGTATATAAAGCATAATTAGAAAATATTTTACCGGGAATATAAGTCTTATATACACCGCTGACATCACGTCCCTGTTGAACCGGCTGGGAGAAAAAACAATGGATACCGAGCATATAAAATACGATTACCTAACAGGAAAATATCTACGCAAGCAATTCAAGGATACGATTCTTTAGTTCGTCACCGTGCAATGAACCACTCTTCAATCCTGCCTGCAATGAATGGCGCGCAAAATTCACCAATCCATTCATGGAATTTTAATTATTCTCATTACTCCTCACAAAACACTCTCTACATTCCTTTATATCAGGTGAGTAGTACAACACGTTCAACAAAAGTTGCAAGAACCTGTAATGATTCCTGTCTTTCCTTTCCGTAAGCCGGTTATATCTCTCCATATATTCACCCGCTTTAGCCATCCTGTCACTTGCCAGATACACCACTACCAGATGCGTATAATAAAATTCCTTGTAACCATCTATAAATATAGCCTTTTCAAGTAACCGGGCAGTCTCTCCCCATGAAATTGCATCATTACCTTTTTCTAATTGATAAACGTAGGATAACGCCAGATAAAAAAGATACAACGATTCTTTTTCTTCACTTTTTTCGCACGCCAGCTTGAAATACTCACTTGACGATTCGTATTGTCCCGCTCCATAGTAGGCCCTGCCCAAATCATAAAAATAGTATACTTTCGCATTGTCATTGTTCTCAATAGAGTAATTTAACTCCCTTATCGCTTCCGGATACTTTTCCCATTCAATATAAATGACTCCCAGATGATAATGATAACCATAATCATCAGCCAAATGATACACACGCATCTTATCAAACAAAATACAATACGAATCTTCCGCCTGTCGATAACATTCATGCGACAGGGAAATATCCCCTGTTCCCTTATGGGAACAGCCAGTTCATGATAATAATACCACATCTCAGGATTTATGGCAATTATATTCTCCAACAATTCTATTGACCTGGAATATTCACCTCTCTTCCGGTAAGTAATAGCAATCCACATTAGAATATCGGTATTCCGCTTATCCTACCGGAGTGCCTCGGCAAAAGCAGACAATGCTTTTTCAAAGGTGTTGTTATTCTCCGGACTATCTCCTTGAATGGTAGACAGGTAAATACGTCCCAACAAACAACTATATCTGGAAAGAGTATATTGGGAAGAAGTACATGTCTCGTCTATAATCCGCAGGTCTTTTTTGGAGGAGTCCAGACCGGGCAGACTTGATTTGGACTGCAGAACTTCCATAGCCTTAAGAACATACCTCCCGGCAAGTTCAAATTCTTCCAGATAAAAATAGGTCTCACCCAAATAATAATAATATTCATTCTGTACATCCTTGTAAAAAAGATGAATAACGTTCTCAAGTCTTTCACGGGCACCCTTATAATTCTCACGGTCCATTTCGACACGAGCGGACGCATAAATAAAATAAGGATACCCCATGCCCTCATACTTCCGACAAATCATATCTGCCTCCTTATAACGGAATTGGGACAACAGACTTTCCACACGGGTTTTATCCTGAATCTCCTGCATTTCTTGCAGGTTATCGGACATCTCACGCTTGTGCCTTTCCCGTTCATCATCCATTCCCTTCAACTTATCCTCCATTTTCCTCTCAAACTCTTCCTTATCCTTTTCAAGATGCTTCAGTTCATCCTGTATTTTCATTAGTCCCAAAAAACTAAAAATAACAAATACAATCGTGACAACACTAAGTATCAAAGTAATAGAAGAGGAAAAGTCTTCAAAACGTGCCTTAATCAGCCGCAGTTCGGCGTGTAAGGATTCTTTGCAATACAGTAAATTTTTATCAGTTTTAGAGGAGTCTTCAACATTATCGACCAATTCCTCCAATAAACGGGATTCTATAGTAGACATATGTTCTGTAGTCTTCGCACCAATATAGCACTGCCAGCACAAGAACAAGAACAGAATCATAGAAACAAGCAAAATGAATACAAAAGAAAGCTTGTCCGTTATCAAGGAGGAAAGAATACACACATTCTTACCCTCTTTTAATTTCCCTGTCATCTTATCCCTATGCTAAAGTCCTGTTCCACCATCCACGCACATTATCTCTCCGGTGGTCCATCCCGATTGTTCCCCGGCAAGAAAAACAATAGCCTTAGCCACATCAGAGGAAGAACCGAACCATTTTAAGGGCTGTTCCCCCAGATAATGATTCATTCCATTTAGTTTCCGATAAGCCTCATAACTTCCCTCACCGGCCCCCTCGACGGGATTCAATATGCCCGGACAAACACAATTCACACGAATATTATACCCGCCGTATTCCACAGACAACAAACGGGTAAGATGCACAACAGCGGACTTCACGGAACCATAGACGGAGCATCTGGTATCACGCAAGGAACGAAGTCCCAAAACGGAACCGACATTTACTATGGAACCGAAACGCTGGTTAAGCATAAAAGGAAGAACCGTCCTGCAGGAGACAAAAACGGTGAACATATTGGACATTACCAACTGATAAAAGTCCTCCGCTTCCGTCTCGACAAAAGGTTTGGATATGAAACCGCCTGCAACATTGACAAGAATATCCACACGTCCTTTTTCCCGGATACGGGGTTCAAGTATCTCTTCCGACTTGTGCAAATCACAAAGATCAGTCTCCACAATCTCATACCGGATACGGTCCTTAATGTCCGAATCACTCTCTATCCGTTCTCTCATTCTTTTCCGATTCCGACTTACCAAAATAAAATAGCAGCCGGAATATAAACTCAGGAATTCCCTAATTACCGCCACACCAATTCCGGAAGTCGCACCGGTTATCATTATTATTTTACTTTCATTTTCCATCGCTCAAAACATCATGTTAATCCTAGAATACCGTTTAACAGTTTATTGTATTCCCTGTTCACGTCAGCAATGCCATAGGATAAGATACACGGCATTAAAATCTCCCGGTGTTGTAAACCGAGAAACATTTCTTCTATGCTTTTAAAAAGATCATACGCATCATAAGGATTGGTCCTTACCACCCTGCCACAATCTTCCGGAAGCAGTTCGTTTACACCACAGAATCTTGACAGGACAACCGGAACCCCCATCTGTATGGCATCATAAGTGATTATGTTGAAAGGATCGTACAGACTGGGAACCACCAGAGTATCACACTGTTCACAAATGAATGAGATATACTCCACCCTGTCACGTTTCCAACCGGTCAGGCTGATGGCTCCGCGATCCAGCAAGGACTTAAACTTGACGGCATTGTCCGGGGAAAGAAAAAGACGGTCGAAGTTCTCCATATAGAGATAATCCGACAGAATATGCAATTCCATGCCATATTGTGTATGACAGTGG
>OLXA01000961.1_pt1 | contig 11914 bp, 8 predicted proteins | sample 1644551 | NCBI WGS metagenome assembly OLXA01 (sample SAMEA103958150, study PRJEB25191) | human gut metagenome | biome: human-associated habitat [ENVO:00009003]; feature: intestine environment [ENVO:2100002]; material: feces | place: Germany | collected 2013/2015 | reverse complement strand
AGAGCATCTGCCTTACAAGCAGAGGGTCGGCGGTTCGAATCCGTCAACGCCCACTACCAAAAGGAAGTCTTACGAAGAAATTCGTGAGACTTTTTTTATTTCTTACCGCTTTTTGTTTAACTTTGCCGTATGATCGGATGTTAAATAGAAAAAAAGTAACCCTTTATAAATATAGATGATGGAAGAAGATGTTCGTTGGCTGCAACGTTTGGACAGTTTTCGAAAAGCTTGTCGGAGAGTGCTTGAGATAACGGAGTCGGATAAAGAACCGGATGATTTGTCGGAGCTGGAACAGGAAGGACTTGTTCAGCGTTTCGAGTATACGTATGAGTTGGCATGGAAAGTGATGCAAGATTTCTTGAAGTATAAAGGGTATGACTTTGCGCTGGGGCCGAATGGTGCACTGCAAAAAGCTTTTGAGGACGGGTTGATAACCAATCATGATGCATGGAGAAGGATGAATAAGGCTCGTGGAACCACGTCTCATACATACAATGAAGGTGATGCACTGGAAATTGTAGAGAACATTTATACGGAATATTCCGGATTGCTTAAATTGTTGGCTATAAGGCTGGAGCAGGAAAAATTAAAATTTGAAACAGGAAATTTATTTTCGTGATGTTTGGATTAAGCGATGAGGTTATACGAGATATTCGTGGCGTTTTTGAACGACATGGCAATATTGATGAAGTGATACTGTTTGGTTCGCGTGCCAAGGGGAATTATTCGGAAGGTTCTGATATAGACTTGGCTGTAAAAGGAAATGGACTGACTTTTAATCAGTTGATGGACATAAATATCCAGATAGAGGACCTCGGCCTCTTGTATAAAGTGGATGTTGTTGATTATAACAAGAATATAGGCACTCCTATTGTATCCCATATCGACAGAGTCGGTAAGGTCTTTTATAAAAAGAGGCGGGAAGAAAATTAAATGGATTTTTTATTTCTTACCGCTTTTATACAAACTTTCTTTATCCTTTTGCCTTATAACTCAGGAAAAAGAGTTAATTTTGCAGTCTGATAATTATCTAAGAAAACGTATGGAACTTGATGTATTAACGGCCATATCTCCGATTGATGGTCGATATAGAGGCAAAACTAAAGCTTTGGCAGCTTATTTCTCTGAATTTGCACTGATTAAATACCGTGTACAGGTAGAGGTGGAATACTTTATCACCTTGTGCGAACTCCCTTTGCCGCAATTAAAAGGAATCGATAGCAATGTGTACGAAACTTTACGGAATATCTACCGTAACTTCTCTGAAGCAGACGCACAGCGCATTAAAGATATCGAAAGTGTAACTAACCACGACGTGAAAGCTGTAGAATACTTCCTGAAAGAAGAATTTGACAAGATGGGCGGAATGGATGACTACAAAGAGTTTATCCACTTCGGATTGACTTCTCAGGATATTAACAATACGTCTGTTCCTCTTTCTATCAAAGAAGCATTGGAACAGGTTTACTATCCGTTGATTGAAGAACTGATTGCACAGTTAAAAACTTATGCAACAGATTGGGCTGATATTCCGATGCTTGCCAAAACTCACGGTCAGCCGGCTTCTCCTACCCGTTTAGGTAAAGAAGTAATGGTATTCGTTTACCGCTTGGAACGTCAGCTGGCTATGTTGAAGGCTTGCCCGATTACCGCTAAGTTTGGCGGTGCTACCGGCAATTACAATGCACATCATGTGGCATATCCTCAGTATGACTGGAAACAGTTCGGTAATCGTTTCGTTGCAGAAAAACTGGGACTGGAACGTGAAGAATATACGACTCAGATTTCAAACTATGATAACCTCTCTGCTGTTTTTGATGCAATGAAGCGTATCAATACTATAATGGTAGATATGAACCGGGACTTCTGGCAATATATCTCTATGGAGTATTTCAAACAGAAGATAAAAGCCGGAGAAGTCGGTTCGAGCGCAATGCCGCACAAAGTGAACCCGATTGACTTCGAAAATGCGGAAGGAAACTTGGGGATCGCCACTTCCATTCTGGAACATTTGGCTGTGAAGCTTCCGGTTTCCCGTTTGCAGCGTGATTTGACCGACTCTACCGTTCTGCGTAATGTAGGCGTACCTTTCGGGCATATTGTGATTGCAATTCAGAGTTCTTTGAAAGGACTTCGCAAACTATTATTGAATGAATCGGCTATTTACCGTGATTTGGATAACTGCTGGAGCGTAGTAGCTGAGGCTATCCAGACAATCCTGCGCCGTGAGGCTTATCCGCATCCGTATGAAGCTTTGAAAGCGTTAACCCGCACCAACCAAGCTATTACAGAAAGTTCTATTAAAGAGTTTATCGAAGAATTGAATGTAAGCGAAGATATTAAAAAAGAGTTAAGAGCAATCACTCCCCATACATATACGGGGCTTTAATTGTTTACTTATACAATAAACGTGTTTTTTAAATAGGCCGTGAGGCCAAAGTCTAATTTTATTCGAATAAAAAAATGAGCACAGAAAACGAAGAATGGCGCGAAAATTCTTTCAATGAAGAGAATACAGGTGCCGGCCGTGATGGTAACAGGTCTTACAACAGAGAAGGTGGAGAACGTCCGTATCGTCCTTCTTACAACCGTGAAGGTGGGGATCGTCCGTATCGCCCGAGATTTAATGCCAACAATGAAGGGGGCGAACGCCCACAGCGTTCGTATGGTGATCGCTCTTATGGCGACCGTCCGCAACGTCCTTCTTACAATCGTGAAGGTGGAGATCGTCCGTATCGTCCTCGCTTCAATAACAATAATGAAGGAGGTGAACGCCCGCAACGTCCTTACAACCGCGAAGGTGGTTCTTATGACCGTCCTCAACGTCCTTCTTACAACCGTGAAGGTGGTTCTTATGACCGTCCGTATCGTCCCCGTTTCAATAACGGCGAAGGTGGCGGCTATCGCAGCAATAACGGCGGTGGGGGAGGTTACCGTCCGAGATACAACAATGACCGTTCACAAGGAGGCTATCGTCCTCGTCCGCGTACCGGCGATTATGATCCGAATGCTAAGTATAGCGTAAAGAAACAGATCGAGTACAAGGAACAGTTTGTTGATCCGAATGAACCGATTCGTCTGAATAAGTTCCTGGCTAATGCCGGTGTTTGTTCACGTCGCGAGGCTGATGAGTTTATCACAGCAGGTGTGGTTTCTGTAAACGGTGAGGTAGTAACGGAATTGGGTACAAAGATCAAGCGTTCGGATGTGGTTAAGTTCCACGACGAACCGGTAAGCATTGAACGCAAGGTATATGTATTGCTGAATAAACCGAAAGATACCGTTACTACATCGGACGATCCGCAGGAACGCCGTACAGTAATGGATTTGGTGAAAGGCGCTTGCAACGAACGTATTTATCCGGTAGGACGTCTGGACCGTAACACGACTGGTGTACTGTTACTGACGAATGACGGTGATCTGGCTTCCAAGCTGACACACCCGAAATTCCTGAAGAAGAAAATTTATCATGTTCATCTGGACAAGAACCTGACTAAAGCAGATATGGAGCAGATTGCAGCTGGTATCCAGTTGGAAGATGGCGAAATCCATGCAGATGCGATCAGCTATACAGATGATTTCAAGAAAGACCAGGTAGGTATCGAAATTCACTCCGGTAAGAACCGTATCGTTCGCCGTATTTTCGAATCACTGGGTTATAAAGTAGTAAAACTCGACCGTGTATTCTTCGCCGGGCTGACCAAAAAAGGTCTGCGTCGCGGAGACTGGCGTTACCTGTCGGAAGCAGAAGTAAACTACCTCCGCATGGGTTCGTTTGAGTAATAAGTCAATAAATAACAACTTGACAGAGGACGGGGAAAGAAAGCAGGAAAGAATTCATCCTGCATTTGAAACCTCGTCTTCTTGTATCTAAAAAGAAAAAGTTAAATGGAAAAGATTGGTAGAACAAAAATTGTTGACCTGTTGAAGCGCACAGACATTGGCGCTATGGTTAATGTGAAAGGATGGGTTCGCACCCGTAGAGGTAGCAAACAAGTAAACTTTATCGCACTGAATGACGGTTCTACAATAAATAATTTGCAGATCGTAGTAGATTTGGCTAATTTCGATGAAGAGATGCTGAAACTGATTACTACCGGCGCTTGTATCAGCGTGAACGGAGAAATGGTAGAATCAGTGGGTTCCGGACAGAAAGTGGAAGTACAGGCTCGTGAAATCGAAGTGCTGGGTACTTGCGATAATACATATCCATTACAGAAGAAAGGCCACTCTATGGAATTCTTGCGCGAGATTGCTCACTTGCGTCCGCGTACCAATACATTCGGTGCTGTGTTCCGCATCCGTCACAACATGGCGATTGCTATTCACAAGTTCTTCCATGAAAAGGGCTTCTTCTATTTCCATACGCCGATCATTACGGCTTCCGATTGTGAAGGTGCCGGACAGATGTTCCAAGTGACTACCATGAACCTGTATGACTTGAAGAAAGACGAGAGAGGTTCTATCTCTTATGAAGATGATTTCTTCGGTAAGCAGGCAAGTCTGACTGTTTCCGGTCAGCTGGAAGGTGAGCTGGCAGCTACTGCTTTGGGCGCTATCTACACATTCGGTCCTACGTTCCGTGCCGAAAACTCCAACACTCCCCGCCACTTGGCAGAGTTCTGGATGATTGAGCCGGAAGTGGCTTTCAACGACATTACAGACAACATGGACTTGGCAGAAGAGTTCATCAAATATTGTGTGAAATGGGCGTTGGATAACTGTGCGGATGATGTGAAGTTCCTGAACGATATGTTCGATAAAGGCTTGATTGAACGTCTGCAAGGTGTATTGAAAGATGATTTCGTACGTTTGCCTTATACAGATGGTATCAAGATTCTTGAAGAAGCTGTTGCGAAAGGACATAAGTTCGAATTCCCGGTTTACTGGGGCGTGGACCTGGCTTCCGAACACGAACGTTTCTTAGTGGAAGAACACTTCAAACGTCCGGTGATTCTGACTGACTATCCGAAGGAAATCAAGGCCTTCTATATGAAGCAGAACGAAGACGGTAAGACTGTACGTGCCATGGACGTTCTTTTCCCGAAAATTGGTGAAATTATCGGTGGTTCTGAACGTGAAGCCGACTATAACAAGCTGATGACCCGTATTGAAGAAATGCACATCCCGATGAAGGATATGTGGTGGTATCTGGATACCCGTAAGTTCGGTACTTGTCCTCACTCCGGTTTCGGATTAGGGTTCGAACGTCTGTTATTGTTTGTAACAGGTATGGCGAATATCCGTGACGTGATACCGTTCCCGCGTACACCAAGAAATGCTGATTTCTAATATTTCGGTATATTTATGTAAAACTCGCATAATCTTCAGGTTATGCGAGTTTTTTTATGCTCTGAATTGCTGTATTCTCAAAATAAATCTTTATATTTGGAAATACGCATTCGAGAGTGTTAACTAAAATAATACAACAATGAAAAAGCTCTATTTCTTTACCATGCTTTCAATAATGTTGTTAGCGGTAACAGGTGCGACGGCCCAGAAGAAAACCAAATTCAAAGCGGCCGATTTGAAAGGTATTTGGCAGCTCTGCCATTATGTATCCGAGTCTCCCGATGTTCCGGGAGCGTTGAAACCCAGTAATACATTTAAAGTATTGAGTGATGACGGACAAATCGTTAACTTTACCATTATTCCCGGTGCGGATGCAATTATTACTGGATATGGTACTTATAAACAACTCACGGACGATTCTTATAAGGAAAGCATCGAGAAGAACATTCATCTCCCGATGCTGGACAATCAGGACAATATTTTGGAATTTGAGATTAAAGACAATGATTATCTCCATCTGAAATATTTTATCAAGAATGATTTGAATGGAAATGAGTTGAACACCTGGTATTATGAAACCTGGAAGAGGGTGGAAATGCCGGCTAAATTTCCGGAAGATATTGTGAGATAGAAGAGCGCGTACTTTTGGGTGGAGGCACGGATTTTGCAAAAGGCTGCATAGTTGTTTGGTTATGCCTGACAACAGCTTATTTGGTAAAATCCGTGCCTGTTTTTCTATAAAAGATAAAAACAAAGCACTTTTGGACAAAATCAAAGTCCGTAGAAATAGAAACAAAAATGAAAAAATAGATTTGCAAAGGGTTTGTCTGCGACTTGCTCTAACTTTGTTGCCAGTAATAGAATACAGTAACAAAATAAAGTGGAACAATGAAAAACAAACTTTTACTGGCGGTAGGGAGTATGGCGCTCCTGACTGCTTGCGATGCTTCAAAAGGAAATGAGATGGCATGGTTTGATCATGCAGTGAAAACATCGGGACATCAGTTGCTCTATATGGCAGAACAATTGAAGAATGAACCGGATACCGCCTGTTTTCCCCGTTCTATTAAAGAAGGAAAGTACAGACTGGAGCACCCCACAGATTGGACGAGTGGTTTCTATCCCGGTTCCATGTGGCTGGCATACGAGTTGACCGGTGATGAGGCTCTCGCAAAAGAGGCGCGTAAATATACGGACCGTCTGCAGGATATGCAATATTATACGGGTAATCACGATTTGGGTTTTATGATGTTTTGCAGTTATGGGCAGGGCATCCGTTTGAAACCGGAGCCAACGGACAGTTTGATTCTGATTCATTCTTCAGAAAGCTTGTGCTCCCGTTTTCGTCCGGAAGTCGGACTGATTCGTTCGTGGGATTTCGGCGATTGGAGTTATCCGGTGATTATTGATAATATGATGAACCTTGAAATGCTGTTCTGGGCTTCGGAGCAAACCAATAATCCGAAATATCGTGAAATAGCCATCTCTCATGCCGACAAAACGTTGAAGAATCACTTTCGGGAGGACATGACCTCCTACCATGTGGTGAGCTATCTGGCAGATAGCGGTGAGGTAGAGTCGAAAGGAACCTTTCAGGGATATGCCGATTCTTCTGCTTGGGCGCGTGGACAGGCTTGGGGAGTGTATGGTTATACCATGTGTTATCGCTTCACTAAGCAACAGAGCTATCTGGATGCCGCTCATAAAATAGCGCGGTTCATTATCGATCACCGTCCGTCCGAAAATGACTATGTACCTTATTGGGATTATGATGCTCCTAATATTCCGAATGAACCGCGGGATGCTTCTGCGGCTGCCGTAACAGCTTCTGCATTACTGGAGTTGAGTGGTTATGGCGACAAGAAACAAGGGGAAGAATATTTCCGTTATGCGGAGCATATCCTGAAACAGTTATCCTCTGATGATTATTTGGCCCAGGAAGGAGGAAATCATGGCTTCATCCTGTTACATTCGGTTGGCAGTTTCCCGCATGACAGTGAAATTGATACTCCGCTCAATTATGCTGATTATTATTATCTGGAAGCCTTGAAACGTTATAAAGATCTGAAAGAAAAATCAGAAAATCCGTCTTACTAACTTGAAGAGAAACCGTAAAAAATTTAAAGTTCAGGGCAACCGCATCTAAAATATGAATTCATAACTGTCGGACTTTGGCGCGGTTACCCTGTTTTGAGCCGATACCGGTCCTTTATATGAGTTAAAAAAACGGGATTCATTTATCAGATTGAATTGAAAATACTTATCTTTACGATAAATTCTTCAATATTAGCTCATGAAAGACCGGCATTTGCTATTTAAGTACCTATTCGGATTAACCGTTTGCATTTTATTTTTTCCTTTGGCTGTATCGGCCGCCGACAGCTTCATCCATTTTAAGCGATTATCCGTGGATGACGGGTTGTCGCAAAATACTGTGCTCGCTCTGACACAAGATCATAATAATAAGATTTGGGTAGGCACCATAGACGGACTGAACTGGTATGAAGGTTCCCGTTTCGTTTCGTATTATAAAGCGCCGGATGATACGACCAGTCTGGCAAACAATCATGTCTATTCACTTCATACCGATTCGAAAGGTACGGTATGGGTAGGCACACAGGTCGGTTTATCCCGTTATAATATTGTAGGAAATAATTTTACCAATTATTCGTCACCGGACAATCAGCCGATGCAAGTATTGGCTATCGGAGAACCGGAGGAAGGCGACCGGCTTTTGCTTGCTACCAATATCGGTCTGGTGATTTTTGATAAAAAGACCGGGCGGATGAAAGTGCAGCCGGAACTTGCCGGAAAAACGATCTATTCTGTTTGCCGGATGAATGACGGTTTCCTGTTGGGAACTTCGGAAGGTGTCTATTTCTATTATGTACGCAACGAAAACGTGACCCGGCTTCTTCTCCAATTGAAAGGAGAAACCATCTCCGATATGCTCTATGACGACAAAACCGGCAACTGTTGGCTGGCTTCATTGACAAACGGGGTGTATTGTGTGGATAACAACTTTCAAATAAAACATCATTATAACAAGCAAAATACTCCTGCTTATTTCCTTACGAACTCGGTCAGGACATTGTCCGGAGATGATAAAGGAAGGGTTTGGATAGGAACCATGGAAGGTTTGCTTATCCTTGAACCGGAGACGGGAACTTTCCGTATCTGTCGTTTTTCTCCTGAAGATCCGACTACCTTGGGCCATAATTCCATCCGTTCTATCTTGAAAGATAATCAAGGGGGAATGTGGATCGGTACATTTTACGGCGGGCTTAATTATTATCATCCTCTCGCTCCGGCATTCGGACGCTTGCAACATTCCGCCTGGAGGAATTCGTTAAGTGATAACACAGTGAGTTGTATTGCCGAAGACCCGGATAATGGCAATCTCTGGATTGGCACGAACGACGGCGGATTAAATTATTATAACCGGAAAACCGGAGTCTTTTCATATTACCGGACGGGTACTTCCGCCAATGCTTTAAAGTCGGACAATATAAAATGTATATGGACGGACAAGGATGGAAGTGTCTATATCGGCACTCATGGAGGGGGAATGAGTCGTCTGCATCACCGGAGTGGCAGGATAGAAACATATTCCTTTCCCCATTCTACTTCCCTGACTAACAGTTGTTACTCCTTATTGGACGGAACGGATGGAACGCTTTGGGTAGGCGGCATGAGCGGGCTTTACCTTTTCGACAAACAGACCGGCGAACTGTCACAGCATCCATTAGCTAAAAAGCATAAAAAGTTGGAGAATGTATTGATATATACCTTGTTTCGCGATTCAAAAGGAAGAATCTGGATTGGTACGGAAGAGAGCCTGTTTTTGTATGCCGGCGGGAAACTGGAAGAACTGCATCTTTCTTCTTCGGCTTATCTGCATGGGTTGATACAGGCTTTCTGTGTACAGGAGGATAGCCGTCATGAAATCTGGATCGGTTCTTCCACAGGATTATATTGCTATAAGGAAGGAGCACCGACTGCCTGGAAACACTATACGATGAAAGACGGTTTGCCAAATGACTTTATTTATAATATACTGGAAGATGAACGGGGGCGTTTATGGTTGACAACTAACAAGGGACTGGCTTGCTTTAATACGGAGGAGGGTACTTTCCTCAACTATACGAAGCAGGACGGATTGCCTCACGATCAGTTTAACTATTTCGGAGCTTGCAAAGCGCACGATGGTACATTCTTCCTGGGGTCTCTTGGGGGCGTTGCCTATTTCAAGCCATACGAATTGGGTGATAATCCATATTCCCCGGATGCGGTAGTGACAGGAGCCGTTGTCTTAAATCAGGTGATTACGGATATGAAAAGTGAACGGGTACGTTATTATCAGGACGAGCAAGGGCGGATGCTGGGTATGTCGTTCCCTTCCGATCAGAAACTTTTTAATATCCGGTTTGCCGTTATCAACTATTTGGCTGGCAAGCGGAACCAGTTCGTTTACAAATTGGAAGGCTTTGAAACCGAGTGGAACTACTCCCGCCATGTTTCCTTTGCACGGGCAAGTTATTCCAATCTCCCGCCCGGTGAGTATGTATTCAAGGTGAAGGCATGTAACAACAATGGAAAGTGGAGTGAGGCGACCACTGAATTTTTTGTGCATATCATTCCGATGTGGTATCAGACCTGGTGGGCAAAGACACTTTTCATCTTCTTTTCTGTAGGGCTTCTCGTCTTTGTGATCTATTTTTTTATTGCTCGTGCCAAAATGAAGATGCAAGTCCGGATCGAACAGATAGAACGAAACAAGATAGAAGAAATCAGTCAGGAGAAAGTACGTTTTTACATGAATATGTCTCATGAGTTGCGTACTCCGTTGAGTCTGATACTGGCTCCGTTGGAGGAACTCTTGGGGCAGAGCAATCTGAAAGGAACTCCGGTACAGCAGAAACTGGATTACGTTTATAAGAACGGTCGTAAGTTGTTGCACATTGTCAACCAGTTGCTGGATTTCCGTAAAGCCGAAGCAGGTGTAATGCCCATTCATGTTGCGCAGGTGAATGTAGAAGGACTGTTGCAAGATGCTTTTGCCCTGTTTAAAGAAAATGCGCAGAAGCGTGCTATCAGCTTTCATATAAAATCCGATCTGGAAGGACGGTTGTTTCCGGCGGACCGGACGTATGTAGAGACTATCTTGATGAACCTGTTGTCTAACGCCTTTAAGTTTACACCGGACGGCGGAAGTATTTTGCTTTCCTTATGGACAGAGGGAGATACCTATGGTTTCACGGTAAGAGATAGCGGAATCGGTATGTCTCCGGAACAGCTAACCCGTATTTTCGAACGTTTCTATCAGGTAGACGGTCAGCGAAAGGGGACGGGTATCGGGCTGTCATTGGTGAAGATGCTTGTGGAAAAGCATCACGGCACTATTACGGTAGCAAGCGAACCAGCTCAATATACCGAATTTAAAGTCACGCTACCTGCTGATATGGCTGCCTTCACGGAGAAAGAACGTGAATTGCCGGCACATGAAGTCGAAACATCTGCTTCTCTCCGGGAGCTTCCGGTGGCTGATGAATATTTCTCTGGTGATGCGTCAGCTGTGGTTTCAGACGAGAAATCGGACGACGATCAGATAGAAGTCGGCAGCGAGGAAGAACGGCCTACTATCTTGTTGGTAGATGACAATAAAGAAATGGTGGATTACCTGAAAGATAATTTCCGGCAGAACTATGTGACGCTTACCGCCGGAAACGGCGAAGAAGCATTGGCTATTATGAAAGAGCACCGTGTGGATATTGTCCTTTCCGATGTAATGATGCCGGGTATTGACGGTATCAAACTTTGCCAGCTTATTAAACGAAATCTGCAAACCTGCCATATTCCCGTCCTGCTGTTGTCTGCCAAAGGAAGTGTCGATGCACAGACGGAGGGTATTCAGGCTGGAGCGGATGATTACATTGCCAAACCGTTCTCGATTCATTTATTGAAAGGAAAAATAGCTAATCAACTGAAAGCACGCCAGCGGTTGAAACACTATTATTCGAATACGATTGATATAGATACTGCTAAAATGACTTCGAATAATCTGGATGAGGAATTCATGAGCAAAGCTATTCAGGTAGTAGAAGAAAATATCAGTAATGAAGACTTCACCTCTGATGAGTTGGCAAGTCAGCTTTGTATGAGCCGTTCGTCACTGTATCTCAAGATGAATTCCATATCCGGTGAACCGCCTGCCAACTTTATCCGGCGTATCCGTTTTAATAAGGCGTGTAAATTGTTGCTTGAAGGGCGCTACTCCATTTCGGAGATTAGCGGAATGGTAGGCTTCGGATCTTCTTCTTACTTCTCTACCAGTTTCAAGAAGTATGTCGGTTGTCTGCCATCGGAGTATGTGAAGCAGCATACTAAGTAGTTGTTGCTTGTTCATGCAGGTGCAGAAATGAATGAGAGTTTTTTGTCTACTATAAAGTTGAAAAACATAAAAACATCTGCCACCTGCAACCAAACGCGTGTAATGCACTAATTGACAAATAGTTGGAACGTGGCAGATACTGTGGCAGATAGGTTGCAGATAAAGTATCTGCAACGCGTTATATAATCAAAGAAAAAGCCTTGATTCCTTTATGCAAAGCTATGGGATAAT
>OLXA01000950.1_pt1 | contig 12025 bp, 6 predicted proteins | sample 1644551 | NCBI WGS metagenome assembly OLXA01 (sample SAMEA103958150, study PRJEB25191) | human gut metagenome | biome: human-associated habitat [ENVO:00009003]; feature: intestine environment [ENVO:2100002]; material: feces | place: Germany | collected 2013/2015 | reverse complement strand
CGAGCATGGCGTGCCCATCACCATCCGGGCCAAGAAGGAGGGTATCACGCCGCAGGACGTGGTAGACCGTTATCATAAAATCATCAAGGACTCTTTCGAGGAATTCGGCATTTCGTTCGATGTGTACAGCCGTACCACCTCAAAGACACATCACGACACTGCTTCCGAGTTTTTCCGCAAACTGTACGACAAAGGCGAATTCATTGAAAAGACCAGCATGCAGTACTACGATGAGGAAGCCAAGACTTTCCTTGCCGACCGCTATATCACAGGCGAATGTCCCCACTGCCATGCAGAAGGTGCCTACGGTGACCAATGCGAAAAGTGCGGTACGAGCCTCAGCCCCACAGACCTGATTAATCCGAAAAGCGCCATCAGCGGAAGTGCGCCAATGGATTCTGGAAGATCATAAAGAATGGCGTCCCAATGTATACGGTCAGTGCAAAAGCTGGCTTGACATGGGCCTGCAACCCCGTGCGGTAAGCCGTGACCTTGATTGGGGTATTCCTGTACCCGTAGAAGGAGCAGAAGGAAAGGTGCTGTATGTATGGTTTGATGCCCCTATCGGCTACATCAGCAACACAAAAGAGTTGCTGCCTGACACTTGGGAAACCTGGTGGAAAGATCCCGAAACCCGTCTGATTCACTTCATCGGTAAAGATAATATCGTATTCCACTGCATCGTATTCCCTGCCATGCTGAAAGCAGAAGGAAGCTTTATTCTACCTGATAACGTACCGAGCAATGAATTCCTGAACCTGGAAGGCGACAAGATTTCGACTTCACGCAATTGGGCCGTATGGTTGCACGAATACCTGGTAGACTTCCCCGGCAAGCAGGATGTGCTTCGCTATGTGCTGACAGCCAATGCACCTGAAACTAAAGACAATGATTTCACCTGGAAAGATTTCCAGGCACGCAATAACAATGAATTAGTAGCCGTTTACGGTAATTTCGTGAACCGTGCCCTGCAACTCACCAAGAAGTATTTCGATGGTGTAGTACCCGCTGCCGGTGAATTGACAGAGTACGACCGCGAAACACTGAAAGAATTCCCTATCCGTACTTCTGTGGCCATGCAGATGGAAGATGCAATTATTGATGGTATCTTGTCTCGTTGTGGTGCGGTGGCTATCTGTTCGGGTAAGGCGACATCAGCTCCTTATACTCAGAAAGAATATCTTGCCGATATAGAACGTTTTGTATGGGCTCCTACCCGCGCCGGAAGAACCTTGACAGAAACAGAAATGCGTTTGCAGATGAATTATCTGACGAAGCTGATTGAAGGTTCGGTTGCAGGGGTTGCAAAGAATGCTACCCGTAAAGGTATCGCAGATATGTATGCTCACATTGAAGTGCCCGAATGGCTGAAAACTGCTTCGCGCGAACGTTTCGGAATCATCTCGGAGGAATTTATGGGATGTTTTAATAACAAGCCTCGTGAGATGCAGGCTGCCCGTTTGGAGGAAATCAGTGGATTTGATGATGATGTAGATCTGAAAGCACCGATCGAACCGATGGAACATATATACTACGGTGAGTTGAAGAAGGTTCGTAGTCTGGTTGCAGCAAGTGCTTCTACCGGTTCGGCTGATACACAACGCCACTACCGCTTATTGTTGTACAAAATTGACCAGGCATTAAAATGATAGGAAGTATGAGAAATAGATATAGTAAGATACTTTGTTTATTGCTTCTTTTTGCATGTTGCCTGCCACAGGAAGGAAATGCTTTCTGGCCTTTTAAAAAGAAGAAAAAAGAAGATAAGAAGGAAAATCTGACACCATATCAGAAGCTGTTCAAGAATAAGAAAGTTCAGACAGCACACGGGCTGATGACTATTCATAAGGTGGAAGGGAAAGTGTATGTGGAGTTCCCGGTTGCCATGTTAGGCCGTGAGATGCTGTTTGCTTCTTCTATTGAAAATACGAGTGACGGTGGTGAAGGAGCTCCCGGACAGTTAGGGGGTACCGACGTACGTTTCCGTTTTGAGATGATCGATTCAACTCTTGTGGCACGTATGCCTTTATTGAGTAAGCCGGTAAATACCAGTGGTGATGCTTATATCGCACGTGCGTTGGACAATGCGCATAATCCGGGTATTTTCAAAAGCTTTAAGGTATTGGCTTGCACTCCGGATAGTTCTGCACTTGTGGTAGATATGAAGGGATTATTTTTGGAGGGATCTGCTTTTACCAAACCTTTCCCTTCGACATCGGCTAACGGATACTATGGATTCGTGTCGCGCGATCATTCTCTGCAATCGGATAAATCTGCTATTTTGGGTGTATCGGCTTCAGAAAATCATATAAGTGTACGTGAAGAGTTGTCATATACTGTCGACCATACGCTGATGGGAGCATACAATATGTACAAAGACGTACCTTTGACAGCGGTCGTCACTAAAATGCTTTGTATTCTGCCCGAGGAGCCGATGACTCCTCGCCTGGCTGACTCACGTTTGGGATTGACTACACAATTGAAAAGTGATTATTCAGGGGCAACTCAGGAAGTGAAGAGTATACGCTATGCAAAACGCTGGCGTATCGAGCCTTCCGACTCTGCTGCCTATCGCCGTGGCGAGCTGGTTCGGCCAGTCAAACAACTGGTGTTCTATATCGACAGTCTGATGCCTGTCAAATGGAATCCGTATATCAAGGCTGGTGCGGAATCATGGAATAAGGCATTTGAGAAGATCGGCTTTAAAGATGTTATTTGTGTGAAAGAATTCCCGAAGAATGACACATTGTTCAATGCAAACAGCTTTGACTGTATGACAATACGTTATTCGGCTTCTTGGCTGAATTCGGCACAGACAACGATACACTCAGATACACGTACCGGTGAAATATTGAACGCGTCTATTCTGATTAATGCAAATATGATCAGTGTTCAGTATGCTGACCGTATAGGGGCCACTGTTGCTATTGATCCTCGTGTGCGTACTACTGTTTTCCCGCAGGAGATACAGGGTGAGTTGATTCAGGCTGCTATTGCTCAGGCTGTAGGAACCGGATTGGGACTAACAATGAACTGGGGAGCTTCCTGTGCTTATCCGGTGGATTCGTTGCGTTCGGCAAGCTTTACTCAAAAGTATGGTCTGGCTTCTTCTGTTATGGGAGGCGTAATCATTAATGACGTAGCTACGGAGGAGGATGTTCGTAATGGAGTGTGTCTGGTTAATACAAAGCCTGGTCCATATGACGAACTGGTGATTAAATATTTATATCAGCCTATCTATGCTTCTTCATTACAGGAAGAAAAAGAGACATTGGATAGCTGGATTCGTGAACATACGGGAGATCCATATTATGCTTATATACGTAATCAGTCACGTTTTGATTCTGATCCTCGTAATAGTCGCGGAAGTTTGGGAGATGACCATTTGAAATCATTCGACTATATGCTTCCCAATGTTCGTAAAGGATTTGAGAACTATTATAGTTGGTTTGCCAAGGAAGACCGTGATTTTTTAATGCGCAGACGTGTACACTCTGCCCTTAGTGAAAGACTGAGCGGGCGTATTTATGCAATACTGAGTTATATTGGCGGTATTTATTTGAATGATATTCGCGAGAAGGATGCGATACCAAGTTATTCAATGGTAGATCGTGAGAAACAGAAAGCAGCTTTGAGCAAGGCATTGGAACTGGCAAAGAATCTGGATTGGGTGGACGATACCGCTCATTTGAATGAATTTGAAATTTCAGATAAGAAGGCTGACCGTTTACGTTTGGATATCTTTAATGGTATTTTCGGACGTCTGCCTTATGTTGAGGTTTGTACAGAACGCTTCCCGGATGCAGCATATACTGCTTCGGAATATCTGGATGATATCTACGGAATAGTTTGGGAAGGTGTCTTGAAGCATCGTCCGTTGGAGAATTTCGATAGAGCACTGCAGACAGCGTTTCTGGAAAGTATTATTTCAACATCGACAGCAACTGCGCCTATTGGTAGTTTTAAAGCCTCAAAAACAGGATTTGCGGCTACCGGTAAACCGGAGATCAATCTGGCTGCTTTGAGAAATGGCGGAAAGGTGGATATGAAGATGTATTCATTGCAAAATGCAGAAGAAGTAGCAGGCTTCTCTTCAATTCCGCCGATCTATACCAACCAGACAAAAATAGCTGCTTACTATTTTGACTTGTTGATGCGTACGAAAGACATGCTCAAGAAAGCAATTTCGACGGCTCCTGAGGCAGATCGTTCTCATTATGACCTGTTGATCTACCGCATCAATAAAGCAACGGAAATTGAATAAATCTCTATTACATAAACTCTCTCTTAATTAATTTGTCTCTATGAAAACAATATTGTAAGAGATGTTTTTAAAGATTTCTTCTATGCAATATTGAGCATTTTTCACCCGGGTTTACATTGTCGAATGTAAATCCGGGTGAATCTTTTATAGGCGGATATCTTTTGGAAAGTACCATACAACTAGATTGTCCGAAAGAAAAATATCAGTCTTTCTGTATAGAACATTATTATTTAATTTGTATTTTTGGCGCAAAACTCCCGAAATGACTAACAATGAGATTTCCATAGAACAAATTAATAAGTTGGATGCGGCTGCTTTCCGACTGCTTTATAAGAACTATTATAAAGCATTGGTTTGCTATGCAATAACAATTGTCGGAGATTCAGAATCTGCAGAAGATATTGTCCAGGAGTTATTCTCCACTATTTGGGAGAAAAAGATGTTTTTCCGGTCTCTGGCTTCATTCAGGGTTTATCTGTATAACTCTGTCAGAAATGCTTCCTTGGATTATTTGAAACATAAGGATGTGGAAGGCAACTATCTTCAGAAGATGCTTGATAGTCATTCCACTACATTTAGGATGGAAGAGGAGGAAGAGGGCTTCTTTAGTGAAGAAGTCTATCGCCAGCTTCTTCAGACAATTGATGCGCTGCCGGATCGATGCAGGGAAGTTTTTTTGATGTATATGGAAGGCAAGAAGAACGAAGAAATTGCCACTGCACTCCATGTTTCTCTTGAAACTGTGAAGACTCAAAAGAAGAGAGCAATGTCCTTCCTTAGAAAAAAACTAGGCTCCTATCATTTTCTATTATTACAAATGTTATTTCTCTAAAAAGAAGTATAACACTCAATCTGCTTTACTTGTTAACACCTGTTTGCAATGAACAAAATGTTCGTTGTTTTTCTTGATTATTGTACAAAAAGAACGGTCTTCTAAGTAAATAAAGTATCTTTTGAATAAAAAAACTTCAGAATCCTGTCCCTCATTTTTTCTTCTTAGTCGTCTTTACTATAAATAACCTGAAATAATATGATAAAGCGTAAAAGAAGTATAAATTCTATTATCCATGATCAGTTGCTGGGATACGCTTCGGAAGAAGATAAAAAACAGTTGCAGTCATGGCTTGATAGTTCTCAAGAAAATAGAGAGAACTATGATCGTCTGATGCGTGAGGCTTGTTTGATTGACAGGTATAAACAGTTTGCCCAGGTAGATGAGGCACGTGCTTGGGAAAGGTTTCAGAAAAAGCATTTCTCTATTCGTTCTGCTCGTTGGATCAAAATAGGACGCTATGCTGCAATTTTCTTATTGCCGATAATTGGTTTTGCAATATGGTTTTGGACTTTGCGGCTGATGGATTCTCAGCCGGTGATTTCGGATGAAGTTCGTATTGCTATGATCCGGTCGGAGAAGATGGGTAAACAAAAGGCAACGCTGGTTTTGGCAAATGGACAGAAGATGGATTTAAAATCAGTGCCTGCTAAGCCGTTACAGGATTCGGTGGAACAGGTTCCTGTTGCTCAGCCGTCTGTCCCTAAGACTGATATGAATGAATCGGAAGAGGTTCCTGTTGTAGAAAATAATAAGTTGAGTACTTATGATGACAGTGAATTCTGGATGACGTTCGAAGACGGAACCAGAGTGCATCTGAATTATAATACGACGTTGAAATATCCACCACATTTTGGTACTACCACTCGCACGGTCTATTTGGATGGGGAGGCTTATTTTCAGGTAGCCAAGGATAGCAAGCGTCCTTTCCGTGTCATTACGGCGAATGGAGTGGTCAAGCAGTACGGGACAACTTTCAATGTAAATACACATGTGCCCGGAATAACGAAAGTAGTGCTGGTGAAAGGTTCTGTAAGTGTGCTTCCTAATCAGGGAGGGGAATATAAAATAAAACCGGGGGAATTGGCGGTTCTTCAGGCTGATACGCAAGATGTACAAATTAGCGTAGTGGATATCGAACCGTATATCGCATGGAACAGTGGACGCTTTGTTTTTGATAACTGTTCTTTGGAGAGTCTGATGAATGTAATATCACGTTGGTACAACAAAGATATCGTATTCGAATCGGAAGATACCAAGAAGATACGTTTTACAGGAGATATTGATCGCTACGGCTCAATAGAGCCCATATTGAAAGCGATACAGCGGGTGACTCATCTGGAAATGGAAATACAGGGGAAGACCATAATTATAAAGAAATAAACATATTAACTACTATTAAAAAAGGAGGACGACATGCAAAAAAAGAGAGCTCGAGAACGCATTATCATGTTTCTCTGTATTATTTCCTTGTTGTTTACACCGGTGTTGGCTGCATCGCAATCTAATGCAATGAGGGTATCCTTAGATCTTAAATCTGCAACAGTTAAAGAATTTTTTGATGCTGTAAAAGTACAGACTGGCCTGAACTTTATTTATAGTACGGAGCAAGTGAAGAATATGCCTCGTATCACTATTCAAAGCAATAGTCAGCCTATTAGTGAGGTGCTGAACAAAGTGCTGGCAAATACCGGATACAGTTATGAGATAGAAGGAAATATTGTAACCATTGTATATCAGCAACCTAAAGAGAATGTCCGCACGGCTACGGGCGTTGTGGTTGATGAGGGAGGGTTGCCCTTGCCGGGAGCTTATATAAAACTCTCTAAAACGGAGCATTCGACGATAACTGATAATGAAGGTAAGTTTTCTATTAATTTGTTCCATCAGAAAGAGCCTGTCCTGATTGTCTCGTATTTGGGAATGATTGTACAGGAAGTAAAAGTTGCCGGTACTAAACCTATGACAATCGTGATGAAATCGGATGTAAAGTCAATCGATGAAGTTGTAGTAACAGGTTATCAGGAGATTGACAGACGCAAGTTGGCAAGCTCTATATCCTCTATAAAGGGAGCTGATCTGATTGGTGGAGAGTATCTGTCTATCGACAAAATGCTGCAGGGACGCCTGCCGGGTGTTGCCGTGATGAATATGTCATCTACTCCGGGAGCTGCTCCTAAGATCAGAATCAGGGGATCTTCTTCTATTACAGGAAATAGAGAACCGGTATGGGTAGTCGATGGAATTATTCTGGAAGAACCTGTCAATATCTCTACAGAGGAGCTGAACAGTCCGGATAAGATAAATCTGATCGGAAATGCCATCGGTTCGGTCAATCCGGAAGATATTGAACGTGTGGATATTCTGAAAGATGCCAGTGCTACTGCTATCTATGGTATCAAAGCGGCCAATGGAGTTATTGTGGTCACTACCAAGCAAGGAAAAAGCCAGAAACCGAGTATCTCGTATACCGCTACATTGGGGATAACAGCTCCTCCTACTTACGATAAAATGTTTCGGATGAATTCTGCCGACAGAATTGATATGTCTATCGAAATGCAGGAGAGGGGATTATCTTTCGGAAGTTACAAACCTTCGGATATTGGCTATGAAGGGGCATTGCAACATCTGTGGAATAAGGATATTACCTATCAGGAATTCTTAAACCAGGTGAAGACCCTGAAAGGATTAAATACCGACTGGTATGACTTGCTGTTCCGTACAGCATTTACACATCAGCATTCGGTATCCATTACAGGTGGAAATGACCGGAGTAATTATTATATGTCCATGGGATATGCGAATAATAACAGTGTGACGATAGGGGAAGGGTTAGAGCGCTATAACGTACTGGCTAAAATAAATACCAGAATTAACCGGAATATACATTTGGGATTAAAGGTTAGCGGTTCGCTTTCCAAAGCCGAACATCCTCATACTTCCATTGATGTGTATGAGTATGCTTACAATACTTCACGGGCTATTCCACTTCGGACAGCTTCTAATGAGTTGTATTTCTATGCGAATGAGGCTGGACGTAACGGAGTATTGTCTTACAATATCATGAACGAACTGAATCATACAGGAAACAAGAATGATAATTCCGCTATAGATGTAGCTGTCAATCTGGATTGGAAGGTTGCTTCATGGATGAGGTTTTCATCCATATTAGGACTGTCCAGAAGCAACGTGACACAAGAAAACTGGGGTGATGAACAATCATATTATATTTCTTCTATGCGACAAAGTCCCTATGGGAAGATGTTGCCGAATCCCATTGAAGATTCCGAATTTGCAGAAAGATATTGTCTGCTTCCGTTTGGAGGAGAGTTGATGACGACCAATACACGTAATACTTCTTATACATGGAGAAATAGCCTGTCTTTGATGCAAAGTTTCGGAAAACATGAAGTTTCCGGAAGCATCGGACAAGAAGTCAGATCTTCAAAATATGACGGATTAAGCTCTACACAATATGGTTATTTGCCCGAAAGAGGTAAAAAGTTTGTTGATATTGACCCGACAGTCTGGAAAAGATACGGTGCTTTGGTAAAGAGTCATCCGGATGTGGTGACCGATACAAAGAATAATGTGATTTCATTATATGCTACGGCTGCTTATGTTTATGACAGTCGCTATATTCTGAACTTCAATATACGTACTGACGGTTCTAATAAGTTCGGCCAGAGCAAGAGCGTTCGTTTTCTGCCGATATGGTCAGTGTCTACACGATGGAATGTCATCAATGAGAAGTTTATGAAAAACGTCGACTTCCTGAATGATCTGGCAATTCGTGCCTCATACGGTATACAAGGTAACGTGCATCCGGATCAGACCCCTAACTTGATTGCTAGTTTGGGGACATTGGAATCAATGCCACAGGAGTATATTTCAACATTGTATAAGCTGCCGAATAATAAACTGAAGTGGGAAAAAACCAATTCGTATAATATTGCAATCGACTGGGCATTCTGGAATAACAGAATCTATGGATCGCTTGATGTATATTACAAAAAGGGAGTAGATCAGGTGGTTACGAAAAACGTAGCTCCTTCTACAGGTGCGTCAAGTGTCTCCATTAATGATGGTGATGTTGAGAATAAAGGTTGGGATTTGGCTGTTTCTTTTGTTCCAATTCAGACCCGGGACTGGATGTGGAGTTTATCATTCAATACAGGTAAAAACTACAATAAAGTGTTGAATGCCGGGAACTCAGCGATCACTTGGCAAGACTATATCGCAGGAACATTAGTGAGCAATGGCAATGCGATAAATAGTTTCTATTCTTATAAATTTGATAAACTGGATGATCAGGGTTTTCCTACATTTAAGGATATTAATGAGAAAGATGAAGAAGGAAATGCTGTGGTTCATTCTTTGCAGGAGATGTATGACCGTGCTTTTGTTCTTTCCGGAAAACGTGAACCCGATCTGACCGGTGGATTCTCTACTTATTTGAAATATAAGAATATTACATTTAATGCGTTATTCTCATTCAGCTTTGGTAATAAAATGCGCTTGAACGATTTGTATGAGTCCTCCGGACAGCGGCTTCCTTATCCGGACCAGAATATGTCCAGTGAATTTGTGAATCGTTGGAGAGAGCCGGGTGATGAAGACAGAACCATTATACCGGTTTTATCGGATAAGAGTTTGCAGATCAACGATAAGGATGTGACCTATCGTATTGCGGATAATGGATGGGATATGTATAATAAGAGTGATATCCGTGTAGTTTCAGGCAGTTTCCTCAGATGCCGTTCGATGTCTATTCGCTATGATTTTAAACGTGAATGGTTGAAACCTGTCTATCTGAAAGGAGCAAGTGTCAGCTTTGATATGGGTAATGTATTTGTCATTAAAGATAAAGCGCTGAAGGGCAGAGACCCCGAACAGATTGGATTTGGTTCAAGAAGTGTACCACCGCAGCGTTCTTACTCACTTCGCTTTAATATTACTCTTTAATAATGAATGATGATGAAAAAGTATAATTTATATATCATATTGCTTATCTGCACATTATCGTCGTGCAGTGACTTTTTGGAAGAAAGTTCACAAGATTTGATGATACCCAGATCGGTGAAGGATTACAAGGAACTGTTCTTCGGTGAGGTAATGAAAACGAATGAAAAAGACATACCTCATCCTTATCTGGAATATATGACAGACGATGTGAAAGACCAATGTTACTATGGAACCAGACCACAAGTCATTTCTAATGATTTCAGAGAATATGTTTGGGCATATTATACGTGGCAGGGAAACCCGGAAGTGGGAATTTCAAATGAACTTACGCCGGATGTTGCATGGACAGTCTATTATCATAAGATATTGATGACTAATATTATACTGGACCAGCTTTATACCATGAACGGGACGGATATGGAGCGTCAGGATTTAGCAGGTGAAGCTTATTTTATGCGGGCTTTCTCGTATTTTATGCTTGCTAATTTGTATGGAAAGCCTTATCATCCTGCTACGGCAAATGAAGACTTATGTGTACCGCTCAATAAAGAAATCGGCTTATCAGATAAGATGATGAAGCGGGCCACGAATGCAGCTGTTTATGCCCAAATGGAAGAAGACATTAATAAGGCTATCCAGTGTTTTAAGGCTATAGGAGGCGAGAAAACTATTTTCCGTCCTAACTTGCCGAGTGCTTATCTATTGGCATCACGTATTGCCCTTTTTCAGGAGAAATATGATGAGACCATTCTTTATTGTGACTCGGTCTTTAAGGTCGCGACTCAGCCACTTTACAAACTTCAGGAAAAAAAGGATCACTATTTCTTTTCTCTTGCTAACAAAGAAATCTTGTTATCCTACGGACTTACATCACTTGAGACGCATATGAAAGAAGATTTCAGATATACGGGGAACTTGGTGGTTTCTGATGATTTACTAGCGCTATATTCGGAAGATGATTTGCGTCTTACGAATTATTTCAAGAATACAATCGGCAACCAGACCAGACCTACTAACAAACAGTATAGTGTCTATACACCTATTAAGTGGACTAAAAATTCTGCTACAGTCTATGCCAACGCCTTGCGTATTTCGGAAGCTTATCTGAATCGTGCTGAGGCTTTTGCTGAACTTGGCAATACGAACAAGGCTCTTGCTGACTTAAATGAGCTCCGTGAAAATCGTATGAAACCGGGAGCTTCGCCGTTAGCTGTTGATGAAGATGGAATTGTAGCAACCGTACGTAAGGAACGTCGTAGAGAACTGGCGTTTGAAGGATTCCGCTGGTTTGATTTGCGCAGATATGGCTGCCCTCCTCTTACGCATACTTACAGTTCAAAGGAGAACGAGGGAGCAGGAGATGTCTTCGAACTGAAAGAGAAAGGCTCATACGTGTTGCCGATTCCTAAGAGCGAAAGAGAGAGAAATACGGAAATAGAAATATTCGACCGTCCGAATAGTGAACCTGTTAATAATTGATCGATTATGAAGAAACTTATATTATTAATTTGTATGTTGGCAGGTATGTCTTCTTGTTATCATGAAGATGCATTAATCGTTCCTGAGCAACCGGATAAATATAACATTCTGACAGATGACCCGTCAGATCCGACACAGCATTTTATATACCAGTTTTATCAGAAATATCAGACTGTGATTATAACCAATCCGACTGAGGCTGATTATAAATTCAACTTTACAGCGAATAACGGAATTAAAATAACTGCTCCCGAACAAAAGCAGGAGATTATTGATGAAGGGATTGAGTTTTTGCAAAAGGTATTATTGAATTTGTACTCGGATAGTTTTTTAAAGAAGAATTTACCTTTTTCTATATTGTTATCTGAAGAGGTCCGGATGGCCTCTTATGGTGAGACAACCATCATGAATTGCTATGCTAGTAGCAGCTTTATAGCTTTAGGTAATGTATCATCTTCTTTGAAAATTCTCTTGTGCGTTGTCAA
>OLXA01000942.1_pt1 | contig 12098 bp, 5 predicted proteins | sample 1644551 | NCBI WGS metagenome assembly OLXA01 (sample SAMEA103958150, study PRJEB25191) | human gut metagenome | biome: human-associated habitat [ENVO:00009003]; feature: intestine environment [ENVO:2100002]; material: feces | place: Germany | collected 2013/2015 | reverse complement strand
TACCGCAAACTGATCGGCAAGCCGGTGGAAGTGCTACTCAAAAGCGGCGTGAAGATTCTGGCGACGCTCGACGAGGCGGACCAGGAGGGACTCACCCTCTCCTACGAGGAGAAGCAGGCCGTAGAGGGTAAAAAGCGGAAACAGACGGTGCGGGTTACGCGCCGCTACCCTTTCTCAGAGATCAAATACACGAAGGAATACCTCGATTTCAAATAGTGGAAATTCAAAAATAAACAAGATAAACTACCAATGGATAATCTTAATCTTATCAGCAATTTCGCAGAGTTCAAGGAGCTTAAAAACATCGACAAGGCCACGATGATCGGAGTCCTCGAGGACGTTTTCCGCCACGCGCTTCAGAAGCAGTTCGAAACGGACGAGAATTTCGACGTGATCATCAACCCGGAAAAGGGCGACCTGGAGATCTGGCGAAACCGTACGGTCGTGGAGGACGGCACGGTGGAGAATCCGAACATGCAGATCGCCGTATCGGAGGTTAAGGCCATCGATCCGACCTACGAAGTGGGCGACGAATACGTCGATCCGATCAAACTCGAATCGTTCGGACGCCGGGCCGTGCTGTCGCTCCGTCAGAACCTCGCTTCGCGCATCCTCGACCTGGAGAAAGCCAACCTCTACGAAAAATATTCGGAGAAGGTCGGCGAGATCATCACCGGCGAGGTATATCAGGTATGGAAGAAAGAGGTGCTGATCCTCGACGACGAGGGCAACGAGCTGATCCTGCCCAAGACCGAGCAGATTCCCAACGACTACTACCGCAAGGGCGACACAATCAAGGCGATCGTCAAGAGCGTCGAGATGAACAACAACCAGCCGCGCATCATCCTTTCGCGCACGGCCAACCAGTTCCTCGAACGGCTCTTCGAGCAGGAGGTCCCCGAAATTTTCGACGGTCTGATCACCCTCAAGAAGATCGTCCGCATCCCCGGCGAGCGTGCCAAGGTAGCCGTCGAATCCTACGACGAACGCATCGATCCGGTCGGTGCCTGCGTCGGCATGAAGGGATCGCGCATCTACTCGATCGTCAAGGAGCTGCGCAATGAAAATATCGACGTGGTAAACTACACGACCAACCCGCAGTTAATGATCCAGCGTGCCCTGAACCCCGCGAAGATTTCGAGCATCACCATCGACGAGGAGAAGAAGACAGCTTCGGTCTATCTCAAGCCCGACCAGGTATCGCTGGCCATCGGCAAGGGCGGCCTGAACATCCGGCTTTCGAAGATGCTGACCGGCTACGATATCGATGTTTACCGCGAAATCGAGGAGGAAGACGTTGCACTCACCGAATTTGCCGACGAGATCGACGGCTGGGTGATCGACGCCCTGAAAGCCTGCGGCTGCGACACGGCCAAGAGCGTGCTGGAACTGCCCGTCGAAGAGATCGCCGCCCGTGCCGACCTGGAGCTGGAACAGGCACAGAAAGTCGTCGAGATACTGAAAGCGGAATTCGAGGAGTAATCCGTCCCATCGCACAAAAATTAAAACCGATATATGAGTAACGAAAGAAAATTAAGACTTATCCAGGTTGCCAAGGAGTTCAAGGTGGGATTGAATACCATCACGGACTTCCTGCAAAAGAAGGGTATAAAAACCGACGGTTCGCCCAATACGCTGGTGGAGCCGGACGTCTATGCCGTTCTGGAGAAGGAGTTCGGCGGGAGCCGAATTACCGGCAACGAGAGGGACAGCATCCGGGAAAGGATCGCCCAAAAGCAAGCTACGATCATCCTCGAGGAGACACAAAAACAGCCGCGCGAAGAGGCACAGGAGGTAATTATCAAAAGCAACGTCATCAGCATCAAAGACGAACTGCCCCAGCCCAAAATTCTGGGCAAAATAGATCTTTCTCCCAAGCCCAAACCGGCACCGCAACCGGTAAGCAAACCGGCGGCAGAGCCCGTACCGGAGGCTGCGGCTCCGAAACCGCAGCCGGCACCGCAACCGGCCGCCCCCAAAACGGAAGCGGCACCTGCCTCCGAAACGGCTTCCGCAGCCAAACCCGAACCGGAAGCGGCGCCCAAGAGCGACAACATCTTCCGCCCCGCCGTGCAGACCCTCACGGGCCCGCAGGTACTCGGCACGATGGACGTATCGGGATTCACACCGGGCAACCACCACAAACGCAAACGCCTGAGTAAAGAAAAAGTGGACGTGACCCGTACGCCGGCAGGCAGCCCCAAGCCGGGCAGCAACGGCAAATCCGCCGCACAGCCCGGCCGCGGACAAGGCCCGCAATCCAACCAACCCCGTCCGGGAGAGAACAAGAAGACCCGCAAGGACAAACTCAAAGCTCCGAAGCCCGTCGTTCGCCCCGAAATCAGCGACGAGGAGGTTTCGAAGCAGGTAAAAGATACGCTGGCCCGCCTGACGTCGAAAAACGCCAAGAGCAAAGGTTCGAAATACCGCAAGGAAAAACGCGAAGCCGTAGCCGAGCGCATGAACGAAGAGTTCCAGCGCGAAGAACAGGAACGCTCCATCCTGAAGGTCACCGAATTCGTGACCGTGGCCGAGCTGGCTACGATGATGAACGTTTCGGCGACCGAGGTCATCACGGCCTGCATGAACCTGGGCCTGATGGTGTCGATCAACCAGCGTCTCGACGCCGAGGCGCTCGTGGTCGTAGCCGAAGAGTTCGGCTTCAAGACCGAATTCGTATCGGCGGACATTCAGGAAGCCATCGGCGACGACGAACAGGACAGCGAGGAAGACCTCGTGCCGCGACCGCCGATCGTAACCGTCATGGGACACGTCGATCACGGTAAGACTTCGCTGCTGGACAACATCCGCAAAACCAACGTCATCGAAGGCGAGGCGGGCGGTATCACCCAGCACATCGGTGCTTACAGCGTCGAGCGCAACGGTCAGAAAATCACGTTCCTCGACACCCCCGGCCACGAGGCTTTCACCGCCATGCGCGCGCGCGGTGCCAAGATCACCGACGTAGCGATCATCATCGTAGCGGCGGACGACAACGTGATGCCCCAGACCGTCGAAGCGATCAACCACGCGCAGGCGGCAGGCGTTCCGATGGTTTTCGCCATCAACAAGATCGACAAACCCGCAGCCAACCCCGACCACATCAAGGAGCAGCTCTCGCAGATGAACTACCTCGTGGAGTCATGGGGCGGTAAATACCAGGATCAGGAGGTTTCGGCCAAAAAGGGCCTGAACCTCGACAAACTGCTCGAGAAAGTGCTGCTCGAAGCCGAAATGCTCGACCTGAAAGCCAATCCGAACCGCCGCGCTTCGGGAGCCGTCATCGAATCGACACTCGACAAGGGGCGCGGTTACGTGGCTACGGTGCTCGTACAAAACGGTACGCTGCACATAGGCGACGTAATGCTTTCGGGCGTGCACACGGGCCGCGTGAAAGCGATGTTCAACGAAAACGGCCAAAAAGTGACCGAAGCTGGCCCTTCGACGCCGGTACAGGTGCTCGGCCTGAACGGTGCTCCGCAGGCAGGCGACACGTTCAACGTCATGGAGGACGACCGCTCGGCCCGTGAAATCGCCAACAAACGCGAGCAGCTCCAGCGTATCCAGGGCATCATGACCCAGAAGCACGTGACGCTCGACGAAATCGGACGCCGCATCGCCATCGGATCGTTCAAGGAGCTGAATATCATCGTAAAAGGCGATGTCGATGGTTCGGTTGAGGCTATGTCGGGTTCGCTGATCAAGCTCTCGAAGGAGACCGTGCAGGTGAATGTGATCCACTCGGCCGTCGGTCAGATTTCGGAATCGGACGTTCTGTTGGCGGCGGCCTCGAATGCCATCATCGTCGGCTTCCAGGTCCGTCCGTCGGCATCGGCACGCAAGCTCGCCGAAAAGGAGGAGATCGAAATCCGCCTCTATTCGATCATCTACGATGCGATCAACGACATCAAGGATGCCATCGAAGGCATGCTCGAACCGGTGATGAAGGAAGAGATTGTCTGCTCGGCGGAAGTCATGGAGATCTTCCGAATTTCCAAAGTCGGCACCGTCGCCGGATGCGTCGTCCGAGAAGGCAAGCTGACCCGCCACACCCCGATCCGCGTGATCCGCGACGGTATCGTGATCTACACGGGCAAGCTCGGCTCGCTCAAACGGTTCAAGGACGATGTCAAGGAGGTGCTCACGGGCCAGGACTGCGGTCTGAACATCGAATCCTTCAACGACATCCGCGTAGGAGATGTCATCGAAGGTTACGAGCAAGTCGAGGTAAAACGCAACTAACCGAATGCAAGGAATCTTATCTAAAATAAGAAAAAAGAAATGAACACTCAGATTAAATTCACAACGGCAGCCGAAGCCGTGAAAGTCATCAAATCGGGTGACCATATTCACCTCAGCTCGGTCGCTTCGGCCCCCCAGTGCCTGATTAAGGCCATGTGCGAACGCGGCGCCAACCACGAATTCAAGGATGTGCACATCCACCACCTGCACACGGAAGGGCCGGCTCCCTATGCCGATCCGCAGTTCGAAGGCATCTTCCAGCTCGACTCGTTCTTCGTGGGCGGGAACGTGCGCAAAGTGACGCAAAGCGGCTATGCGGACTACATTCCCATCTTTTTGAGCGAAACCCAGAAGCTCTATCGCAGCGGCACGGTACCTTGCGACGTAGCGATGATCCAGGTATCGACGCCCGACAAACACGGCTACGTTTCGCTCGGCACCTCGGTCGATGCGACCCTGGCAGCCGTGGAAACGGCTCGTACGGTGATCGCAGTGGTGAACAAGCACGTTCCCCGTTCGTTCGGCGACGCAATGATCCACTCGTCGAAAATCGACCTCTTCGTACAGGACGATACCCCGCTGGAAGAGGCACATTTCACCGAACCCAACGAGATCGAAACCCGCATCGGCAAGCACTGCGCGGCCCTGATCGAAGACGGTGCGACGCTTCAGATGGGTATCGGCGCTATTCCGAATGCGGTTCTGGCACAGCTCGGCAACCACAAGAACCTGGGTATCCATACCGAAATGTTCGCCGACGGCGTTCTCCCGCTGGTGGAGAAGGGCGTTATCAACGGCGAAGCGAAGAACATCGACAAGGGCAAGATGGTTTCCACCTTCCTGATGGGTTCGCAGCGGGTTTACGACTTCATCGACGACAACCCGGGCGTACTGATGATGGACGTGGGATACACCAACGATCCGTTCATCATCGCCAAGAACGACCGCGTAACGGCCATCAACTCGGCACTCCAGGTGGATATCACCGGTCAGGTTTGCGCCGATTCGCTGGGTACGAAATTCTATTCGGGTGTCGGCGGCCAGATAGACTTCATCTACGGCGCTTCGCTGTCGAAAGGCGGCAAGGCGATTATCGCCATGCCTTCGGTGACCAACAAAGGCATCTCGAAGATCGCTCCGGAACTGACCTGCGGCGCAGGCGTGGTAACCACCCGCAACCACATCCACTGGTTCGTCACCGAAAACGGCGCCGTCAATCTCTACGGCAAAAGCCTGCAGGAGCGTGCGCGGCTGATCATCTCGATCGCCGATCCTTCGGCCCAGGAATCCCTGGACCGGGCAGCATTCGAGCGCTACGGACAGCACCACCACTACGTGAAAAACTACATGGGCAAATAATAAACCTGCCCTTCAAAAGAAAGGCCCCGGATGCAACATCCGGGGCTTTTTTCACTTTCGGCCGCGACCGGCCAATATATCGACTCTGCGGTATTCGTACTCTTGCGCGGGCTTTCGAAAACAATACCCCCGATGGACAATACGAAATATTCGCACCCAAAAACAGAAAAGTCTGCTTCCCAGCAGACTTTTCCACACACAATCTTTAACAAATAAAATTTCTTGGCAAAAATTTTTCTCTAACCTTTCATCAACCCTATTAACACTTATCTCTTTTCACGTTACAAAGATCGCCGTATTATCCATATTCTACAATCGCCGAAACAGGCTAAAACCACAGAAAACCATCCCCATTACAAGGGATAAGCTACCATAAGCCTCCTTCGGACAGGCAAATATGAATCCACAATGCCCCACGATGCCACAATAGATCTCTCAAAAAATCGGGCCGCCGCAAGATACGACTTACGGATGATAATGCCAAATAATTCTTTATATGCCTCCTCAATGTTCCCCGTTGTTCCTACCTGTCCCTGCGGACAGCGGTGAAAACGACTAAAACTCCGGCCGAAATCGGATCGTGTATTTTACATCGAGAGCGTATCGAGATTATGTTGGAACGCCTCCCAATAACGCCCCACCTGATAACCATCGACAAACCCATGATGGAAACTTACAGCCACAGGCATCGTACGGCGTCCCTGCATATCGACCATTATCTTTCCGAATACCGACAAAGGGATATTCTCGCCTGCATTCTGCGGAAACTGGAACTGTAACCCTGTGAAGCTATACCACGGATTCACACTTATAACAAACGTGTCCTTCTCGGAATCGGCTCCGTACGCATCTCCCTCGCCCCGCAGCGCGGCCGCAATGATCCCTCGCGCTTCAGCGACAAACTTCTCCAGCGTATCCTTATAGGGAATGATAACCGATGCAAAGGAGTGATCCTCACGCGCAACCGCCGTATTGAGCCTGATCCGATCATATAGCCAGACCTTTCCATCGACCTGCCTGTACCTCAATGCCTCAATGGAATTGACAGCCCGTAGCGAAGCGTACATCGCATAGTGCGAAAACTTGATACCCAGCGCTTTCGCCCGAATATACGCTTCCGTTACATCGACCTGCGATGTAACACTGTAATAAGGATTGGCGAAATCCCGGAAAAAAAGATAGTTCTCCCGACGATTCCAATTATCAATATCTACCGGATGTTTCATAGTCGCACATAATTATCCCCAAACTTACAAAACATACGGAATTATCCGCGAGTTTTTCGGCGAATAATATGGATCATACATTCAAAAACAAAGCGGAACGGCGTGTGACGGCGAGCGGCATCTTTACCGATTGTCCTCGGTCCCGATTCCATATCGACATATACTCGTCCTTTCCATAAATTTTTTGGAAACAGCAAACTCCGGACTATATGGGATATAGTTGGGTCAAATAATCTGTTTACCAATAAACAAAGTATAGGAAACGATTTGACCGTCGGGTTTTTGAACGGTATATGTAGTTTCTCCCTGAAGTTCCAAACCTTTTCGTTGCTCTTCCCAGGTTATTTCTTTGACAGGACGATTATTTATGGCTACAATTATATCACCGATTTCGATACCGGCTTGCTCTGCGACTCCTCCTTTATATAGGCCATTGACAATCCAGCCACCGCAAATATCCGTACGGTCACCAGTAACCATATGCGTCACCGACGATTGGGCGTAGGTACCCTGATTCTCATTGCGTTTGACCCATACAGAAGAACTTACCGGATCCAAAACAATGTCGTAGAGCGACCAGATCTCATTACCTATTATACCTATATAGGGTCTGTCCGACGATAATGCCCCCTTTTCATTGAGCGAGTAATCTATCACGATATTTTCGAGCGTATCGACCATACAGAATTTTGCAGCCCTTATCGTAACCTCCTCAGAACCGCCGCCGATACCTCCGGCCTGCGTACGAAAATATGCCTTCGGCACATCCATAAAATTGAATGCAGACGCCGTTTCATTCGTGAGAATAATCGTGGAGCCGCACCCTAAATCCATTCTAAACCAACCCTCCAGGCTATTTTCATCGTCGATTTGCAGCGTCGCCTTTACATCGATACGGTTATCCTCGAATCGAGCGTCGAGTTTTACATAATTATCGAGCTGTTCAGCTAACAACGGTTCTTTTAACTGGCGCAAATAGCTCTCGCTGAAATTGATTTCCAGAGGATTCATCAATAGATGAGTATTACCTAACAAGCCGTCAGTGTGCCTCCCGAGGAGATCACGCAACTTAATTATAGGTGTAATCTCGTTTTGGTATTCCCTCGCCCCGCAATGGACTGTAATCGGATCGATGAATATGTCTATGCGTTCAGGCTCGCCATTCCCCGCACCTCCCATTGTTGCCTTACCTTTTCGTCCGAAAGCGTTTTGCAGATGATTGAGTTTCAAATAATCTTCGTCGAGATAGAGAAAGTCAGCTCCGGTATCGTAAATAAGGGTAACGGGAATAGTATCATTCAAGGTCGATTGCAGATACAGATGTCCGTCGAAAACAAACGGAATAGCTCCCTCAGGAACGTCAGCAATGCTTTTCAACGAAAATAAAGCAGAGAAAAAACAAACTAAACAAAATATTTTCTTCATAACCGAATCTATTTTTCAGCATCTATCTCTAAATGGCCCCATCTAAGAAACGCTATATTGATTTTATTTCAAGACAATTTAACGAATTCTCTCTATTTTTCAAACGATATTCAGCTCATTAACAGGATTTCGGATTCGGGCGCCATCATTCCCGGCTTTTGGCTGCGTTTATAAACCGCCCCCCCCACTACGAATACGTGCTGTAAAGCGTATGCCCACGCCAACCTCCAGGCACAAAATATCAACCTCTAAACCGACATAACCCTCCTTGGCAGGCTCTGCCGCTGAGAGCCAACCGCACGAGGGGAAGGGACACGCAAGCCCGCGAACAAAAAGAAAGCCGGACCCTTGTTCAGGATCCGGCTTGAAGAGGCGGCTACCTACTCTCCCACGCGCGTAGCGCAGTACCATCGGCGTTAGTGAGCTTAACTTCTCTGTTCGGAATGGGAAGAGGTGGAACCTCACTGCTATAACCACCTAAAAGAACTTTTGCTCCAATATATCGGAACTATGCGAATATATCTTTTCGATATATAATCCGTCGCATCCGGTAAATTTGACACGTACAGGAGATGAGATAAAGATTCGAAAAAGAAAGCCTATCGGGTAATTAGTACTGCTCGGCTTTGACATTGCTGTCTTTACACCTGCAGCCTATCAACGTAGTAGTCTCCTACGCCCCTCAAGGGAAGACTTATCTTGGGGATGGCTTCGCGCTTAGATGCTTTCAGCGCTTATCCAGACCGAACGCGGCTACTCGGCAGTACACTTGGCAGCATAACCGATACACCGGAGGTTCGTCCAACTCGGTCCTCTCGTACTAAAGTCAGGACCCCTCAATCTTCCTACGCCCGCAACAGATAGAGACCGAACTGTCTCACGACGTTCTGAACCCAGCTCGCGTGCCACTTTAATGGGCGAACAGCCCAACCCTTGGGACCTTCTCCAGCCCCAGGATGTGACGAGCCGACATCGAGGTGCCAAACCGCCGCGTCGATATGAGCTCTTGGCGGCGATCAGCCTGTTATCCCCGGAGTACCTTTTATCCTTTGAGCGATGGCCAGTCCACGCAGAACCACCGGATCACTATACCCTACTTTCGTACCTGGTCGACTTGTATGTCTCACAGTCAAGCACCCTTATGCTATTGCACTCCGCGCACGGTTACCATTCGTGCTGAGGGTACCTTGGGAAGCCTCCGTTACGCTTTTGGAGGCGACCACCCCAGTCAAACTACCCACCAAACGGTGTCCCCTTCGCAGGGTTAGAACTCAAATACACAAAGGGCCGTATTTCAACGTCGGCTCCACGAACACTGGCGTGCCCGCTTCAAAGCCTCCGGCCTATCCTACACATTGTGTACCCAAATTCAGCGTTAAGCTATAGTAAAGGTTCACGGGGTCTTTTCGTCCCGTTGCGGGTACCCGGCATCATCACCGGGACTACAATTTCACCGAGCTCACGGTTGAGACAGTGTCCAGATCGTTACACCATTCGTGCAGGTCGGAACTTACCCGACAAGGAATTTCGCTACCTTAGGACCGTTATAGTTACGGCCGCCGTTTACTGGGGCTTCGATTCAATGCTTCTCTTGCGATGACATCCCCTCTTAACCTTCCAGCACCGGGCAGGTGTCAGGCCCTATACGTCTTCTTTCGAATTTGCAGAGCCCTGTGTTTTTGATAAACAGTCGCCTGGACCTCTTCGCTGCGCCCTACTTTCATAGGGACCCCTTTTCCCGAAGTTACGGGGTTAATTTGCCTAGTTCCTTAACCGTGATTCACTCGAGCACCTTAGGATACTCTCCTCGACCACCTGTGTCGGTTTACGGTACGGGTAACATATACTATAACTTAGAAGATTTTCTCGGAAGTCGACTTGGGTGCTCTATCAAATTGCCCGTAGGCTCTCTGTACTGTCAGGTTTCAGCAAGGACTAACTCTTAATCTGCCCCTATACCTACGCCCTTTAACCACCTATTCCGTCAGGTGGCGGCACTTACGTTCCTTCGTCTCTCCATCGAGGTATATGTTAGTATCGGAATATTAACCGATTATCCATCGAGATCGCCGTTCGGCTTACCCTTAGGACCCGACTAACCCTGATCCGATTAGCGTTGATCAGGAAACCTTGGTCTTGCGGTGTGCGGGTTACTCTCCCGCATTATCGTTACTCATGCCTACATTTGCTTTTCCATACGCTCCACAATTCCTCACGAAACTGCTTCGACGCTGAATGGAATGCTCCCCTACCGCGCTCTCGCGCCCAGAACTTCGGTGATATGCTTGATGCCCGTTTATTATCCACGCTCTGTCGCTCGACTAGTGAGCTGTTACGCACTCTTTGAATGAATAGCTGCTTCCAAGCTAACATCCTAGCTGTCTCTGCAACAAAACATCGTTAGATCAACTTAGCATATTCTTCGGGACCTTAGTTGCTGGTCTGAGTTGTTCCTCTTTTGCGACTGGACATTAGCACCCAGTCACTCACTGCTGTAAATCATACTACTGGCATTCGGAGTTTGTCAGGATTTGGTAGGCGGTGAAGCCCCCGCATCCAATCAGTAGCTCTACCTCCAGTAGACTCTTTATTACAACGCTGCCCCAAAAGGCATTTCGGGGAGTACGAGCTATTTCCCAGCTTGATTAGCCTTTCACCCCTACCCTCAAGTCATCGAGAAGCTTTTCAACGCTTATTCGTTCGGTCCTCCAGTTGGTTTTACCCAACCTTCAACCTGCTCAAGGGTAGATCGCAAGGTTTCGCGTCTACAACCACTAACTAAACGCCCTGTTCAGACTCGCTTTCGCTTCGGCTCCGTGCATCCTTGCACTTAACCTCGCTAGTGATTAGTAACTCGTAGGCTCATTATTCAATAGGCACGCCGTCACAGCACGAAGCTGCTCCGACCGGTTGTAAGCGTATGGTTTCAGGTTCTATTTCACTCCCCTGTTCGGGGTTCTTTTCACCTTTCCTTCACAGTACTGGTCCACTATCGGTCTCTTGGGAGTATTTAGCCTTACCGGGTGGTCCCGGCTGATTCTGACAGGATTCCTCGTGTCCCGCCATACTCAGGATACTGCTTTCGCATAACAAACTTACCTGTACGAGCCTTTCACTCTCTATGGATGGACTTTCCAGACCATTCCAGTTCATTGTTAATTGAATATTGCAGTCCTACAACCCCGATATTGCCGTAACAATATCGGTTTGGGCTTCTTCCATTTCGCTCGCCGCTACTTTGGAAATCGATGTTTCTTTCTTTTCCTCCTCCTACTTAGATGTTTCAGTTCAGAGGGTTAGCTCACCTCGCGGTGTGACAGGTCTTCTACCTGCCGGGTTGTCCCATTCGGATATCTGCGGATCGAGTCTCGTTTGCAAATCCCCGCAGCTTTTCGCAGCTTACCACGTCCTTCTTAGCCTCCAAGAGCCTAGGCATCCCCCATACGCCCTTACTTACTTTCTTTTTCCGCTATGCATACCCTATTGTATATGCATAGCCTATATCTCATCTCCTTAATCGTGTCAATGAACGATGATTGAATCGCTTCAATCCGAGTGGAGGATAAGGGAGTCGAACCCTTGACCCCCTGCTTGCAAAGCAGGTGCTCTAGCCAACTGAGCTAATCCCCCAAGCTTTTGTGTAGTCCCGTGCGGACTTGAACCGCAGACCCCTACATTATCAGTGTAGTGCTCTAACCAACTGAGCTACGGGACTATATCGCGGGAAACTCCACTCTATAAAAAAATCACCGGTATTCGAGAGAAAAGAACGCAGATCAATCTGTCGTTAAGTAATCATACTCTCCAGAAAGGAGGTGTTCCAGCCGCACCTTCCGGTACGGCTAC
>OLXA01000931.1_pt1 | contig 12229 bp, 7 predicted proteins | sample 1644551 | NCBI WGS metagenome assembly OLXA01 (sample SAMEA103958150, study PRJEB25191) | human gut metagenome | biome: human-associated habitat [ENVO:00009003]; feature: intestine environment [ENVO:2100002]; material: feces | place: Germany | collected 2013/2015 | reverse complement strand
CGGAAGGGAGAATCTATAAATAATGTAGATTCTCCCTTCTTTTTTCTTGCTTTTCCCTATCTTTGCAGCCTGAAAACGTCCGGCACCGATGAACTTGTGGTCCGGCACCGATGAGGCCTTCCTTCGGCACCGATGAGGAGGTGGCTCGGCACCGGGTAAAAAACGAGGACTCAATGAGTGCTTATATCTACTTATAAGATGGAGATTATCAAGAACTACCTGAAATATTCGTTATGGCTTGTACTGATCGTGTTTGCAGCACTCTTTGGGTTGCACTGGCTTCCGGCTATAACGATCGACGGACACACGATGAGGCGTGTCGATCTTTTAAGCGATCTTCGCTATCCGAAGCAGGAAGTGGCGGTAGCCGATTCGGATACCATTCCTTTGCCTCCTGTCGTAAAGCCGGTTTTTGTCGATACTTGTCGTGCGGGCATGACTTGCATTGAAGATTACGGTGACTCTACCCGTCGCGGTATGGCTTCTTTTTATGAAGCGCTCGACCGTACTTCTTCTTCACATCCGGATCATGACGGGCTGGTACGTATCGCCGTTTTCGGTGATTCATTTATAGAGGCGGATATCTTTACGGCTGATTTACGTGAAATGCTTCAGAAGCGGTTTGGCGGTTGCGGTGTCGGATTTGTCACAATAACTTCGATGACGAGCGGGTATCGTCCTACCGTGCGGCATACTTTCGGCGGGTGGTCCAGTCATGCGGTGACGGACAGTGTGTATTTCGATAAAAAGAAACAGGGTATTTCCGGACATTACTTTATTCCCCGTGAAGGAGCATACGTTGAGTTGAGGGGGCAAAGCAAATATGCTTCGCTGCTTGATACCTGTCAGCAGGCTTCGATTTTCTTCTATAATAAAGATTCCGTTCATCTTACTGCCCGTGTGAATCGGGGGGAGAGTAAGAATTATTCCTTAGCGCCTTCGGGCGATTTGCAGAAGATTTCCGTTGAAGGACGCATCGGCTCTGTCCGGTGGACGGTAGATCGTGCCGATTCTACGTTGTTCTATGGCTTGGCGATGGATGGTAAGAAAGGAATCATTCTTGATAATTTCTCCTTGCGAGGCAGTTCCGGCTTATCGTTGCGGGGGATTCCGCAACAAATGCTGCGTCAGTTTAACGAGCAGCGTCCTTATGATCTGATTATTCTTGAATACGGATTGAATGTGGCTACCGAACGGGGACGCAATTATGATAATTATCAGAAGGGACTGCTCACTTCTATCGAACATCTGAAGAATTGTTTTCCACAGGCGAGTATTTTGCTGTTAAGCGTCGGCGACCGTGATTATAAGACAGAAGATGGTGAACTTCGTACCATGCCGGGAGTCAAGAATCTGATTCGCTATCAGCAGAACATTGCTGCCGAAAGCGGTATCGCTTTCTGGAATATGTTTGAAGCGATGGGAGGCGAAGGCAGTATGGCGAACCTCGTACACGCCAAACCTTCGATGGCGAACTACGATTATACTCATATCAACTTCCGGGGAGGCAAACATCTGGCAGGACTGCTCTATGAAACATTGATATATGGTAAGGAACAATATGACAGGAGGCGTGCTTATGAGCAAGAATAACCTGTTGCTGGGCTTTATCTTGGGACTGATGGCAACATTCTTTCTTCTTTCGGCAGGAAAGGCGCAAGACCGTATCCCTGCCTGTCCTCCACTGGGGAAGACCTTGAAAATGATAAAACCTTTGCGGGAAATGAACTGGGCGAATGATACCATCGCCGTGCAGACTTCTTTTCCTTCCGCTTTCCGCGAAACCGGAAGGAATGAGATAATCGACAGCATTGCCCTGCTGACACCCGTATTTGAACGTCTCCGTCAGGTACGTGCCGGACTTTCCGAAGATACGGTGCGTATTCTCCATATCGGAGACAGTCACGTACGCGGGCACATCTATCCGCAGACTACGGGAACGCTGCTGAAAGAAACCTTTGGTGCTGTCTCTTATACCGATATGGGGGTGAACGGGGCTACCTGTCTGACGTTTACCCATCCGGGACGTATTGCCGATATTGCAGCCATGAAGCCGGAACTGCTGATTCTGTCCTTCGGAACCAACGAAAGCCATAACCGGCGGTATAACGTCAACCTGCATTATAATCAGATGGACGAACTTGTCAAACTGTTGCGCGACAGCCTTCCCGATGTCCCTATTCTTCTCACCACGCCTCCGGGTTCTTACGAAAGTTTCCGGCAAAGGCGGCGGAAACGTACGTACGCCATCAATCCCCGGACGGTTACAGCGGCAGAAACAATTCGCCGTTATGCCAAAGATCATCGTCTGCTCGTGTGGGATATGTACGATGTAGTAGGGGGCAAGCGCCGTGCCTGTACCAACTGGACGGAAGCGAAACTGATGCGTCCCGATCATGTGCATTATTTACCTGAGGGATATATCCTGCAAGGAAATTTATTATACCAAGCCATTATTCAAGCTTATAACGATTATGTTTCCCATTGATATTGATTTCAGCCGGTTAAAAGAGGTGCTTACCTACGATCCGCAGGCACCGATGATATTCAGCAGTGGTATCTTCCTTTGGCTGTTTGCCGCCTTTATGATCGTATACACCTTGTTGCAGCGTAAGTATACGGCCCGTATTCTGTTTGTGACGCTTTTCTCTTATTACTTTTATTATAAGAGCAGCGGCACTTACTTTTTCCTGCTGGCGCTGGTCACGGTTTGCGACTTCCTGCTGGCGCAATGGATGGACCGTACCGAAGGACGCTGGAAACGCAAAGGGTTGGTGACTCTGAGTTTGGGAGTCAATCTGGGACTTCTTGCTTACTTCAAATATACCAATTTTTTGGGAGGAGTGATTGCCTCGTTGATGGGAGGAGAATTTACGGCGCTTGATATATTCCTGCCCGTAGGTATCTCATTCTTCACTTTCCAGTCATTAAGCTATACCATTGACGTTTACCGGAAAGACATCAAGCCATTGACCAACATACTGGATTACGCGTTTTATGTATCCTTCTTTCCGCAGCTGGTGGCCGGACCGATTGTGCGTGCCCGTGACTTTATTCCGCAAATCCGGAAACCGCTTTTCGTTTCTCAGGAGATGTTCGGGCGGGGGATTTTCCTTATTCTCTCCGGTTTGTTCAAGAAAGCAATCATTTCCGATTATATCAGTGTCAACTTCGTGGAGCGTATCTTTGATAATCCGACCCTTTATTCCGGTCTCGAGAATCTGATGGGAGTATACGGGTATGCTTTGCAGATTTACTGTGACTTCTCCGGATATAGCGATATGGCTATCGGTATCGCTCTGCTGTTGGGCTTTCATTTTAATCTCAACTTTAATTCTCCTTATAAGTCCGCCTCCATTACTGAATTTTGGCGGCGTTGGCATATCTCATTGTCCAGTTGGTTGCGCGATTACTTGTACATATCCTTGGGAGGAAACCGGAAAGGTAAGTTCCGCCAGTATCTGAATCTGATTATTACCATGTTTCTGGGTGGATTGTGGCACGGAGCTTCCTGGAACTTTGTACTTTGGGGAACATTTCACGGCATCGCTTTGGCGGTGCATAAGATGTGGATGTCCATCATAGGTCGTAAGAAAGGAGAACAAAGTCATGGCTGGCGTCGTGTATTCGGAGTCATTATCACTTTCCACTTTGTCTGTTTCTGCTGGATATTCTTCCGTAATGCCGATTTTCAGAACTCGATGGATATGTTGAGACAGATATTCACCACTTTCCGTCCGCAGCTTTTCCCGCAGTTGATCGAAGGCTACTGGCGCGTGTTTGCTTTGATGCTGCTCGGCTTTCTGCTTCATTTCACTCCGGATAGTTGGGAAAATGCTGCTTGCCGTGGAGTTATTCGCTTGCCGTTCTTAGGGAAAGCTCTGCTGATGGTGGCTCTGATTTATCTGGTCATTCAGATGAAGAGTTCGGAGATTCAGCCGTTTATTTATTTCCAGTTTTAGCTTTCTTTCCACACTGTTTTGAATTAAATGATAGTCAATAGTATCTCCAATGGAGATACTACTGTTTGATTCATTTTTAAACAGTTGTGAACAAATCTCTATGCAATCTGTATTTTAGTCTATGGACGTGTGTGGTATTTTGCGCTAGCTTTGCCACGAACAGATAAATAGACGTACTATGAGATATAGAATCCTCTTTTTCTTTTTGGCTTTTATCGGAATAAGCCAGTTCGTGACATCGTCTGATGTCCGTAATAAATATAATTTCAATTCAGACTGGTTGCTTTATGTGGGCGATGTTCCCGAGGCAAAGCAGCCGCGTTTTTCTGATTCGGAGTGGAAGAAAGTGACTTTACCGCATGCCTTCAATGAAGATGAGGCTTTCCGCCTGAGCATTGATGAACTGACCGATACGATTATGTGGTATCGGAAACATTTCCGTCTGCCTGCCGACAGCAAGAATAAGAAAGTTTTTGTAGAGTTTGAAGGAGTCCGTCAAGGGGCGGATTTCTATATAAATGGTCAGAATGTCGGCCTGCACGAGAATGGTGTCATGGCTGTCGGTTTTGATCTGACTCCTTATATTAAGTACGGACAGGAAAATGTAATCGCAGTCCGCATCGACAATGACTGGAATTATAAAGAACGGGCGACGGGCACGAAATACCAGTGGAGCAATAAGAACTTTAATGCCAATTATGGCGGTATCCCCAAAAATGTATGGCTGCACGTCACCGACCGTCTGTATCAGACTTTACCTTTATATAGTAATCTCAAAACGACCGGAGTCTACATCTATGCCGAAGACATCCGTGTGAAATCGCGCAAGGCCATTATTCATGCGGAATCTGAAATCAGAAACGAATATAACCGTGATAAGCAGGTTTCCTATCAAGTAGAACTGATAGACCGTGATGGTACATCGATCCAAACATTCGAAGGAACAAAGGCGGTAGTGAAACCGGGTGAAACAATCACGCTGAAAGCGGTATCCGAAGTGGATAACCTGCATTTCTGGAGCTGGGGATATGGCTATCTGTATACAGTAAAGACAAGCCTGTGGGTAGATGGCAGGAAAGTGGACGAAGTTGCCACCCGCACCGGATTCCGTAAAACGCGCTTCGGTAAAGGAATGATCTGGCTGAATGACCGTGTCATTCAGATGAAGGGCTTTGCCCAGCGGACAAGCAATGAATGGCCGGGAGTCGGGATGAGCGTACCTGCCTGGCTGAGCGATTATAGCAATCATCTGATGGTGGAGGGCAATGCGAACCTCGTGCGTTGGATGCATGTCACTCCGTGGAAACAGGATATCGAGTCGTGCGACCGTGTGGGATTGATTCAGGCTATGCAGGCGGGAGATGCCGAAAAAGATTGTGAAGGACGTCAGTGGGAACAGCGTACGGAATTGATGCGCGACGCCATCATCTATAACCGTAATAATCCGAGTATCTTATTTTATGAATGCGGCAATGAGTCCATCAGTCGTGAACACATGATTGAGATGAAAGTGATACGTGATTTGTACGATCCTCACGGCGGCCGTGCAATCGGTTCCCGTGAAATGCTGGACATCCGCGAAGCGGAATATGGAGGCGAAATGCTGTATATCAATAAGAGTGCGCATCATCCGATGTGGGCAATGGAGTATTGCCGTGACGAGGGATTGCGCAAATACTGGGATGATTATTCCTATCCTTATCACAAGGATGGAGACGGCAGCAATTCTTATAAGTCCACCGTTACCAACAAAGTACAGAAGAAAGTGGATGCCCGTGTCTACAACCGTAATCAGGATTCCTTTACCATCGAAAATATCATTCGCTGGTTCGATTACTGGCGTGAACGTCCGGGAACGGGAGACCGTGTAAGTTCGGGTGGCGTGAAGATAATCTTCTCTGATACCAATACGCACTATCGCGGAGTAGAAAATTATCGTCGTAGCGGAGTAACTGACGCCATGCGTATTCCTAAAGATCCTTTCTTTGCACATCAGGTGATGTGGGACGGCTGGGTAGATACGGAATGTCCTCGCATCTATATCGTCGGTCATTGGAATTATAATGATACGGTACTGAAACCGGTATATGTCGTATCGAGTGCCGATAAAGTAGAATTATTTCTGAATGGTAAGTCTTTGGGCAATGGTGAACGGGATTATCATTTTCTGTATACCTTCAAAGATATCGCTTTCGTACCGGGCAGACTGGAGGCCGTAGGATACGACGAAAAAGGAAAAGAATGTTGCCGTACTCAGTTGCAGACTGCCGGCAAGCCGGAACAGATTCAATTGAGCTTCATCCAGAGTCCCGAAGGATGGAAAGCGGATGGTGCGGATATGGTACTGCTTCAGGTAGAAGTCATGGATAAAGACGGCAACCGTTGCCCGCTGGCAAATGACTTGATACACTTTGAAGTAGAAGGACCTGCCGAATGGCGTGGCGGCATCGCACAAGGAGAAAATAATTATATCCTTTCAAAAGACTTGCCGGTAGAATGTGGTATCAATCGTGCTTTGATCCGTTCGCTCACTACTGCCGGAAACGTCCGTATCACAGCGAAGGCCGACGGATTGAAGCCGGCAGAAATCAGCCTTACTTCCTCACCTGTCGAAGTGAAAAACGGTTTGAGCAACTATATCCCCGGTGATGAACTGGAAGGCAGGCTGACTCGTGGCGAGACTCCGCAGACTCCTTCATACAAGGTCTCAAAAGTGGATGTCGGTATCGTTTCCGCCATTGCCGGAGCCAATAATGAGAGTACAGTCAACAGTTTCGATGATAATGAACTGAGCGAATGGCGGAATGACGGGAAAGCAGCTACCGCATGGATTACCTATAAGTTGGAACGTGCCGCACGGGTGGATGAAGTCTGCATGAAACTGACCGGATGGCGTATGCGCAGTTATCCGCTGGAGATATATGCAGGCAAAGAACTGATATGGAGCGGAGATACGGATAAGAGTCTGGGATACGTCCACTTGGATGTAAAACCGGCACTGACCAATGAAATTACCATCCGGCTGAAAGGTACAAGCAAAGAAGGAGATGCCTTTGGACAAATAGTGGAAGTTGCCGCCCCCGTTGCCAATGAACTGGATTTGTTTAAAGCGAAGGATGGGGACAAGACCGGCCATGAATTGCGTATTGTAGAAATAGAGTTCAAGGAGAACTTGTTGAAATAGTTTTTTAGGGTTTGTATGATTGGTTTTCCAAGGACCGTCCATCGTACTGTCAGTATAGTGACATCATCTGTCTTTTTTGATCGGAATGGAGTCTCCTTTACTGGCAGACTGAAGGACGTTGTTCTTTGATCTCATAGAGTGAATTTAGCAATAAGTTGGAACGTTATTAAAAGATTTTCTCTTTCTTTGCAATAACGAAAAAACATTGAGCCTTATGGATTACCCATTGAATAACCAACCGGCTACTGATCGCTACGATCGCATGCAATATAAATACTGTGGCAAGAGTGGCTTGCAACTGCCTCTCATCTCTTTAGGATTGTGGCATAACTTCGGTAGTGTAGATAACTTTAGTGTAGCGACCGACATGATTAAATATGCCTTCGACCATGGCATCACCCATTTCGATCTTGCTAATAACTATGGCCCTGTGCCGGGAAGTGCCGAAACTAATTTCGGACGGATTCTCAAAGAAAACTTCCAGGGATACCGGGATGAGATGATAATCTCCTCCAAAGCCGGACATGATATGTGGCCCGGTCCTTACGGTGAATGGGGTTCCAGGAAATATCTGATGAACAGTCTTAATCAGAGCCTGAAACGGATGAATCTGGATTATGTAGACATCTTCTATTCGCACCGTTACGATCCGGAAACTCCACTCGAAGAAACATTGCAGGCGCTTGTGGACATCGTGCGCCAAGGCAAGGCCCTGTATGTGGGTATTTCCAAATACCCGAAAGAAGCAGCCGAATTCGCATACCGCTATCTGGCGGAGAGAGATGTGCACTGCCTGCTCTATCAGGGAAGATACAATATGTTCAACCGGGAACCGGAAGAAGAAGGTATTCTGCAACAGGCACGCGAAAACGGTACCGGTTTCATTGCCTTTTCACCGCTGGCACAAGGCCTGCTGACCAACCGTTATCTGAATGGTATCCCCGAAGATTCGCGGATTGCCAAAGGTGGATTCCTGAAGAAAGAAGCGCTGACAAAAGAAGTGCTCAATAGAATAAAGGCACTGAATGAAGTGGCTGCCCAACGCGGACAGACTCTTGCCGAAATGGCGTTGGCATGGGTGCTGAAAGATGAAATGGTCACTTCGGTCATTATAGGTGCAAGTTCCGTAGCCCAACTGGCGGATAATCTGAAAGCCATAGAAAATACAAAGTTCACAGCGGAAGAGTTGGAAACGATCCAACGGATACTGGACTAAAAAGTATTAGAAAGGAATAAAGGTGATTAGGATTTAGTGATAAGTGATTAGCACCATTCAGTATATTATTTTTTAGACGCGGATGACGCGGATAACGCGGATTTAAAAGGCTGCGCTATAAAAAAAGATCCGCGTCATCCGTGTCATCCGTGTCTAAAAGATTATTTATCATTTTGTTCATAACCCGATAAAAAAGAATAAAAGGTTACCGAAGGATATTCTGTTACTCTATTGATAATCAGCAAATAGTATTTACCAATAGTTTACTGAAATATGTAAAAGCATTTACCACTGTATGTAATGACACTTCCCCCTTATTGTAACGACATTTACCTCGATATGTAACGAGCTTTACCCCGGTGTGTAAATAGAGTCACCGTGTAGAGTCAACACAGTTACCATTTGGGGTAACTGAATTTTCATGAAAGGAAACAGCTGTGGACTTATAGCCTGTAAAATACCGTCTATGCACCTATTCCCCCTATTCAGAGCGCCCCGTTTTTCTGCAAAAGATTAAAATTTAACATACCTCCTTCTGAACCTTTTATTTTTTATCTTGTTCATGTACCAAAAGCCTGAGGTACCAGGGCAGGATTTTTATATTTAACCTAAACATTATAAAAGTATGAAGAAATTAATTCCCCTATTATTGGTGGTCTTGACTTTCGCAGCCTGCGAAAAAGACCCTGACACGGATAAGCTGGACAACAAGTATCTGGTTTATACCAACTATGACACGAAAGCTGATTTCAAAGCTTTCCAAACGTACTACATGCCGGACAGTATCCTTATCATCGGTGATAAGAAAGAAGCTGAATACTGGAAAGACGAGAGCGCTCAGGAAATTCTGCAAGCCTACGCTACCAATATGAACAATCGCGGTTTTGTCCGTGTAGACGATCGTGAAGAAGCCAACCTCGGTTTGCAGGTCAGCTACATCAAGAGCACTTACTACTTTAATGACTACGGACGTCCCGAATGGTGGTGGAATTACCCGGGCTACTGGGATGCACCTTACTGGGGCAACTGGGGCGGATGGTACTACCCGTATGCTGTGACTTATACATATAGCACCGGTTCATTCATCACCGAGCTTCTCAACCTGGAAGCCACTCAAGGCGAAAAGGAAAAATTGCCCATACTCTGGACAAGCTACATGAGCGGATTGCTTAGCGGTTCTACAGCTGTAAACACCAAATTGGCCATTGAAGGTGTGAACCAAGCCTACACTCAATCTTCTTACCTTACTAATAAGTAATTGTTAGTAGTAAATAGTTAAGTAGAGAGGTACAGCCTGAAGTATCTCATAACTAAAAACAATAACAAGTATGAAAACAATAAAATATCTTTCTATAAGAGTACTGGCAATCACTGCCCTGGCTCTCGTCTTCGCCATGCCGGCAAAGGCACAATTAACCGATAACGGTTATGCCAACATCGATTGGCAATTCAACTTCCCCCTGAGCAACCACTTCGCTGATAAAGCCAGCGGATGGGGTATGAGTTTTGAAGGTGGTTACTATGTGACTCCGAACATTGCTCTTGGTGCCTTCCTGGCCTACCACAGCAACCACGAATACTTCGGTCGCCAGACACTTCCCGTAGGTGAAGGCGGTAGCATCAATACTGACCAACAGCACACTTTGTTCCAGTTGCCTTTCGGCCTTGCCGGACGTTATACTTTCGACCGCGGTAGCGCTTTCCAACCTTACGTTGGATTGAAAGTAGGTCCTCAATATGCCGAAATCAAATCTACTTTCAATGTGTACGAAGCTAACAAGAGCACCTGGGGCTTCTACGTATCACCGGAAATTGGTATCAACATCTACCCATGGGCCTATGGTCCGGGTCTGCACGTTGCCGCTTACTATAGCTACGGCACGAACAAGGGCGACTTGTTCACATACAGTGTAGATGGTTTGAGCAACTTCGGTCTACGCCTGGGTATTGCATTCTAACATAATTTGCATTGCAACACAATAAGTTTGACTGGTATTAATTGATTGTTTCAAGACGTGAAAAAGGGAATAACCGGCCGCGTGAGCGGGGGGCTATTCCCTTTTGTAGTTACGAACTACAAGATACAAGCTACAAGTTGCTGCGCTATGTTTACGAACAATTATGCCGCATGGCACTTGTAGTTCGTAGCTTGTAACTCGTAATTATTTCACCGCCTGATACATCACTTCCTGTATTCGTGTACGAATATCCATCTTCATCAGTTTCGTATTCCATACATTGGGATAAATGCGATTACACAAGAAGACATAAACAAGGCCGTTCGTCGGGTCTACCCAGGCACAAGTACCCGTAAAGCCGGTATGACCATAGACGGTAGAAGGGGTAGCGGCAGCGCATGGGCTCTTTGCCGGATTCTGACGGTCGGGCTTATCAAATCCCAGACCACGGCGGCTGATGCGTGAAACCGTAGTAGTAAATACACGGCAAGTCTCCGGACTCAGATAACGCTTGCCATCCAGTTCACCACCATTCAGCAACATCTGATAAATTCGCGCTACTTCCGTTGCATTAGAGAATAATCCGGCATTACCCGATACACCACCCTGGAAAGCTGCCGACTCATCATGTACAAAGCCCTGAAGAACAGTCTTCCGCAAGAAAGGATCAAAGGAAGAAGGTATAATTTCGGCTTTCGACAGAGGAGCATGGCTACCGGAAACAATGCCGGCATAAGCCGTTCCCGCAGTAGCTGCACCTCGCAGCGGCAAGTATCCGGTACGTTTCAGTCCCATCGGAGCATAGAACTCCTGCTCCAGAAAAGCATCCATCGACATTCCCGTACGCGCTTCCACCAACTGCTGCAACAGGATGAAGCCGACACAACTATACCGATAGCGCCGGTCGCGCAACGGAGTTTCTATAATCTTCTGCCGGTATGCCTCCTTGAAGGAGCGATTCAGCCACAAGCTATCAGAAACCTGCAATGTATGCTCTGCCGTGCGTACTTTGGATGTCAGCCCCTTCTGGAACTTGAACTTCGGGTTTGCCCAAGTACGTACACCGATCTGTGCAGAATGTGCGGCATCGGGCTTTGCCTTGAAAAGAGTTCCTTCATAACTTTCCTTATCGATAGCTTCCAGATAGAACAACAACGTGGAAGGCAATCCGGACTCATGCAACAGTAATTGCCGGACAGTAATATCCTTTTTATCCGTATCCTGAAGCCAAGGCAGATAGTCCGACACACGGTCAGTAAGATTCAGACGTCCTTTATCATACAGCTTCATGACGGCAAGCAACGTTGCCGTAGTCTTTGTCAGCGAAGCAAGATCGTAAACATCCGTCGGGGATACCGGCAAGGTAGCACCTGGAGTAACGGATGCAGAAAGTCTACTGGCAGAAGTGCCCGGCCAGGTATGCGTTCCGAATGCCTTATTATACATTTCCTTTCCATCTTTCAATATCACGATCTGGCAACCGGGATAGGCACCTTCCTTAATTCCTTCTTTCGCAATCTCATCGATACGGGTCAGCAGACGAGAGTTCACTCCATACTCATCGGGCACAAAGTGGAGTGGTGTCTTCGGAGTAATAACCTGCCCCGTACCTGTGGCAAACAAATTGCTGATGCTTGCCGAAAGACGTCCGTCGGCCGTTGCATCTCCATAAAGTATTTTGGCTGTCCGGCACTGCACATCATCTATCGAAGAATGTGCCAATACTACGGCGTCCGCAGCAGACACTGCCCGGCGTATCTGCAACATCTGCTTACCGGGAATAAAAAGCAGATAAACCACCGGCACATCGTGAGTAAACTCGGCAAAGAATGGTTGGTAAGGTGCCAGACGATGTTCCGTGACGCAGACAAGAATACGTTTATATTGCGACAATGAATCACGCAACAGT
>OLXA01000915.1_pt1 | contig 12387 bp, 11 predicted proteins | sample 1644551 | NCBI WGS metagenome assembly OLXA01 (sample SAMEA103958150, study PRJEB25191) | human gut metagenome | biome: human-associated habitat [ENVO:00009003]; feature: intestine environment [ENVO:2100002]; material: feces | place: Germany | collected 2013/2015 | reverse complement strand
CTCTGTCTACTATTTCGTCAATAATAGGGGAGATGAAGCCCATAACGATCTGTTGCGTCTGGGTAATGTTAATGTCTGACTTTCCCATGTCTTTAGGATTTAGAAGAATTAAAGGCATTTTTGATAGCTTCGTTAATGTCTTTCTCAACATAATAGATGCGAGTTCCGATTTTTCGAGACTTGATTAATCCCTGTTTTGTCCATTTCTCTAATAGTGTAGGAGAGATGTTTAATTTTTCGGCTGCTTCCTTGCGTCTATACAATTTGTTTTCAGGAAATCGTTCTACCGTCGGGGTGGAATTTTGAGAAGGAGCCAATTTCTTATCGAGTAAACGGCTCATCATGCTTTCAAGTTCATCTATTGATATGACTTGAATAAGCATTGAAGTAGTAGGTGTATAAAAAGATTTTGCGCCCATAAGTTTACATTTTTAGTTCTTATGGACGCAAATATATAAGCGGTTTTTGTGGGTGGGACTACCTTTGGGACGTCCCAAATATTATGTTTTTTTATTTTTTTAACCTTTCAGCGATTTTGTGAAGGCCTATGCTTTCCAAATATGGAATAATTTCATTCATTTCTTTGGAGGAAATTTCTTCATCTAAACGTTTTCGTATTCTATCTTCACTGCCTCCGCAGATAAATGATAAAAACCTAGCTACATCAGTCTTGTTGTACATAAGATTGTTATTATCGTCTGTTAACCTCCAATCTACTGCACATTCCATTAGATTACGAATAACAACCCATTGTTGTAATAATGATCCTTTGGCTTGCTTTTTACGGGTTTCTTCTATTTTTAAGGGTAGACTATTTTCTTTAAGGAGAAAACAGTCAAAGTCGACAATTCCAATTTCATTTATAATACTATAAATATCTATTCCGAAGTCCTTGCATATATCTATTGTTGATAAAATGAGATCTTTTATACAATGGGTTGTTAAGAATATATTTTTTAATAAATTCCAGACATTATCTCTTTCCTCCTTTTGGGTATATACTTGAGATACATACGTTGGAAGCATATTGACAAAATTAAAATTATTATAATTGTGAAAAAAAGGAAGCACTCTTTTAAACAATCTTTTAATGAAGATTTCTCTATCGTCTTTATTTAATGAGAAAATAATTTCTTCTATACTACATATAATTTTTCTTGCTGTATTTTCTTTAATAGTATTTTGAGATACTGCATCTTCTAACATTTTATCGGAAAATGGGCCATATAAAGGGGTAAAAGAGGCGTCTTTTGCCCAGGAATAAAGCATTTCATACAGTACATCTTTACTTTCGGGGGATGTAGAGTTTATAATCGATTCAAGTTTAATAATCGATTTATTTCTAAGATCCAAACATATTTGACTTTCAGTAAACGTTATATATAAATCAGATGCATCTTGCAAAAAGTTGAGTATTTTATTCATGTTATTTGTTAATAATTATTTAGCTATTCGTAATTTCGTGAAATAATTCTCTTTAGCCGCTATCATACTCTTTTCCGATTCATCCAGTTTGAGATATGTCTTTAGCTGTTGCTCGCTACTGTGTCCGGTGATAGCCATAATAGAACTTAATGAAGCCCCGGCTTTATACATATTGGTTGCTAAGCTTCTTCGGCAGGTATGAGTTTTAAGAAGGTCGCAGAAACGTTTCTTTGCTGTATACTCCATTGCTCCCCGTTGTTCGTCTAACTCTACTATTTCCGTCCATCCTAAAGCCTCGCCAATCTCTTTGATATGGTCGTTTATCTTTTGGTCGTAGACTTTGGGAAGTGTACCGTTATATTTGTCAAGGATAGCTGCAACCCGATAATCAAGAGGAATATAAACGGTATTTCCGGTCTTTTCTTGTTTAAGTTTGATGTACTTATTGCCATCGGTAAGGGTAACTATCATCTTTGAATTGATGCGCTTATAATCGCTTACTCGTTGCCCGGTCAGACAGCCGACTACAAACACATCTTTTATCTTTTCCCATGCCGGACGATTGGATAAATCGTACTCATAAAGTTCCTGTATTCGTTCTTCAGTCAAATAGACATTATCAACATCTTTATAGATCACATCAAAACCAAACCGGACGTTTGCCGCATCCATTAGTTTAAGTTGTTCGGCTGCATAACAGATTGTTTTGCATATCTTCACCATCCGAGCAATAGTATTAGGGGAATATTCCTTATCTGTGAGGAATGATCGAAAGTCATTATAAAACTCTATTGTCAGATCCTCAAAATCAATAACCTTTAGCCTTGTTTCCTGATACGCTTTAAACTGGGACTGAAAGCCTTTGTAGCTTTTGATTGTTCCAGGAGATATATTTGTAGTTCCTCCCTTCTTTTTCCGTTTTCCTGTTTCGCATTCGTGAATGAATTGTGCTATGAAGTCGTTGAAGTTGGTAGCCTGTTCTTCTTCTAGGGCTTTAGCTTCGGCTTCTGCTCGTTCTTTTTCGGCTGCTATCTGTTCAGCATATACTATCTCATGTATACGCTCTTTAGCCATGTCGGAAGTTATGGCTACACCATTTTTTATTAGTGCGTCAATCGTTGATGAAATAGCATCTAGTTTAAGGTAAAGTTCTTTTCCTTTGCCTGTCCTGAAAGCTGTTAGGGCTTTGGCTCCTGTTAAAGATTTGTTCCACTCTTTTATATCAACCTCTAATCCGGTAGATACTCGGATGTTAATCTTTGGAACCCTGTTTTGTATGCGAGCGTATAAGGTTGCATATCCTTCGCTTTTGTCAGTTCTTAAAATGAATGTTGCACCCATATTTTACTTTTATAAGTTGGTACTACAAAGATAGAGATTCTTTTTGATTTGGTACTACATTGGTACTACAAACTTTTATCTTATTTTACTCTATTTTCTTTGTGTGATAAATAATTTGTTGTTTTTCAGTGTTTTATAAAAATGGTGTTTTATCTAATAAATAAGGAAAATAAAGAAAGAGAGGTTCGCCAGGAACCTCAAGTAACACTTTGAATTCCTTGAAAGTCAAGTACTTTCAAGGAATTTCTTTTTGGGGGGACCATTCTGGGGACCAATTAGGTAGTATATTATGGATATACCGTTACTGCATGCGCTAATCCTTTTTATTTTAGGTTTTTCCCTACTGACAATTATGGAATTCACTTATTTATTCTGATTTTCCTGCGTTACTTTTGTTCTAAATCAAAAGAAAAACGCCATGAAAAAGATTTTATTTATCCTGTTTGTTGCCCAGTTTATTTTGGCTCCTTATATAATAAAGGGCTATGGTGCAAATCTTGTTGAAGATAATTATGAGTATTCGGGAGTTGACCAAGGGAGAGAGACTGTTGAAAAGGATATTTTAGGTAATATCATCATCCGTGATGATAATGGTAATAGAAAGACTATTGAAGAAGATTTTCTAGGAAATACCATTATCCGGGACGATAAGGGTAATAGAAAAACTATAGAGAAAGATATTCTGGGAAATACTATTATTCGCGATGACAAAGGTAATAGAAAGACGATTACAAAAGATATCTTTGGGAATACTATTATCGAGGATGATAAGGGGAATAGAACAACTATTAAAAAAGATATTTTTGGAAACGAAATAATTGAATATGGTAACGGTCATGGGAAAATTATTAAAAAGGATATTTTTGGAAATACAGTCATTGAGGAGTATTAAAATGTACTTTTTAAAATGATAATATATGGGATGTCATTTGAGATAGGGGTTATTCACAATATCGTGGATAGCCCCTTATTGTATGTTATAACCTGGCAATAATATTTTCGCTATAAAATCATATTATAATCGTAAAAGTGTATATATTTGCATAGTGCGGAGATAAAATATTTATTTCTAAGTTATTCAAGGATAAAGAAATGGAACACAAACAATTACTAACTGTATTTAATTCACTTCCTGTTGGAATAGGTTTCTTCACAGCCGATGGCACTCTGGTAAGATGCAATGAAAGCTTCTGCCGAATTTTTGGCGCTGACTCGCAAACGCTTCTTGGTAATAAACTCAACATAAATGAAAATTCTGTGGTTCCTGACGTGGTGAAGGAAGCAGTTCGTCGTTGTGTTCCGGTACAGATGAGTTTTTTGTATGATTTCGATAAACAGAGAACCGATAAACGCTTTTTCTCTACGCGTACCCGGACCTGCTATTTGAAATGTAATGGTAATCCTCTTTATGACAATGATGGCAAGTTTGTTAATTACATTTTTATCTTTGAAGATATTACAGAAACGGTGAAAAGTGAAGAGGTACTCCGTCAAAGTCGCCGGAAAACGGAGCTTGCTATGAAGGCAGCCAACATCATGTTTTGGGAATTTGATGCAGTGGCCAAATTATTTTATAGTGATAATGAACCGCTGAATGGATACGATCAGTCTAAGCCAGTTAGTATGGCACTATATCTGGAGACTTTGCATCCGGATGACCGTAGTCAGGTTACTGAAGTAATGGAAAGAATGAGCAATGGGGAAGATTTTTCTTTTTCTTTTGATAGCAGGGTTATGTTACCGGATAGCTCAACCTGGCAATTTTGTACGATAAGCGGTGCTCCTTATGAATTTGATTCTAATAAGAAGGTATTGAAATATGTTGGTACCCGAAAGAATAATACGGAGGTGCAGAAAAAGGAGCAGTTCTTCTATAATATATTAAATAATCTTCCGTTATCTGTTCATATCAAAGATGTAGAGAATGATTTCCGCTATGTTTTTTGCAATGAAGAGAGTAAGCTCATGTTTGGTACCAGCGAAGATAAAACTACTTATGATGTGCTGAGTGAAGAAGAAGTAGAGCGTATTCAGAAGACTGATTTAGAGGTATACAATACTGGGAACCCTTATTTCGGCATGGAACGTATTATACTGAAGGATGGACACAGCTATGATACTATTGTTCGCAAAAGTATAATTGAAGATGATGGCAAACGCTTTCTGTTAAATACCCGCTGGGATCAGAGTTTACAAAATGAACTGAAGCGTCGTGCACAGCTGCTAACTGTCACTATGGAAGCGATGAATGCCTTCACCTGGTTTTTTGAGCCGGCTAAGAACAGGGTGAGTTTCGGTGAAGGTTTTGATAAAAATGGGAAAAAGGCATCAGAAATTAATTCGGTCGAGAAATATCTGACTCTCGTACATCCTGATGACCGACAAAAGTTTGCTGAAACTTTGCAAAAGGCGGTAGAACTAGGAAGCGGTGTATGGGATGTGGAATATCGCATTGACTTTAAAGGAGATGGCATGTATCAATGGTGGGAAACGCGTGGCCTTGTTGAAACCACAACTTTGAACGATGCTCCTTATAAGTATTTGTTCGGTATGACGCAAAATATCGATTCCTATAAGCAGACTGAATTGACCTTACTAAAGAATAAAGAAATACAGGACGCTTTGGTACGACAGAATGAACTGGTTCTTAACAATACGAATTCAGGGTTGGCCTACATCACGAAGGAATATATGGTTCAATGGGAAAATATTTCGTTATGTTCAAAAAGTCTTTCTTTTGAAGCCTACAAAAAAGGTGAACTTTGCTATAAAAGTACATATAATCGTACTTCTCCCTGTGAAAATTGTGTGATGCAACGTGCTTTTGTTTCATTACAGACGGAACAGATGAAGTTTTCGTTGGACAGTGCGCATACCGTTGAAGTGTTTGCCACTCCCGTAGTTCTTGAAGATGGATCTGTGGATGGTGTTGTAATTCGCGTGGATGATGTAACGGAGCGTGAAAAAATGATTAAGGAATTGCAGGAAGCCAAACATCAGGCAGAGCAGTCTGATAAATTGAAATCTGCGTTCCTGGCGAATATGAGTCATGAAATCCGTACTCCCTTGAATGCTATTGTAGGTTTTTCGGAGTTGATGGCTTATGCCGGAGAAGAAGAAAAGGCGGACTATATCCAGATTATTAATAGTAATAATGAGTTATTGCTAAAACTGATAAATGATATACTTGATTTATCCAAGCTGGAAGCCGGTTCGGTAGAACTGAAATACGAACCGTTCGACTTATCCGAACATTTTGAAAACATGTTTACTTCCATGAAGCAGCGCCTGAAGAATCCGGATATCGTGTTAACTGAAATCAATCCTTATCACTGTTGTCGGGTAACTCTGGACCGTAATCGCGTGGCACAAATTATAACGAATTATGTCACTAATGCTATCAAATATACTTCAAAAGGTTCTATTAAAATGGGATATGCATGTAAGGATGGAGGCGTCTATTTTTATGTGAAAGATACCGGTATTGGTATAGCTGATGATAAAAAAGGAAAAGTATTCCAGCGTTTTGAGAAACTTGATGAGTTTGCCCAAGGTACCGGACTTGGACTTTCTATTTGCAAGGCAATTGCAGAAGCTATGGGAGGTAAAGTCGGCTTTGAATCGGTACACAATGAAGGATCGCTGTTTTGGGCATTTTTACCTTGTGAAGTCGATACACTTTCTATGGTAGAAGAGAAGAAAGAAGAGAATATCTCCGGAGGAGAGTTTGGTGCGAATGACGAAGTGATGGAGAAGAGTGCCGGTCGGAAAACAATTCTCATAGCTGAAGATATACAAAGTAATTATCAGCTGGTGTCTACTATCCTGAAGGATCATTATGATTTACTGCATGCGGAGAATGGGCAAAAGGCAGTGGAAATAGCGCGTAGCCAACATGTCGATTTGTTGTTGATGGATATGAAAATGCCTGTACTGGATGGATTGAAGGTTACAGCTGAAATACGTAAGTTTAATGCTAGCTTACCTATCGTCGCACTTACCGCCCATGCTTTCGATTCTGACCGGATTGCTGCAATAAAGGTCGGCTGTAATGAATATCTGGTTAAGCCGATTGAAAAAATGAAATTAATGGTGGCATTAAAGAAATATTTATAATCTTTGCATTGTGAATATCTGGAATTAGTTGAATATATCGATGAATCGTATTAAAGGTATACTTTATGCGGCGGTATCCTCCTCCACTTTTGGGCTGGCTCCGTTTTTTTCTATCACTTTGCTATTAGCCGGTTTTTCGGCTTTCGAGGTACTTTCTTATCGTTGGGGAGTGGCGTCGATTGTATTGATTGTGTTTGGTTGGTTATCCGGTTGCAATTTTCGATTGGCTGGAAAAGATTGGGGAGTTGTTTTTCTGTTGAGTTTGTTGAGAGCCGTTACTTCATTTAGTTTGATTATTGCTTATCAGAATATAGCTAGCGGAGTGGCTTCTACCATACATTTTATGTATCCGTTGGCTGTTGCTTTGGCAATGATGTTTTTCTTCCGGGAGAAGAAGTCTCTCTTGGTGATACTTGCAGTATTGATGTCTTTGCTGGGAGCAGCTTTACTTTCATTGGGAGAGTTGGAGGCGAAAAGTGGAAATACAATGGTTGGTTTGGTTGCTGCCTGTGTTTCTGTTTTTTCATACGCAGGGTATATTGTTGGAGTGCGGACAACGCGAGCCGTACAAATAAACTCTACGGCATTGACTTGTTATGTTATGGGGTTGGGAACTATTTTTTACCTCATAGGTGCCTATTGTACTTCCGGACTTCAACTTGTGTCGGATGGATATACCTGGCTGATTATTCTTGGGCTGGCATTACCGGCTACGGCTATTTCCAATATAACTTTAGTACAAGCTATTAAATATGCCGGACCTACACTGACTTCCATCTTGGGTGCAATGGAACCATTAACGGCTGTTGTAATCGGAGTTTTTGTATTCAAAGAGCTTTTTACTGTGAATAGCGCTGTTGGAATTATACTAATCTTGTTGGCAGTAAGCATAGTAGTGTTTCGCAGACAAAAATCCTGAATGATATAATCAATAAAAGAGGCTGTCTCAAATTTGAGACAACCTCTTTTTATTTGCTCTAAAATGTTTATCTTAGAGCATGTTAATCGATAGCACAAATATACAATTTAAGGAGTATTCTCAAGGCATGGATTCCTTATTTCCTTCCCGTCTTGATGAAAATATTTCTTCGGATGCTCCGGTCAGGCTTGCCAACCAACTCGTTGATGAGTTTGACATCAGTCTGTTGTTATCCACTTATAAAGGTGGTTGTTGTCCTGCTTATTATTCTCGCATGCTTTTGAAAGTGCTGTTCTTCGCCTACCTTCCTCTATTATCAGTTATCCGAAAATCCTTACAGCATTATATCAAGGATATCTATTATAGTCTAAAATATCTGACTCGTAACACTTTTCTATATACTATTCTACCATAATTATTTTTAAATAATAATATTGCCATAATTTCACGAGTTGAACCTACTCCTCCTCCCTTTACCATATTAAACCAAGTAAGAAAGCCACCTCTCGACCAGCAATCTTCAAGAAATATTGTTCCACTTGTGACAAGATTAAAATCAATATACAAATAGTTTCCACCACTTGATTCTACCCTCCGTATCTTAAATTCGTCATTATTAACTAACACTTCTTGATCTTCATACTGCGGATTAGGAAAGAAATCAAGGCTAGCAGTAAATGGGTTAGTATATTGACTTACTTCAAAATTTGGAGTATGTGGTTCAAACTCGAAAGGGGCTGTGGCATCCATATTCAGAAAAACTGGATTTGACCTAATACCCTCAGCATTAAATACTCTCATATAGACTGTCACTTTATTAGTTTTTTGTGTAGGCATAACTCCCCACCAAGGATCAATAGTTTGTGACCAATCCGAAGTCGAGCTTTCACTATCCCTTTTAAGTTTCCATTCATACTGAATATTTTTCAAAAAAGTTTCTGCTTTTGAGTCTATACATCTGGCAGACACCATATAAGCGCTAACTTCCATACGCCATTCAAGGACGAATGGGGGAAACCCAACCATTATCTTCTTATGGAACTTCGTTGTAACATTATTAATAACACAACTGGCGGTAATAGTGATAACACCGTACTTCTTCATCGACAGCGTACCGGTATTGTCTACAGTAGCTACAGACTCATCAGATGTATTCCATGTAATATTGTAATTCATCGTATTATTACGTATGGTGTAACGGCTACCGTCAGTGGCAACTTCTGGACCGTCCACAGTAACCTTCATCTGCTCCAGCATCCAGTCAAGCATAGTAGGCTCGAAAGAAGTATGGTAGGTAGACCCGTCGGTTATATAGAATGCGTCGAACGGGGTATGTTTGGGGCTAGCAGGTGGAAAATTCATCAAATACTTCTTCTCATAATCACTTTGAGTCAGTTCAACCTTACCCTCACCGATATCCAGAGAGCTGACTGTAGGGATAAACATCAGTTTATTCTCAAAATTAGTTGTAAGATTATACTGGGTAAAGAGTTGGACCCATCTTTCGGCCTGGTCACTGCTTATGGCAGCACCATTGGCATTGGACAGTTCATAATAGGAACCGGGCATCTTGTCATAGTTAATCATTGATAAAGGGTAATCCCGCTGATAAGAAAAAACAGTCCGGCGAATCTTGATCATCCAAAGGAACTTCTTCACATAACGAAGATACATGTTGCATACTGAACGACCGTCGTAACCTATTGGGTTTGCCTCAAAATGTAGAAGTAATGTTGAGCTGCCGGGAAGAAAACCAAGCAGGAACACTTGCCAGTCCTGAAGAGCGATACCAAGAACCGAAGCAAAGAAGTTGGGTGCCACAAACTCCATCAAGATATCCGAAAGGATTTTGGTCGAAGCCCTGCCATCGACATATATATAAGGTTTGCGGCAATCAATAACCGGTGTCTGGCCGTTACTTATACTGACGACACGCATCTTGTATCCGTTATCACCCTCTGGATAGCCCATCTTGGTGAGTTCACGCTGCCAAACAGTATGATAGGAGTTGTCTACGTTCCCATTGTCATCAACATAGTTGATAAGCATCTGACGGGCAGCGTTGCTATAAAGCACAGGAGATATCTTGGACTTGAAATCGCCGAGTGCGAGACGTCCTATTATCCATTTGTCGTAGTAGAAACGCAAGATGCCATTCATCCCCTGGAGAATGCCGAGAGGAACATGGGCACCCAAGTGGGGCGTATCCTGACAAAAAAGGAGTGACACATCGTGAATATGAGACAGGTTTTCCATTTCTTTAAGCCCATACCGGGCTATCAGACCGCCCATGCTCTGCCCCATAACGATATTCTTTTCAGTGCAGCCGCAGGAAGCCTTCTCTTGATTGATCAATTCAATTGCGCTCTCGAAAAGTCGGGCATTGGCCTGGATAGAGAGCTTGCTGTCGAAAAGGTCGATGTAGATGATATCGTACTCGCTGCGAAGCTTATTAAAGGCTGCATATCTCTGGCTAAGCCCATTCACAAAGGTATGAAGGTTCGTGTTACCGAATTTTTCGTCACCCATATACGGATTAGCATCATCAACAAATTCCAAGGGGTCAAAACCTTCCATGACAATAAAAGGTTTGGTGAGTTTGCCGGGACTGCCCGTGGAATACAAATAAGATATACGACCGGAAGCTTTTTCACCGTTATAGGGTAAACTGGCCGTAATGTCAACACAACGGTCAGGCTTGAACTTCGCCGCCTCTGTACGGGTGATCACATTATCTGTGATGACCTTCACCAGACTGTGGCTGTACAAATAGCTCCCGTCGGCAAGTCTCACACGCATCTTCAAGTGTTTCACACCGGTAGAGGAATAACTGCCCTGATAGCTGCTGCCGCTGGATACAGAGACATAGCCTCTTCCGTCATCTGCGTCAAACTCAACTTTTCCGCTAGTAACGTTACTTTTCCAGATAGATGCAGGAAAAGAATATGAGATATTACTGCCGTAAAAAACGGTGTCCTGGGCGGAAAAGCCCAGCGTGTACCCGATGGAATAAGGGTTCTGCCAAACACCGTTCACCTCGTTGTCGAAAACCTGCTCATTCTCGTAACGTATAAGATGACTGCTCAATGCGTCTTCACGAATATATGAATACTGGTACAACACGACCCCTATAATCCCCTTACCTCTTCCAGAAAGGGAGTGTTGGGTGGCAAGAACCTCTTCTGCATTGAAAGGCTTGGCGCCCACAGAGGAGGAGCGAACGGTACGAAGAAGATTCTCAAGGCGACACGATCCACATAATTGCTATCATTCAATTCCTTGCCATTATAAATATCCAGATCAGCCAATTCAAAGGCATAGTCACGAAGAAGACCATGAGGAATCTTACTCTTGTCAAGGTGCTGGAACATGTTGTCAAGCCAGTTCCTGACTTCAGGGGTATCTTCAACAAAATGTGATTGCCCTAGTGCCGACATGTAGAATATGCAGCACAACAGAAAAATTATATTTTTCATAATGAGTAGACTTTTTACAAAATATAATCAAATAATCCTGATGTATAGAAAGTTCTATTCCTTTCAATGTTATATCCCTCAAACTTCCCTTCTGTTACTGATGCCTTATATGAAGCCTGTGGAACACGTTTACTCGTAACCTCAGTTTCAAAATTAAATAGACCAAAGATTTCACCTTTATCTACATTAATATTAGTAAACTCAATATACCCTTTGTTTACAATGTCAGTCTTTAGAATAATCTTCTTTTTTCTGATACTTTTAGGGATAAGAGTTGTATCTGAACATTGATAAAGGTACGGAGTTACTTCAATGGACGCTATATAACATTCATCCTCAAAATCAAATGGACCGTTGTTATCAATATGTTCCTTGAAATAATATTTCTCTCCCAATTGCGGTAGTCCCTTTTGAGTGACAGAAATATATATCCTATAATTTCCACCTTCCTTATCATTAATGCCTTTAGCTATATTGAAAGTAAAAGAGCCATCGTCATAATATGAATAGTTCATATGAAAACTTGTCGGAGCTTCAAACATTGTTCTTAGTCCTTCTCCCCTAGCACATTTACCATTTATAATACATTCAACATAGCTGTTATTTTTTAATAATGATTCTACTATATCTTTTTTACAGCCACTGAGTGACGATAATATTAAACATAGTATTGTGATTAGCATTAACTTTGTACTTTTCATTGTAAAGTGTTTAGATCATCAACTATTTTTAGATAATGGACATACAAGCTATCCGGTATAGTAAGATCAATGGCTTCTTCTTTACTCATATTAAGTATATAAGCAGAGTCACGATAAATAATCTGATCCATCAGCATGTTTTCCAAACTAGATTGCTCCTTATGTAGCTTTTCGTCAGGAGTAAGATTTAATTGTGTAGATTTGTCAATTGAAATGCCACTATTGGCATTTTCTACTATGATATCAGAGTCATTACACGATGATACCACCAACATAAATGTTAAGACTAGCACTAGCTTTGTGTTCATTTTCATAGTTGTGTAATTTAATAGTTAAACATTTATTTATGTGAAATATATTATTATGTATAGTCAATTGTCATAAGTCATTATGTATTAGAGGTCTATAT
>OLXA01000907.1_pt1 | contig 12490 bp, 12 predicted proteins | sample 1644551 | NCBI WGS metagenome assembly OLXA01 (sample SAMEA103958150, study PRJEB25191) | human gut metagenome | biome: human-associated habitat [ENVO:00009003]; feature: intestine environment [ENVO:2100002]; material: feces | place: Germany | collected 2013/2015 | reverse complement strand
TAAAGAATATTTCCATTTCGTATAAAATCGGAGTAAGTACCAATAACCAGTTGGCTTTCCGGTGTACTTACAGAGTCTGGCATTTCATCGGCCAGAAGTTCCCTGCTTTACGTCAAACGGTCAATGATTTCGAATATGAGAAGACGATCGCGGACGTGAATCGTAAGTTGACGGGTATCGAGACTTTTATCTTGTTTACGGAACCGGAGCATACGCATATTAGCTCAAGTATTGTCCGTGAGTTGTTACGCTACGGCAAAGACATTTCCCAATTCGTCCCTAAAGAGACGAGATTGTATTGAAAATTATGAAACGAATATATCTGATGAAAAGAATCGTCTTATCCCTGCTGATCGTTCTAGGTGTGTTTACCGGAGCGACAGCGCAAAAAGCGAATATGGATGCCCGGAAGCTCCAATTGGCTTTATTCGCCATCTCTAATCTATATGTCGACTCTACTAGCGAGACGAAGTTGGTGGAAGACGCTATAGTCGGTATGTTGGATAAGCTAGACCCTCATTCCAATTATATGGATCCGGAGGAGACGAAAGAGATGACCGAGCCTTTACAAGGCAATTTCGATGGTATCGGCATACAGTTCAATATGTTGACGGATACGCTTTACGTGATTCAGGTAATCCCCGGAGGTCCCTCTGAGAAGGTGGGGTTGATGGCGGGCGACCGTATTATCCAAGTAGACGATACCTTGATCGCCGGCGTGAAGATGAAGACTACCGATATCATGAAGAAACTACGCGGACCGAAAGGTACCGAGGTGCGTGTGAAAGTAAAGCGAGGCAAGTCGCCGGAATTGATGGATTTCAAGATCGTTCGCGGTAAGATTCCCGTGTATAGTCTGGATGCCGCTTATATGGCGGATAAGAATACCGGTTATATTAAGTTGAACCGTTTCGCCGCTTCTTCCGCCGATGAATTCAGGGAGGCGTTGGAGAAGCTCCGGAAACAGGGCATGAAGAACTTGATTCTGGATTTGCAGGGAAATGGCGGGGGATATTTGAATATCGCCATAGAGCTGGCGGATGAGTTCTTGGATAAAAACCGGTTGATCGTTTATACGAAAGGGAGTAAGCAACCTCGTGAGGAGGCGAACTCTACCGCTCGCGGACAATTCCAAGAGGGACGTTTGGTCGTGCTGGTGGACGAGTCCTCGGCTTCGGCCAGCGAGATCGTCTCCGGCGCTATTCAAGATTGGGACCGGGGCGTGATCGTAGGTCGCCGTACCTTTGGTAAAGGTTTGGTACAGAAACCGATTCCCCTGCCGGATGGTTCCATGATTCGTTTGACGGTTTCCCGTTACTATACACCCACCGGACGTTGTATACAAAAGCCTTACGAGAACGGGAAGATCGAGGAGTACCACCATGATCTGATCGACCGTTATAACCGGGGGGAGTTGATGAGTGCCGATAGCATTCATTTCCCCGATTCAATGAAGTATAACACCTTGGTTACCGAGCGTACCGTATATGGAGGACGTGTTCATCCCGGTAGATACGACTCGCTATACGGATTATCACCGGAAACTGGTAGCTTCCGGTTTAGTCAATCGGGTGTCCATGAATTATCTGGATCGTAATCGGAACCAGATGAAGGCTAAATATCCGAAGTTCCAGCAATATAAGCAAGATTTCGTGGTCGGAGAGGATATCATGGAGGAGCTTCTGAAGATGGCCGGCGATGAGAAGATTGAGTTTGAGGAAGAAGAATATAATCGTTCGAAGCCGTTGATCATGCTTCAGATCAAGGCGCTTATCGCACGGGATCTCTATGATATGGCGCAGTACTTCCAGATTATCAATGATGATAATCCGAGTTACCAGAAAGCGCTTCAGATTATTAATAATAAAGAAACTTACAATAGGCTTTTAGGACGTTAGCCAACGTAAACTGATAAGGGTATGTATTGGACGCTTTTTCTGACATTCGTGAAAATCGGTATGTTTACCATCGGAGGTGGTTACGCCATGTTGCCGCTTATCCAGCGGGATGTGGTAGACCGGGGGTGGATGACGAAAGAGGACTTTATCGACGTTTTCTCCGTGGCCCAATCGTTGCCGGGTATTTTCGCCGTGAATATAGCGATCTTCGTGGGTTATAAACTGAAGAAGACATGGGGCGGTTTTGTTTGTGCCTTGGGCACGATTCTCCCTTCTTTTGTAATCATGCTCTTGATCGCGTTATTCTTTACGCAGGTAAAGGATAATGTATGGGTGGAGAAGGCGTTTATGGGATTGCGTCCGGCGGTGGTCGCCTTGATCGCCGTGCCTTGTCTGACAACCGCACGTTCTATCAAGTTGAGTTACGTGCAAATGATCATACCTGTCGGGGCGGCATTGCTGATCTGGATGGGTGGGGTGTCTCCCGCTTGGATTATCTTGGCGGCTATAGCCGGAGGTTTGGTGTATGGTTTAAATAAGAAGGGCTGATATGATTTGGTTACAATTATTATATGTATATCTGAAGATCGGTATATTGGGCTTTGGTGGTGGGTATGCGATGTTATCCTTGATACAAGCCGACGTGGTGGACCGCTATGGTTGGATTTCCTTGCAGGAGTTTACCGATATTGTCGCTATCTCTCAAATGACACCCGGACCGATCGGTATCAATAGCGCCACCTATATAGGGTATACGGCGGTGCATAATGCGGGGTATTCGGAGACGATGAGTATCCTAGGATCTTGCCTGACGACATTTGCGGTATGTCTGCCTTCTTTCTTATTGGTCCTTCTGATCTCTTATTTCTTCGCTAAGTTTCGGAATAATAAATATGTAGAGGCGGCTTTCCTTGGATTACGCCCGGCTACGGTGGGACTGATCGCTGCCGCTGCCTTGCTATTAATGAATAAAGAGAACTTCATCGACTACAAGAGCTTCTTGATCTTTGGTGCCGCTTTCATCCTAACATGGAAATTCAAGGTACATCCTATCTTGATGATCATCTTGGCGGGTATCGCGGGTATTATTTTATATTGGTAATCCCGATGTCGATGGAATTGCCCGTTTAATCGGTGAAAACAGCCCCTTTTTCTAGTCTGGTTGCCCATGTTTTTAAGGTAATATAGTTTTGCTTTCGTAAAAAGATAGAAAACGAAGGCAATATGAAACAATACGCTTTATTATTCGCATGTCTGTTCTTCCTCTGTGTAGGGAGTAAGGCACAAGAGCAACCTACCCGATGGACGTTGCGCACTTGCTTGGATTACGCTTTGGAGCATAATATCCAAGTAAAGAAAAGCAAGGTGTCGCATCTTTCCGGTATAGAGGATACGAAGCAGGCGAAAGCACAGCTTTTCCCTTCCCTTTCGGCTTCGGTTACCCAAGGATTCGTGAATTATCCTTCGAGCGACGCCGCTACGAATAATAGCTATAGCGGTAATTATGCGCTGAACGCTAAATGGACGCTTTTTGATGGAGGGCAACGTGTACAGACGATCAAGCAACAGGAAATACAAAATACCGTCGATGAGCTAGGTATCGAGCAAAACGAGGATGATATCCAAATCTCCTTGATACAGACCTATATGCAGGTACTATATGCGATGGAGTCCGTTCGTATCAACCAAAATACGGTCGAGGTATCTACGGCGCAACGGGATCGTGCGGTGGAGTTGCTACGTGCCGGTTCGATCTCGAAAGTGGATTTGGCTCAGTTGGAAAGCCAGTTAAGCACCGATAAATATCAATTGGTCGTAGCCCAGACGAATCTAGACAATTATAAGTTGCAATTGAAGCAATTACTAGAACTGGATATAACCGAAGAGATCGAATTGGTGATGCCGGAGCTTACGGAGAAAGATATCTTAACCCCGCTTCCGAGCAAGCAAACGATTTACAATACCTCTCTGGCCGTGATGCCGCAAATAAAGAGCAGTGAGCTGGCCGTGGACATCGCCGAGCTGGAGAAGAAAAAGGCGAAAGGTGCTTTCCTTCCTTCGCTCTCCATGAACGCCGGGCTGGGTACCGGCCATCTTTCCGGAACGGATTACGCTTTCGGTAGCCAGGTCTGGAATAGTTTCAACGAGAGTGTCGGATTGACGATCAGCATCCCTATCTTCAGTAACCGTCAGTATAAGACGGCCTATAACAAGGCGAAATACGCGATTACCACCAGCCAGTTGGAATTGCTGAATACCCAAAAACAATTGCTGCAAACCGTGGAGGGGATCTATCTGGACGCTACCTCGTCGCAGACCCAATATACCTCGGCTACCGAACGCTTGAGTTACGTGAAAGAAAGCTATAACTTGATCGATGAGCAATTCAGCCTCGGTATGAAAAATACGCTTGAGCTATTGACGGAGAAGAACAATTATCTGACCGCCCAGCAAGAGCAGCTACAAGCGAAATACATGGCCTTGATGAGCGTTCAATTGCTGAATGTTTATCAGAAGAAGCCGGTTGCGGAGAATTATTAACCCACTAATGGATATATTTACTCCACTCTCTTTTTTCAAGGTTACCCTGCGACGGAGGTCGCGGGGGCCTTTTGAACAAGAATACAACGTAAAACAGAAATAAAACGAATCAGAATATGGACAAGAAGAAACTAATCATGGGCGGTGTTGCCGTTATCCTCATTGCGGGGGGAGTGTTCCTTTTCACGGGCAAATCCTCGAAAGGCGGGATCAAGCTGGAGACCGCTAAAGTAGGGCGCAGCACGATCACGAATACGGTTACGGCCACCGGTACGGTAGAGCCCGTTACCGAGGTTGAGGTAGGTACGCAGGTCTCCGGTATCATCGATAAGTTGTACGCTGATTATAACGACGTGGTGAAAGCCGGCCAACTGATCGCCGAGATGGATAAGATCAACCTCCAAGCCGAACTTCGTTCCGCCGAGGCGCAATTGGCGAGCAGCAAGACGGAGTTCGAGTATCAACAGAAGAACTACGCACGTAGCAAGGTGCTTCACGAGAAACAATTGATTAGCGATACGGATTATGAGACGGCTACCTATAATTATGAGAAGGCGAAGGCCGCTTACGACCAGAGTCAGGCCTCCATGGTAAAAGTAAACCGTAATCTGGAATATGCCACGATCACGAGCCCTATAGACGGAGTGGTTATCAACCGGGCCGTTGAGGAAGGGCAGACCGTTGCCGCCGGCTTCGAGACCCCGACGCTGTTTACCATTGCCGCCGACTTGACGAAGATGCAGGTAATAGCGGATGTGGATGAGGCGGATATAGGTAATGTGGAGGAAGGCCAACGGGTTAGTTTTACGGTGGATGCCTATCCGAACGATCAATTCGAGGGCGTGGTTCGCCAGATTCGTTTAGGGGACAGCGAAAGCACTTCCAGCGCTTCTTCCAGTACTTCTTCTTCTACGGTCGTTACCTACGAGGTAGTGATTACGGCAGATAATCCGGACTTGAAACTGAAACCTCGCTTGACGGCGAATATCACGATTTATACGTTGGAACGTGCGAATATCCTGACCTTGCCGAACAAGGCACTTCGTTTTATCCCCGAGCCCGCCATCATGGAATCGTTGGGTATGACCGTGACGGATCCGAATGCGGAGGTACAACCCGGAAAACGCTTGGTTTGGTCCCGCCAAGGAAATACCTTGAGCCCGAGGCAGATTACGGTCGGAACCAGCAACAACAGCGTGACCGAAGTAACCGAGGGCTTGAGCGAGGGCGATGAGGTAGCCGTAGATTTAGCGAGCGCCGCCAACATGCCGGAAGTAGGTGCAGGAGCGGAGCGTAGCCCCTTCATGCCGGGCCCTCCGGGAAGCAACAAAAATAAGAGATAGTTTGCGTCATGAAAGAAATTATCAGATTAGACAATATAAAACGAGACTTCCACGTTGGCGACGAGACCGTCCATGCCCTGCGAGGCGTGTCGTTCACGATTCGCGAGGGGGAGTTCGTTACGATCATGGGAACCTCCGGCTCCGGAAAGAGTACGTTGCTGAACACGCTGGGTTGCCTTGATACTCCTACGAGCGGGAGTATTACTTAGACGGAGTATCCGTGCGCACCATGAACAAGCGGCAGCGAGCGACCCTCCGGAATCGCAAGATCGGATTCGTTTTTCAAAATTACAATCTGTTGCCGAAGACGACAGCGGTAGAGAACGTAGAGCTTCCTCTCATGTACAATCCTACTTATAAAGCGGCCCAACGTAGGGAGAAGGCGGTCAACGCTTTGATCGCCGTGGGCTTGGGAGACCGACTGATGCATAAAAGTAACCAGATGTCCGGTGGCCAGATGCAGCGTGTGGCGATCGCCCGTGCCTTGGTGAACGATCCGGCGGTGATCCTTGCGGATGAGGCTACCGGCAACTTGGATACCCGTACCTCTTTCGAGATCTTGGTGCTCTTCCAGCGCCTGCACGCCGAGGGACGCACGATTATCTTCGTCACCCACAACCCGGAGATCGCCCAATACAGCAGCCGGAATATCACGTTGCGCGACGGTCATGTAACCGCCGATACGGTGAATACGAATATCTTGAGCGCCGCCGAGGCTTTGGCCCGCTTGCCCAAGAATGATGATTAGAATAATGAATTAATGTGGTAATAGCATATTATTTAGAATGAATACGACGAATTTACTAAAGATAGCCCTCCGGGCCTTGGCCAACAACAAGCTGCGGGGATTCCTCACGATGCTGGGTATCATCATCGGCGTGGCTTCCGTGATCACGATGCTGGCCATCGGTCAAGGCTCGAAGCGGAGTATACAGGCGCAGATCAGCGAGATGGGCTCGAACATGATCATGATCCAGCCGGGAGCCGACATGCGTGGTGGTGTCCGCCAAGACGCCTCTGCCATGGAGACGCTGAAGCTACAGGACTACGAGGATATCGTGAACGAGACTCGCTACGTCTCCGCCACCTCGCCCTCCGTGAACAGTAGCGGGCAGGTCATCTATGGCGCCAACAATGCCCCGACCACCGTCTACGGTATCAGCCCGGATTATATGGAGATACGCCGATACGAGGTGGAGGATGGCGATATGTTCAGCGATCAGGACGTGCAGACCGCCGCCAAGGTATGCGTGATCGGGAAGACGGTGGTGGATAACCTTTTCCCCGGCGGAGAGAATCCCGTCGGTAAGGTGATCCGTTTCCAGAAGCTACCGTTCCGGGTCGTGGGCGTACTGAAAAGCAAAGGATACAACAGCATGGGAATGGACCAAGACGACCTGATCTTAGCTCCATACACAACTATTCAAAAAAAGATCTTGGCCATTACCCATTTGCAAGGCATAACTTGTTCGGCGCTCAAGGAGGAGTACACCGATCAAGCCATAGACGAAATATCGGAGATACTGAGGCGTAACCATAGGCTGCGGGAAACCGATGATGATGATTTCACGATCCGGAGTATGCAGGAGTTGAGCACGATGTTGACAAGTACGACGGATATAATGACGACGTTGCTGGCTGCGGTGGCTGGTATCTCTCTTCTCGTTGGTGGTATCGGTATCATGAATATCATGTACGTGAGCGTGACGGAGCGTACGCGGGAGATCGGCCTCCGTATGAGTATCGGCGCGAAAGGCATGGATATCTTGGCTCAGTTCTTGATCGAGTCTATCCTTATCAGCGTGACCGGAGGATTGATCGGCGTGCTTTTCGGCGTGGGGGCCGCCTTGGTCGTGAACGTCGTGGCGCATTTCCCGATCTATATCCAGCCGTGGAGCGTACTGCTCTCTTTCGTGGTATGTACGGTGACGGGCGTGTTCTTCGGATGGTACCCGGCCAAGAAGGCGGCGCAGCTCGACCCGATCGAGGCCATACGCTATGAGTAGACGAATGCTCACTAATAAGGCTACATGGCTCATATAACGGTAGGAATGACTATATTTGCGTAGGACTAAAGAGGATAATAAGATGAATGACACACCACAATCTCCCCCTATCAAAGGTTTGGGAAAGTTGATACACATCGCGGGATGGGGTATCCTGTTCTGCTCCCCCTTTTTCTTCACGGGGAGGGAGTCGCAAGTCACGTTCGAGGGCTATTTCCGGAGCATCATCGTGCCGCTTTCCTTCATGCTCGTCTTCTACTTGAATTACGGGTGGCTGGTGAGGCGGTATTTGTTTAACCGCCGGACAGGGCGTTTCCTGCTGATCAACCTATTGCTTATCGGGGGTATGATGCTGTTCGTGCATCTCTGCATGCGCTATTTCTATCCGCCGGAGATGCATCATCCGGCTCGTCCGCCCCGCCCGTTGAACGAGACGGTGGGGTTCTTTCTCGTCAACGCCGTTATCTACTCCTTGGTAGCCGGCCTTAGCGTGGCGATCAAGATGACGGACGGATGGTACCGGGTGGCGGCTATCCAGCGGGAACTGGAGAAGGAGCGTGCCGAGGCGGAATTGCAGAACTTGAAGAGCCAGCTTAACCCGCATTTCCTGTTTAATACGTTGAATAATATCTATAGCTTGATAGCGTTCAGCCCGGAGAAGGCGCAGGAGGCGGTGCACGATTTGAGCCGCTTGCTTCGCTATGTCTTGTATGAGAGTAGCCAGCCTTTTGTCTCTTTGGAGAAGGATTTCGACTTCCTTCGTAATTATGTGGAGCTGATGCGTATACGCCTGCCCAAACATGTGGAGCTGAAAACGAATATCGTCGCTTCCTCCCCGGGAACCTTGATCGCCCCCCTGTTGTTTATCTCCTTGGTTGAGAATGCGTTTAAGCATGGGGTGAGCAATAATAAGCCGTCTTTCATCCATTTGGATATCCATCAGGAGGGGGCGGAGGTAGTTTGTACTATTGTGAATAGCTATTTCCCGAAAAGCCCGGATCAAGATAAAAGTGGTTCCGGTATCGGGCTGGTGAATCTGGAGAAACGCTTGGGGCTGCTCTATCCGGGGCATTTCTCGTTCCAATGCGGTCGGGAGGGGGATAACTATTCTTCTTATCTATCAATTACTATAAACGAGACTGAGATATGAGATTGACTTGCGCTATTATTGACGATGAACCTTTAGCGGTTAGCTTGCTGGAAAGCTACGTCTTGAAAACTCCGTTTCTGGATTTGCAGGGGACTTATAATAGTGCCTTGGACGCTCTTTCCGATTTACGGGATCGGCCGATGGATCTGCTTTTTCTGGATATCCAGATGCCGGAGTTGAGCGGATTGGAGTTCTCCCGTATCTTGAATGCCGATACCCGTGTCATCTTTACGACGGCTTTCGATCAATATGCCGTGGATAGTTACCGGGTAAACGCTCTGGATTATTTGTTGAAGCCGATCAGCTATCCGGACTTCCTTGCCTCGGCGAATAAGGCGTTGCGATGGTATGAGTTGCTCCGTAAGCCGGTGTCTTCGGAAGAGAAGGAAGAATCTGCGCCAATCGCGGAGAAGGGCGGGATGGAGAGTATTTTCGTCAAGAGTGAGTATAAGCTGTTGCAAATAGAGCTGCGCAAGATATTATATATTGAAGGATTAAAGGATTACGTGAAGATATTCGTGGAGGATGAGCCTCGTCCGGTCCTTTCGTTGATGAGCATGAAGAGTTTGGAGGATATGTTACCTTCGGATCGCTTTGTGCGTGTTCATCGCTCTTTTATCGTCCAGCCGGAGAAGATCAAGGTGATCGAGCGGAACCGGATTGTCTTTGGGAAGGAGTATATCCCGATCTCCGACAATTATAAACAGCATTTTCTGGAGATGATAGAGCGTAGATCGATCCTGCCGAAATAACCGCCGGTTAGTTGAACAACTGGAGCAATAATTTCTCTATCGCTACGGTCATAGGACGTCCATCGCAGGAATAGTTGTTTACGAATAGGGCGATGGCGTATTGCTTATCGCCTTTGTTTATATATCCCGCGTATCCTTTTACCCGGCTCATGCTTCCGCTTTTAAGATGGGCTTTTCCTTGGAGGGATGAGCCTTTTAAGAAGTTCCTCACCGAGCCTTCTACCCCTGCTACGGGCAATGATTCGTAGAAGGCTGTGTGTTGTTGTGAACGGGTTCTCATATAAATCAATAAATCAGCCACAAAAGCTGTTGATAACTTGTTGGTAACCGCAAGACCACTACCGTCGTACATCCAGACGCACGAGAGGTCGAGTCCTTTCCCTTGCCAATAGTCCCGAAGCACCTGGATACCCCGGTTAAAAGAAGATATGACCTCTCCCTTACGGGGCGTATATCGTAGGCCGATCGTCTTGATCAAGGCATCGGCGAATAAATTATGGCTGACATGATTGGTCACTTCCACGATTTCCCGAAGCGTAGGGGAGTAAGTGGTAACAATCTCGGTCCGTTTCCCGGGTTGCCACCTACCGGCCTCCCGCAAGATACGGAAACAAGACGGTGATTCGCCGACCGTGATCCCTTCATGTTCCAATTGCCTAGTGAGATAATCCGCTAGGAAAAGAGCCGGGTCCGGGATATCTCCTTTGAGCGGATACCATTCCCGGTTAGCGGGGACAATGCCATATAAATAACGATCCGTGGCGAATGGCGCCCCTACGATAAAAGAACTATCCGAAGATACTTGCTGGGCCGTTAAGTAATTATGGAAATGGATGCCGGATAATTCCGGTTCGGTTCCTTTTAACTTCGGGCGGGTTCCGGGAGCTCCGGTTTGCAACCCTAATTTATAAAGATTGTCGAATACGCAAAGCCCATAGCTTCCGGCGCCATAATAACTACCCATATCTTCGCCAACCCATTTAAGGGAAGTGCCTTCCGTGTCGAATATACTTTCATCAGCGATTACGGCACCTTGTATTTTATGGATACCCACCTTTTTCAAGGCGGAGATCCATTCCTGTAGAAACCGCTTATGATCCGGGGCAAAATGCGCTGAGCCAAGGCTGGGATCACCGCTTCCCTTGATATATAAATTCCCTTTTAACAAGCCGTTCTCGATGGAGCCGTCGTATTCTAATGTCGTGGGAAAGCGATAATCCTCGCCCAGTATCTCCAATGCGGTAGCGGTCGTAACCGTTTTCATGACCGAGGCTGGGGTCAGCTGCCGGAGGGTATCGTAAGCGAATACCGTCTCGCCATTGTGAACGTCTTTCACGATCAAGGAAAATGAGGCTCCTTCCATATAAGGCTTACGCAGGAATTGCTTGATAGGTTGTGGAACCTGTGCCCCTACTGAAAGGTATAAGCAAGAAATGAGGAAGAAAAAGGATATTTTACGTATCATGATGTTTATATATTCTACTTTATTCTATCTTTGTCGCAAGCAAAGATATGAAAATAATATGAATCCACTGTTTGACAAGCCTTTTACGTTTGACCGTGTAATACGCATAGTGTTCGGTATACTGGTCATCTCAGGGATTATCTATTTGATAGCCTTATTACGGAACGCATTGTTACCTTTCCTGATCGCTTGGTTGCTGGCTTACATGATGCAACCGTTCGTAAAGTTCTTCCAATATAAATTATGCTTTAAGAGCCGTATCTTATCGATTATGGCGGTATTGGTGACTTTAGGGCTGTTGATAACGTTGCTGATAGTCATGGTCGTTCCTTCCATCGCGGCTGAGGCGGATAAAACGCTAGAACTGATCCGCACACATGATCCCGGTGAAGGTCATGTCCCTTTGATTCCGCATTCATGGATGGAATATCTGGAAAGTAATGTGAACTTCGCTCAGATTATGGAGTTATTGAGTAAGGAGAATTTGTTGAAAGCGGTGAAGCAGATAGCACCCCAGTTATGGTCTATCTTATCGAACACCTTCTCGATCCTTTTCAGTATCACGATCGTGTTCGTGATCTTGCTTTATTTTATCTTCATCCTTTTGGACTATGAGAAGATCGCGAATGGTTGGATCGATTTGATACCGGAGCGTTACCGTCCGTTCCTGCAAGGTTTGGCTGAGGATGTGGAATACAGCATGAACCGTTATTTCCGAGGACAATCGCTGATCGCTCTCTCCGTCGGGATTCTCCTCGCGATCGGTTTTAAGATCATTAATTTCCCGTTGGCGGTCACGCTGGGCTTGTTTATCGGCGTGCTGAACTTAATTCCCTATATGCAGGCGATCGGTATCATCCCGATGATTCTATTGAGCTTATTGCGTTCGGCCGAGACAGGCGAGAACTTCTGGTTGATCTTTGGTTTGGCTATTTTAGTCTTGGGTATCGTACAATGTATACAGGATTTATATCTTACCCCCCGCATAATGGGTAAGGCTATGGGATTGAATCCCGCCATCATTTTACTCTCATTATCCATCTGGGGAACGATCTTAGGCTTTATCGGCTTAATAATAGCCCTCCCATTAACAACCTTATGCTTATCTTATTATAAACGATTTATCTTGCATGAATATAATGAGTTAGATTCCAGAAGCCTTGCTCATCAACCTAAACAAGAGGAAATAAATTCAGATTTAATCGCAAAAAAATAGCCATATCTATTGCGTATTAAAAAAATATCCCTACCTTTGCACCCGCATTACAGAAGTAACGCATAGGATGATTCGCTAGCTCAGCTGGTAGAGCACAACACTTTTAATGTTGGGGTCCT
>OLXA01000905.1_pt1 | contig 12496 bp, 9 predicted proteins | sample 1644551 | NCBI WGS metagenome assembly OLXA01 (sample SAMEA103958150, study PRJEB25191) | human gut metagenome | biome: human-associated habitat [ENVO:00009003]; feature: intestine environment [ENVO:2100002]; material: feces | place: Germany | collected 2013/2015 | reverse complement strand
ATTAGGAGGTGTCACGATCACATCACCCTTCCGGATCACACGTTTCTCTCCTCCTTCCTCTTGATAATATCCTTCTCCATCAAGTACTAACAAAGTTTGTTCGGCATCCGGATGGTAATGCCAGAAATTACGACTGTAAGGTTTGAATATAAAATGCGCGATCATCGTATTACCAGACTCCTTCAACAAGGAGACATAGACATCCCCCGTATTATACTCCGACGAAGCCTTTGCGTCAGCAGGGAAAATCAATGTCTCGGCACTTTGTTCACCCTCGCTAGAGCTGAGAGCTACAAGGTCAAAAGCTTCTCCCGGGGCTAAGACATGAACACGTTCCGGATTGCAGATACGCTCTTCTAGCATTTTAGGGTCGGCATTGAATGGTTTCATATCGGGAGCATCCACCGTTCCCCAATGAGACAGGAGAAGCTGCGCTTTAGGATAAGCATTTGCGATCTTTATGGCTCCCTCCAATCCTATATGCCATGAATCATCCGAAAAATCAAAAAAAATCACGTCCGGGGCAGGTAATTCCAAGAACTCAGGAAGAAAGCGGGAATCTCCCGGTGCCCAAATTAAGCCATCCGGTGTTTTCATGAGGAAACCACAATAATCTTCAACCTTAAATTCACGCATATATCCCGGATACTCATTTTGCCACGTATGGTAAGCCGGAGTTAACTTGATAGAAATCGGACCAACATTAAAAGTCTCCCCGATACGATGTCCGAAAGAGTTCAAACCCTGTGTTTCCATCAAAGAATCCATGTAGAATGTAGAATGATATTCCCGGCATACAGAAGACATTTCCGTACAAGTAGGAACACTGTAATGATCATTGTCGCAATGAGTGATCAATACCGCATCCAAATGGGGAACATCTTTAGGGGCGATCGGCATATTTATTAACAAAGGCATATCAAATCCCTTCAACATTGGATCGACCATCAAACACGTACCACGGCTATTAATCAGAAAGCCAGCGTTCCCCAACCAGCGTATAACCGTATGCCCGGTTGACTCAAAAGCCTCTTTGTCGAAAGGTTGTGATGCAGGAGGGATGGCTTGACCCTTTTCATTATAAGAAAACTGAGCCTTTATGTTTAAGACAATCCCCCCTAAAATTAAAATAGCTAAGATACTTGCTCTCATAGTATATTGAATTTAGAGTTTTAAATTTCTATGACAAAATTACCTAGATTCAACATAAAACGATGTGCATATATTACAGATGTTTGTAACGCTATTACGGTTTCCTACCAAAGAAATCATGTTTAGACCTATTCCTTTGATCATAGATATCGATATTTATTCTTATTTTTGTCCATCTAAAACTAATAGAAATAAATATGAGACGGATTCTTACGATGTTGTTTGTTTCGGTATTTATGCTTTCGCTATGCCCGCTGCATGCGCAAGAGACTGAGACATTGGTGCTGATTGATACGGATATGGGTAAGATTAAGGTGAAACTGTTCAACGACACGCCGTTGCACAGGGATAATTTTATCAAGAACGTAAAAGAACACCGTTACGATGGATTATTGTTCCATCGGGTTATCAAGCAATTCATGATACAAGGAGGCGATATCAACTCGAAAGACGCTCCCTTGGACGCACATCTGGGCGACGGAGATCTAGATTACACCATCCCCGCCGAGCTAGATAAGATGACCAAGGAGAAAGGCATCAAGTTTACGCCGGAGCAAAAAGAAGCCTATATGCTGGAAGGCGGAACGCCTCATCTGGACGGCAACTATACGGTGTTCGGAGAGGTTATACAGGGTATGAAAGTCGTGGATAAGATACAGTTCGTCGAGACGAACGCCGAAGACAGGCCCACGAAGAACATAAAGATCAAGTCAATGAAACTCATAGAAAAATAAGTAAAATGGAAAATCAAGCAACTGAGACAAGGGTGCTTATGCACACCAACAAAGGAGATATAAAGCTGAAATTATATAACGACACGCCATTACATCGTGATAACTTTATCAAGTTGGTAAAAGAAGGGCAATATAACGGCTTGCTGTTCCACCGTGTGATCAAGGATTTCATGATACAAGGAGGTGACGTAACTTCCAAGGATGCCCCAATGAACAAGCAACTGGGAGCGGGCGATCTGGGCTATACCGTTCCCGCCGAATTCCGTTACCCGAAATATTTCCATAAGAAAGGAGCCCTTTGCGCCGCACGTACCGGAGACGAAGTGAACCCGGAAAAGGCCTCTTCCGCCTCCCAATTCTATATCGTAACGGGGAAAAAGTATTCGGAACAAGAGTTGAACCAGATGGAAAAGCAACTGGAAGGCCGTCTGAAACAAGAGATATTCGCCCGCCTGCAAAACGAGAACAAGCCTAAGATCATGGAATTCTATCGCAGTGGTAACAAGGAAGAACTGGCGATCCTTCGTGATACCTTGATCGGCAAGACCGAGCTGGAGGCCGAGAAGCGGAAAGACGAGGTAAAGTTAAACCCGGAACTCCGTGAGGCTTACAAGAATGTAGGTGGCGTACCGTTCCTCGACAATCAATACACGGTTTACGGAGAAGTGGTGGAAGGCATGGATGTCGTAGACGCCATACAGTCCTCCAAGACCAACAAGCAAGATCGTCCGACCGAGAATATCGTCATTAACTCCGTAGAGATCTTATAATGCGGTTATCGGCTTCATAAACAGACGAAGGGTTATCGTAAATACCAGTAATAAAAGAGCTATCTTGAGAAAGATCATACATATCGATATGGATGCCTTTTATGCCTCGGTGGAACAACGAGACAATCCGGAATTGCGAGGAAAACCCCTAGCGGTCGGGCATGCGGAGCAGAGAGGCGTAGTAGCTGCCGCTAGCTACGAAGCCCGGAAATATGGGGTACGTTCCGCCATGGCGTCTCAAAAAGCCAAACGTTTATGCCCGAACCTGATATTCGTACACGGAAGGATGGACGTATATAAATCCGTCTCACGCCAGATCCACGAGATCTTCCATGATTATACGGATATCATAGAACCGCTTTCCTTGGATGAAGCCTTTTTGGATGTCACTGATAATAAACGAGGCATCTCTCTCGCTGTAGATATCGCCAAGGAGATCAAGAAACGGATCTGGGATAATTTGAACCTGATAGCGTCAGCGGGAGTCTCCTACAACAAATTTCTAGCGAAAATAGCCTCGGATTATCGGAAGCCCAATGGATTATGCACCATCCATCCAAGCCAAGCCCTCGATTTCATAGCACGTCTTCCCATTGAGTCCTTTTGGGGAGTAGGCCCCGTAACAGCCCGGAAAATGCATACACTCGGTATCCACAACGGGCTGCAATTACGGGAATGTTCGGGGGAGATGCTTACCCGCCAGTTCGGAAAGGCGGGAATACTTTATTATGAGTTTGCCAGAGGTATAGACAACCGTCCCGTAGAAGCGGTACGAATCCGGAAGTCGGTAGGTTGCGAGCATACGCTAGAAAAAGATATCTCCCGCAAATCCTCTGTTATCATCGAGCTTTATCACGTAGCGACCGAACTTATCGGCAGGCTGGAACGTTCCGGATTCAAGGGAAACACACTTACCTTAAAGGTCAAGTTCCACGATTTCAACCAAATCACGAGAAGCCTCAGCCGTCCGGAAGAGTTAACAACCTTAGATAAGATCCTTCCCTTGGCCAAGGAATTGCTGAAAGAAGTGGAATATACCGAGCATCCCATCCGACTGATCGGCCTATCCGTATCTAATCCCGTAAAAGAGGAGCCTCATACGAAAGACCGTTGGGAACAATTAAGTTTTGAGTTCAGCGACTGGAAATAATACTTGCCCTAGAAGGATAGCTTCATCATAAAACGTATACCCTTTGTCTGGATGCCCGGATGATCCTTATAGGTCAGACGCCATACATAATCCAAACGCAAGAACTTAAAGATATTCTCGATACCGACACCCGCCTCCATATAAGGAGTAGACGGGTCCATCAGGTAAGAGCCCTGCGGGAATAAGAACAAGCCTTCATTCTGCTCACTGATATACGGATTATTCTTATCCGTCAAGTGTCCGAACATACCCCGGAAAGAAAAGACCTCTCTCCATTTTAACTTCTTGATAAGCGGGATACGGTTCAACAAGGCTCCGTTCATGAAATAAGTAATATCCCACGAAGCGTACTCATCGTTGATGAACTCCATCGCATTCATATTCGTATAAGATTCCGGTTGCACCAAATACGACAAGTTTGCGTTTGGCAAGATCAACAAAGGATAAGGGGCTTTTGTCCAAACTTTACCTGCTTTAGCGAGAATATCCACATAACCGAAAGCAGAGAACCAGAAGCGTTTCTGGATACCGATCTCCGTCTTCTGATAATCATACGAACTACCTAATACATCTTGGAAAGCCATCGTATGGTTCAAGGTGAATACCGGTGCGTCAAGCGTAATCGGATAACGGTAATTACGAGTCTGGTAGAATTTCTCATTCGGGGCAAAACGGAACTTAAACTCCACTTCCGACATCCGGTAGGAATCGGTAGCCGTGATCTGGCCATCCGGACCGATACGGTCGAATGCGGCGTAACCGGTTGAGTATTCCTTAAAATTCCGAAGTACCGCCCCATAAGCCCAGCCGTTATAATGTTCACGGTAATAGGTCAGTTCCATATTCCTTAAATAGGTGGCACGTGTATCCTTCTGCCGCTTCAAGGCTAAGAACATATTATCCTTGTTGGTATACATATACTGCTGACCTAACTGGTTAATATCATATAGGTACTCAAACCGAATAGAATGCACGGGAAATTCTTTCCGATAATCCTTCTTATCGATAAAAGAATATTCTACGATACCATCATATTTCAACTTGCGGTCTTTCGATCCATAAGCCAAATAACCATCCAAGAAAAGACGTTTACTGAACGCCGTTGTCGTGGTTCCACCGACACGGAAGCGGGCCCCCTCAATCGCGTTACCACTGATATAGGTGTTCATCGGACCAAACTCGAACTTGCTCTTCTCCGGAATCTTATTCGTCGCGATATAACCGGAGGTAAGGATCGAAACAACCTTCTCCGTCACATAGAAAATAGGAACGGAACGAAGTTTCGCCATTAGCAACTCCACGTTATTCTGCTTGCGAGTTCCCGCCTCAGTAGGACGATTCTCCTCCCAGAAATCCGCCGAACGGCGATAAGCTTCCATCGGTATAATAATAGGTGCGCTCTCCTCGAATACTTTAGGATCATCGGGTCCCTCAAATGCTTGATTCGAATAGATATTCAAACGGCGGGCATACATTCCTTTCGATTTCTCCGTCAATTTGAAGTCCACGTTGATATCATCTTTCGTAATGATACGAGTCCCATCCGGGGCACGGTCGAAAGTCTGCTCGATCGTCATTCCACCGACAAAATTCAAGTTGATCTTCTTCGGGACATTCAACTTAACCTTCTGCACGAAATAAGTAGAATCCAACGTGATAAAAAGATGTCCCGTAAAGCCGAACGTCTCCGGAGTAAACGGAGCGAAACCCAAATCCACACACTTCTGTCCGGCGACCTCCACCGTGTCTAGCAAATAATATTTATAGAAGTTAGGTCCCATCGTAGACATAGGGCTAACGAAACGGTTCAAGAACAAAGGAATATCATTCTGGAAGATATTCACTTCCCGGAATACCTCATTCAAGAACTGTTGCATACCGTCTCGTGAGAAGACCTCATCCACACCAGCCGCTTTCGTAGCCTGAACGACCCTCTTTTCCGTCTTCGGGTCTTTACGATAATAAACGGTCTGGATTTTCTCACGTTCGGATACCGGCAAGATCGTCTTTCCCACCTCCAACGTATCGATAAACTCAGTCAAGAAGTCAAACTTTCCCGCCTTTCCATCCTTTTTCGGTTTCGGTTGGTAATCGTTCATAGCGAAGACCATCTTCTCGTATTGATCATACCGAAAATAATCATGATTACGAGGATCGTTGCTCTCCCGACGTGCGATAGCGTTTTTGATAAAGGTAACCGCAGGATTATCCTTCTTCCGATATCTTTCCTTTCCCGGCTTGATGATCACCTCCGACAAATTAATACTTGTCGGAGCTAGCTGAATCTTCAAATGTTCCGCTTTACCCGGAACGAATTTCAATTCTTTCTCCGTATAACCCAAATAAGAGACCTGTAAAGTACGTACCTTAGATGAAGAGGAGAGCGTAAAAGCCCCATCCAGATCTGTCGTAGCACCTATCGTAGTTCCCTTCAAAATCACAGCCACATAAGGCAAAGGTTCTCCCGTAATGGAATCAGTCACGATTCCTTTTATCATGTAGTTCTGGCTCTTCGCTACCCAAGCGAACGCCAATAAAAGCCATATAAAAACAATTCTCTTCCCCATCAGATCTGACACCTCATTAAACTCCGCAAAAGTACAACAGGATCATTTATATAAATGTTCCAAAACACATGCAATATATTCCAATTAGCAACAAAACAGGCAAAAATACACACGTATATACGCAACGCCCCTCAGCAGTATAGGCATAGGCCTGTATCTATACCAGCGTAAGCCAACACCTATACCGGCGTGGCACGAACCTACGAACGACTAATCTGAAGCCCCTTATTCGACAAGCTCATCTCCACGAACCGGGCGTTCGAATTGGGTGGAGAAAGAGTTAATATCTTTCGGATTTGCAGGGCCGCACCCGGGTCTTTCGCTACGATATATAAGTAACCACCACCGCCTGCTCCCGGAAGTTTATATCCCAAGGCATAAGCCTGTATCTTGGAGATAATAGCTTCCACCGCCGCCGGATTCGTTCCGGAATCGAGTGCCTTATTTTGCTCCCAAGTCTTTCCGACCAATTTACCATAAGCCACGAAGTCTCCGCATTGGATCGCCTCGTACATATCGAGCGCATGGGCTTTCATCTCGGACAAAAGACCTAAATGCACCTCGCTATTCAAGAACATACCCCGTACGATTTCCGACAAAATATCTTTCGCCGTACGAGTAATTCCCGTATAATAAAGAAGATGACAAGGCCGGTATTCCGGATCAGTAAACAAATATTCCGGCAGCCAACGTACCAAAGGATTCTGATTAAAACCCTCGTTCGTTTGCAAGAGTTTCAAACCGTGCAATACACCACCGTATTGATCTTGCCATCCCCCGCCGGTAGTCAGCAATTGTTCTAAAATCAAGGTGCGGTTTCCGATCTCATTCTTATCCCAAGCCAAGCCACAAAAATCAGAGATAGCGCCCAGCACGGTAGCCGCGAGGATCGAGCTAGTGCCTAAACCGGAACCCGCCGGTATCGCCGCCAACAAGGTAATCTCGAGCCCGCTACCAAAAGCTTCCAGCTGGACATCCAAAGAAGCATAAGCCTCCGCCGAGAATTCCGGGACAAATCCCGCCAAGGCCAAAGCCGCTTTCGGGATGGAAAACGGCGATCCTACCTTATTATAATCACGAAGCTCATCCCATGAAGAGATAACCTCCATCGCTCCCAGATCGATCGAGCGAAGGATAATCTTATGGGTATCGGAAGGCTTGATATAGACTTGTAGTGGTGGTTGCCCGTTTAACTCGATCGCCACGTTCACCACGTTTCCACCCGCATATAAGCAATAGGGCGGCGTATCTGTCCACCCACCTGCCAAATCAATACGTACCGGACTACGTCCCCATACGATCTGGTCCCGATAGACATTCAAACACGGCTGCTGCTTACTTCCGAGGACGGAACCGACCAGCCCCTCCCGCAACAAAGCGAAAGCCTTTTGCTCCTCCTCCTTATACGCTACCCCCGAGATCTTCATCACCTGAGAACGGAACATATGATTATGTATCCTTTTCATCAACGGATTATCCTCGGGAAGGGCTTTCGGTAAGACAATCTTGTCTTTGGCGAAGCTTTCCGCTGCATCCGAAAGATCCAATTGATAGAATACACTTTTCTCATGATTAGCGGCCAATAATGACCAGTCTTTTTTACGGAAAACTTCTCGCTGAGCTACTAAACGGCGTAAATTCGCTTGATCGGACAAATCATTCGCCGATAATTTTCGGGCGGAAAGCCAAATATGCTTTCCCTCTTCCCTATCCAGCTCCGTAATCATCCAGCGCAGCACTTTTCCCAGCTCATCCACGGTTTGGCAAACAGGGAACAAAGGTGCGTTTTGTATATCCTCATTCCCTCCCAAGGTGATACCTCGCTCCATCGCCCAAGTCAAGATAGGTTTCCCCATAAACAAGGTAGACACATCAGACAAGGCCCCTTTAAACAAGTCATTAAAACCATAGGGCCTTGCCGCCCAATTGGTTTCCCCTACCGGGACAACATCTACACAGATACCTTCCGGCAGGGATAAGTTCCAATTATTCTCCGGAACACCCGTTATAATTTGCTGGCCACGTAACGTCCAATTCTCACCGATATAACTATTCTCTATCCATAATTCCGAATTCTCAGCGGTCAATTTCTGGTGTAACACCGCATTCTGCACAAACATGGCGGGATGTGGTTTCACCTTACGCTGCATGATCGCACGTTGATCCCTAACTAAGTTCTGTACCGCCAATGTAGAGGAAATCAACTCACGGCTAGTTCCATAATGATAGAACTCTCCACCCGGAAGCGGCAGAATCGCTACTGAAAGCTGATTTAACTCCGAGTCCGTGATACGTGGATTCTTCCCCAAGGCCAACCCGAACTCAGCATATAAATCATACGCCTTCATCGCCTTGCCATCTTCGGTATAGGAATGTTTCATTAATAACCGCACCGCCTTGTCGCTTAGCAGCCAGATACCGATATCCATCAAGAATAAATGACTACCCGCCAATTCCCCCAAAGTTTCCAACGAAGGCTTCTGTAGCATGAAGTCCAGAGTGTCCGGAGACTTACGGCTCGATACAAAAACCCCGTGATTCTTGGCCAACGAAGGCTCGACCCATAAACCGTAACAAACCACATCTACCTCAGGAATCTCCTGCAAAGGCTGGTTAGCACGGATATATACGTCACCGCTAGCGATCAAGGTATGAAGCGATTCCGGCGCCTTTTTCATGATCCGTTCATAAAGAGGTAATTGCAAAGACAATAAGTTCTGGGATAACCTCTGCCCTCTTGCCCAGCGAAACACAGGGATCGGAGTCAATATTTTCCCGGATGGCGCATATCCGGGCAAACGGCGGCTTTGCCCTCCGGCATGCAACAAGATACGCTTCTCCTGTCCCAACCACTCCTCCACGGATACATCAGGGGCCTCTTTTCGCCGGGAGGCCTCCAACAACCAAGTCGTTCCTCCCCCGGATCCCAAGCGGGCACCTACCGGATCCGAGGTGCAAAACCATTCCTCCGTACTTACATGCTCTATCGCATGGAAACAATCAACCAAATTTGGAGGTAAAGACAATAACTTTTTCATACCCATGATCATTCTAAGACTCCTTCTTATTTTTCGAAAGCAAAAGTAACTTAAATTTTCTATACGGATATCCATTAACCCTTTTTATTACAATTTGTATGGAGTTCAAACCCACTCAACTTCTTTAACACACCCATAAAAAAGTTTGTTTTTACTAAAACACACTATCAATCAATCCGTTTCCAGTATCTTGGTTGTTGTTTAATTAAATATAGGACATATGGTATACGGTTATGTAAGAGTCAGTACAGACAAACAAACTACTGAAAACCAGCGATTCGAGATTGAGAAATTCACAAAATCGAGGAACATGAGAATCGACAGGTGGGTAGATGAGACGATCAGCGGGACAAAAGTAATCGCCGATCGCCAACTTGGTAAATTATTAAAGCAAATACGTAAAGGCGACATCCTGATCACGACGGAACTGTCACGTCTCGGACGTAATCTTATGCAAGTTATGAGCTTCCTTCATCAATGTATGGAAAGAGACATCATTGTATTTACGGTAAAGGAAGGTTACGAACTCGGAAATAACATTAACAGTAAAATCTTGGCATTCGCATTTAGCCTAAGCGCCGAAATTGAACGCAACCTGATTTCGCAACGAACGAAAGAAGCGTTGGCTCGGAAAAAAGTGCAAGGTGCCAAACTGGGCCGTCCAAAAGGAGAGCGACCGGAAGCCTGTAAGCTAAAAGGTAAGGAAGAGATGATCTTGCAGTATATTAAAGAACATAAGACTAAAGTATATATCAGCAAGAAACTGGGAGTAAACCGGCAAACCTTGAGGGAATTTCTCAAGACTCATCCGGAAATTCCACGGAAATGGAAAAGAATACAGAAGGATTAACAACTCAAGCAATAATTAACGTATGTTAAATTAGTTTAGTTTAGCAGACTTATCGCTCGTTTATTTGTTTATTCCCATTAACTTGCGGAGGAATAAGATAGAAATATACTTGAAATATCCTAAAAAACATTTCATCCTTTATTCCTCTATCATTCATAAAACGCCGCAAGGTTAACATGTATTCAAGACATCAAACATTTGTTTAATCTTTTAATATAAATCTTATGGAAAAAACATTGGTTATTTTAAAGCCTTGTACCGTTCAGCGAGGGCTGATCGGTGAAATCGTAACCCGTTTCGAAAAGAAGGGACTCCGTCTGGCCGGCATGAAGATGGTTTGGCTAACTGACGAGATCTTGAGTGAGCACTACGCCCACCTGAAAGAAAAGCCTTTCTTCCAACGTATCAAGGACGCAATGAGTGTATGCCCGGTAATTGTATGTTGCTGGGAAGGGGTAGATGCCATACATGTAGTAAGAACCTTGGCCGGCACTACCAATGGTAGAAACGCCGCTCCCGGTACGATACGGGGAGATTATAGTATGAGCGTACAAGAGAATATCGTACACGCATCAGACTCACCGGAGACAGCCGAGATCGAATTGAAACGCTTCTTCAAGGATGACGAGATATTCGATTATGAGCTGAAAAACCTATTGAGTCTTTACGCCAATGACGAGTTTTAAATAAAAAAGAATAGCCGGAAACGAGAGAAATCATTCTCACCTTTCCGGCTCTCATATTTAGAAACCAACATCCTATTCTCCCGAACTGAATGAACAACCTAATTACTAATCTAAAAATCTAATACCATGAAAAACACACTACTATATCTATAACAGGGCATCCCTGCAAAATGTTTAAGGGATTTCATCCTGAAATTAGAAAGCCGATAAAAAACGTTTGTACACCTCCAGTTGCCTTTCAAAACAGAAAGTCGTCTGGGATAATCTTAAGCAGTTCGCTTTTAGCTGTCGATACTCCTCATCCGGCAAGTGGCTCATGGCCCGTATATTTTTAGAAAGTCCCTCATAATCTCCGGGGGCCGAGACAAGGCCCAACTGATTCTCCTTTACAATCTCCTCGCCCTCGCCGCCTCCGCAAAACAAGATAGGAACGCCTAACGGCAGCAAATCAAATAATTTAGAAGGTACCGCCCCCCTTATACGAACCGTCAAGGGGATAATGGAGGCATGGTAACGTGTAAGCTCCTCACGCATCCGTTCCTTGGGCAAAGAGCCATGATAAAAGACCCCTTTATCATGTGTCCCCACATAATCCTCTATCTCCAAGGCTTGATTGCCCCCTCCAAATAAATGAAGCTCCGCTCCCATCCCTTTAAAATCGACACGCTCTATCAACTCCAATATATTCTGCGCCACGCCCAGTAAACCGGCATAGACGATCCTGAAAGGCTTTCGAGAAGAAGGGGTTTGATTCGGTAAAACAAAACGATGCTGCAAATTCCGATACAAGAACGAGGCCTTGCCCGGCTCATACCGTTTTATATAATCCACGATCTCCTTACTCTGCCCTTGACAGGCCGTGGCCTTACGATAAAGGAACCGCTCGATACGCCCCATCACCCCATGATAAACGCCACCCTCTTTCATGGCCCCCAGCTCCACGGCCGACAATGGCCAAAGATCCGATACGTTCAGCACCACCTTTTTCCGGTAGCAGCAACGAAAAAGCAACATGGCCGAGGCCGCCGCCAAAACAGGAGGGGTCTGGATGATCACCTTATCATAAGATTTTATACGCTTACGCTTGAGAGCGAAACACCAAAGGGTCGTGGCGAAAGCGCACATACTCACAAGACGGACCAACGGCCTCCTCGAGATCGAGGCATACGTCCAGTACCTGAAGACCGTTATCCCGTTTACATCCTCTGTCTTGGAAAAAGCCTCCCTATATCCATCAAAGATACGTCCCTTGGGATAATTGGGTAAGCAAGTCAACACATCCACCTTTATCCCTAAGCCAGACAGTCCCTCCGCCATGTTCGTAATGCGTGAGGGTGCCGCACCGATCTCTGGAAGATAAGAGGGAGAAACGATCAAGACCCTCATTCCTTCCGGTTCAAAAATTCCACGATCCTTCCGCAAGCCAATCCATCCCCATAGGGATTAACCGCCTTGCTCATCGCATCGTAATAAACAGTATCATCAAGCAACGCCGAGACCTCGCTCACGATCTTATCATAGTCCGTTCCGACCAGTTTCACCGTACCTG
>OLXA01000902.1_pt1 | contig 12540 bp, 9 predicted proteins | sample 1644551 | NCBI WGS metagenome assembly OLXA01 (sample SAMEA103958150, study PRJEB25191) | human gut metagenome | biome: human-associated habitat [ENVO:00009003]; feature: intestine environment [ENVO:2100002]; material: feces | place: Germany | collected 2013/2015 | reverse complement strand
ACAGCCTTGAGACTTCGACTGAAAGCGAGTCGGATGTGTAAAAGCGTCCGGCTTGCTTTGGGTTTTATCAGTGAGATTCTTTTTTGCGCTGGCGATGTGAATTCCTGCGGGTTTACCATATCGGGCGCCTGCCGGAGCGGAAAAAAGCCGCATTGGCAGAATCTGAGGAAGATGTAAGTTAATTGACCCTGCTGTTGAGAGCTCGACGAAATTTGTTGCGCTCTTGTTCAAGCGGATCCTCTTAACGGATCAAGGAGACCTTGAAATGAAGATTGTTTACACCGACGTACTGGTGATCGGTGGCGGTCTGGCCGGTTTGCGTATGGCAGTAGCTGCCAAGCGCCGCGGTCATGATTCCATCGTTTTGTCGCTGGTGCCTCCGAAGCGTTCGCACTCCAAGGCGGCGCAGGGCGGCATGCAGGCATCCCTGGCTAACGTCATTAAGGGTGTTGGCGACAACGAAGACATCCACTTCGCCGATACCGTTCGTGGCTCGGACTGGGGTGCTGACCAGGACGTGGTTCGCATGTTCGTGAACACCTCGCCGAAGGCTGTGCGTGAACTGGCTGCATGGGGTGTGCCCTGGAGCCGTATCACCCCGGGCGATCGCCAGGTGATTATCAATGGTGAAAAGGTCACCATTACCGAACGTAAGGAAGCTGCTGGTCTGATCGGTCAGCGTGACTTCGGTGGTACCAAGAAGTGGCGTACCTGCTTCGTGTCTGACGGCACTGGCCACGCCATGCTCAACGCTGTTTCCGACCGCGTGATCGCCGAAAAGGTGCCGGTCATTGAACGCGTTGAGGCTCTTTCTCTGATTCATGACGGCAAGCGCTGCTACGGCGCTGTGGTTCGTGATCTGATCACGGGCGAACTCTACGCTTACGTTGCCAAGGCTACGGCTATCGCTACGGGCGGTGCCGGCAAGCTCTTCCGCGTGACGACCAACGCTCAGATTTGCGAAGGCACCGGTCACGCTCTGGCCTTGGAAAGCGGCGTTGCCGGCCTCGGCAACATGGAAGCCGTTCAGTTCCACCCGACCGGCATCTTCCCGGCTGGTATTCTGGTGACGGAAGGCTGCCGCGGTGACGGCGGTCTGTTGCGCGACGTCGACGGCCATCGCTTCATGCCCGACGTTGAACCCGAAAAGAAGGAACTGGCTTCCCGCGACGTGGTTTCCCGCCGTATGGAAGAACGTATTGCTCAAGGCAAAGGCGTCAAGGGTCGCTTCGGCGAACACATCTGGCTCGACATCACGCTGCTCGGCGAACATCACATCAAGCACAACCTGCGTGAAGTGTATGAAATCTGCCACTACTTCCTCGGCGTTGACCCGACGAAGGAATGGATCCCTGTCCGTCCGGCTCAGCACTACACCATGGGCGGCGTTCGTACCAACTACACGGGCGAATCCCGTCAGTTGAAGGGCCTCTTCGCAGCCGGTGAAGCTTCCTGCTGGGATATGCACGGCTTCAACCGCCTCGGCGGCAACTCTGTTGCCGAAACCGTGGTTGCAGGCATGATCGTCGGTGAATTCATCGCCGACTTCTGCGACAAGCCTGAAAACGGCATCGACATCCCGACCTCTGTGATCTACGACTCGATCGCCAAGGTTCAGAACGAACTCGACGGCTTCATCAAGAATGCCGGCACGGAAGACATGGTTGCCATCCGTACCCGAATGCAGGACCTGATGACGAGCAAGATCGGCATCTTCCGTCGCGGCGAAGACATGGAAAGTGCCGTTGCCGAACTCGAAGACCTCCTTAAGAAGACCTACAAGGTCTCCGTTAAGGACAAGGCCGGCAACAACCCCGAACTCGTCTACGCGTACCGCACCCGCAAGATGCTCAAGGTCGCTCTGGCCATTGCTTGCGGTGCAGCTGCCCGTAAGGAAAGCCGTGGTGCTCACTTCCGTGAAGACTTCCCGGTTCGTAACGACGCCGAATGGTTGTGCCGTACGATCGCAACGTGGAAGAACGAAAACGACACGCTGCCGACGCTCTCCTACGAAAAACTCGACATCAGCAAGATGGAACTGCCGCCGGGCTGGCGTGGTTACGGTGCTAAGAACTACATCGATAACCCCGAAACCCCGAAGCGTCAAGCCGAAGTCGACGCCATCCGTGCCAAGATGGAAGCTGAAGGTGCAGACCGCTTTGCTATTCAGGATGCGATCATGCCGTTCCACGACCTGCTGCCGAAGCGCCTGCAGGGTAAGAACGAACGCATCGATGAACCCCTCGCTTAATTACTAGGAGCTGACTTAAATGAGTACTCAAGTGAAGAAGCAGCACCGCATGCTCAAGATCAGCATCCTGCGCTACAACCCGGCTGATCCCGCAAGCGTGCCGCACATGCAGACGTTTGAATGCGAAGAAGCTGATTCAATGACGCTGTTCATTCTTCTGAATGAACTTCGCGATCACCAGGATCCGACTCTTCAGTTCGACTTCGTGTGCCGTGCCGGTATTTGCGGCAGCTGCGCGATGCTGATTAACGGCAAGCCCGGTTTGGCCTGCCGTACGCTGACCCGCGATCTTCCGACCGAATTCACGCTTGCTCCGTTGCCGGCGTTCGAATTGATCGGTGACTTGTCCGTCAACACCGGCAAGTGGATGCGCAACATGTCTGAACGCATGGAAACGTGGGTTCACATGAAGTCTGAAGAAATCGACCTTCGCAAGAAGGAAGAGCCGATGGATCCGCAGCTTGCTGAAGACATCTATCTGCTCGACCGCTGCGTGGAATGCGGTTGCTGTATCGCCGGTTGCGGTACGGTACGCCTGCGTCCGGACTTCGCCGGCGGCGTTGCCATCAACAAGATCGCTCGCTTCCGCCTCGATCCGCGTGACACCCGTAATGACGGTGACTTCTATGATGTCATCGGTGACGATTCCGGCGTGTTCGGTTGCATGTCGTTGCTCGCATGCCACGACTTCTGCCCGAAGGATCTGCCCTTGAAGACCCAGATCGCGTTCATCCGTCGTAAGATGGCCGAACAGGGTATCAAGAACTACGACAAGGTTCTTCCGACGCCGAAGACCGGCAAAAAGATCCCGATTAAGGCTGCTTAATCGATTTCTTGATCCATCCTCCGGTCAATTTCCTTTGTTTTGAGATCGGAGAAACAAATTCCGCTGCTCGAATGTGTTCGAGGAGCGGAATTTTTTTCGTCGCTTAATCTCGACATCTCTTGACGAAAGCCAGTGTTTGTAGCCCAAACTCCCGGCCTACTAGATCACTAACGATAGAGGTAGCCCGGGAGTTTTTCTATTCCCAGCAAATCCAAAAGGTCACGGTGTCGTTTGGCCACGGCACCAACGATGAAAGCGTCTGTCGTACGGTGCTTTCGTGCCTGTACACTGCGTAACTGCCCCAAGAGCTTGCGCAAAGACTCCTCGGGCATTTTCAGGCTGGGATTCTGATCGCTTATCTTGCGAGCCGTACACAGCATGCTCATGCGCAACGCCTGTGCGATCGTGTAGATAAACAGCTTGCCCCTGTACGTCGCCTCGGTTGCCTCCAGTCTCGAGCCTCCGACTTCGTTTTTGAGCTGATCAAAGCCTCGCTCAATGATTTCTCGTTGGCGATATATCTGCAGCGCCTTAAACGGGTCGGATTCGACATTGCTTCGAATCGCCCGACAGCCCATAAATTCCACCGCCTTTTTCAGTTCGTCAAAGTTCACGGACCAAACGAGTTCGGTTGGCTTTGCCTTTTTGTTCTCGCGCAGATATCTGCGCACTCGCTTCCACAGAACGGGATCAATCGGAGCCTGCTTGGATAACTTCTCGGCTTCTTTCTTTGCCTTGTCTATCAACGCCTTTGCTTCTTTTGTGTTGCCGAGTTCCTTAGCTTTTTCCGTTGCTTCGGCTACAAGCTTTTCTTGATCACGTTGCCGCTGTACTTCTTCATTCTTGCGATCAACAACATCGAGTACATCGCGATAAAGGTCATCGGCTTCCGTCTGAGCAACAACGGTATCGCGGTAAAGATGCAAGTGTGCTTCGAGCTGCAACTGATAACCATCTTCTGTTTGTTCTGTCCAGTGGTCGGCAACTCGGACACCGCAAATCCCCATGCGAGGATTGTTGTGTGCGATGGGATCCTTAAGCGCTTTTGCGTTTCGACGAAGCTGTGCTCTTACGGCACCTTCGTTGAGATTCAGAAACTGGATGTACTTCAGTTTCAGATTGATAGCCTTCTGTGTGTTGTAGATGCTCTGAAAGCCTCGATCCGTCACAAGAATGTTGTCTTTCAAGGACAAATTGGCACTTTGCATCTGCAGATAAATCGTGGGCAGAATCGCTTTGTCATTGATGGAGCCGTCATAAGCGTAGGCATAGACAACGTCGCCGCTGGCGTGATCGCAGACAACCATGTAGTTGACCTGACGCAGTTCCGGGTTTTGTTTGGCGTGTCCCCACGCGGCATTCGTAATCGTTGTCGAGTACGTTGAAATGCTGGTGCTGTCAAAGGACAACGTTACGGCACCAGCCTGACGCTCATTGGCGCGGTCGTATCGTTTCTTGTAGTACTCCTCGAACTGAGTCACCGTGAGCTTTGCCAAAAGCTCGGAAATGCGACGACCATCACGAGGTTCAATGTCGGGAAGCCAAACCTGAGCAACCCAATCTTCGAAGTTCATCATCGCGCCGCCGCCGTCGAGTTTGTATGCGGCCAGGGCCAGCAAATAGCGTCCTTTTTCTTCGCCGAAAACAGCTGTCAGATCATCGAGGATCTTCATTTTTTCAGCCGTTTTCCAGGCGGCATACGTGACGCCGACACGAATGGTTTCGTCGCTCCAACTGATGTCTTTCTTGGGTTTCTTTACTGGAAAAAGTTGCTCGAACTGCTGTTGAGAAACGAGCTCTCGATCGGCCCAGTACCAGGTTTGACCTTGGAAAGAAGAGAAGGTTTGCTCAAAGGCGCTCGAGAGTCGAATGGAACCGTCATCAAGCAGGCGGCCGACTTGAATGCGAGCGTCAACGCAGGAACGTTTTTTCTCGGCATCCCAGCGATTGCGATAGGCGCGAATATAGACGCGACCGGCCGAGTCCTTACAGGACATCAAGGACCAAGATTTGCCGGAATTATCGGTGATTTGAGGCATAATAGATGCGCAGTAGAAAATATGTATCTATTTTAGCAAAAATAAAAAATCCTGCACTTCTCCGCCAGAAAAAATGCAGGAATATCAAAGGCTCAAAAATTTATTTGCGAGCAATTTGATCCGAATCAATGCGCTTGTGATCTAGCGACCCGGGAGGTTGGGTTTAACTTGTGACTGGTTATTCACTAAAAGGGTCTTTGACGGCAAGCGTGTCGCCGTGCATTGCGACCTGGCCGCGCGAGACGACCGCAACGATTTGCAGGTTCTGATTGAGAAGCACGGCATTGGCGCAGGCTCCGATTTCCAAACGCCCCTGATCGGTAAGTCCCAAACTGTCGGCGGCGTTTCTGGTGATCAGAGAAAGGGCGTCCGAAAGCGGGAAACTGAAGTCGCGTACCAATTCGACCATTGTCTCGTGATTGCGGGCGACTTCGCCGATGGCTTGCCCGACGACGTTGCCGTCAGCGTCAAAACGCGGCACTACACCGTGGCCGTCAGAAGAAAGGGTGATTTGCTCAACCGGCACGCCGCAGGAAACGGCGGCACTTACGGCCGCGGCCGGCTGCCCCAGATAGCAGGGGCCGTCTGTGGTGATATCGATGTAGCGATCGTGTGACTCCATGGCGTAGGCACAGGCGCTTTTGAGGAGAAATTCGGTTCTCGCGCAGTGAGTCGGCCGTAAATGCGTACCGATCGGGAATCCGGAGGCGGCGATTTCTTCGAAGATGTCGAACGGATTGGGAATCGAGCCCAGGTGGACATGCAACAAACCTTGTTTTTTGACCGTGACGGCAGCCTGACGAATCTGCGAGAGCATTTCCAAAACGGCTTGAGACGACGGAAAAGATCCGTTGATGTCGCCCATGGCAAGTTTGACGCCAAGGACTTCGGAAACCAGCGCCACATCGTCGGCAACGCTTTGAGTAAGCGTGACTGGCGGATAGCGGAAGCTTGATGTGTACATCCAGGCCGAAAGTCCAAGTGCATTGAGTTCGCGCACTTTGGCGAGCAGATCGGGAAGTTTTCGCGTCATGACGTCCGCACCAAGAACGCCGACCACAGTTGTGATGCCTGCTCGGATGAGCTCACCGGCGCCGATGGCTGGCGCCCGGGAATCCGGGCCGTTGACGCCGCCTCCGCCCAGAACGTGGACATGGGCGTCCACGAATCCCGGCGCCAGAATAAAGCCCGTGGCGTCAATGACACTCAAGCCCGGCAGGTTGACAGAGAGGTTGGGGCCGACGGCGAGGATTTTTTCGCCGACCATCAATACGTCGGTGACACCGAGTTCTTTCGGTGCGAATACGTAGGCATTACGGATCAAAATCGCCATGGTGCGTCTCCAGTTCGCGATGCCTCCAAGAATAGCGCAGTGTGTGAAAAAGGCGACACGAGGTCGCCTTAACAGGACAAAAAAATCAAACGAATCAACGACTCAAAATTGATTTCACACTTTCGCGGACTCGGGCGATCGTCTCGTCGGCGTCTTCGACAACGCCGTTTTGCATAACGAACTTGCCGTCGCACAGCACGCTGTGCACAGCTCGAGTATCGGCCGAATAGACCCAGTTGCTCGTGAGATTGAAATTGGGAACAAGGCGTTCGTTTTCCAAGCAAAGGAGGACGGCATCGGCGAGTGCCCCTTCACGGATGACGCCGGCGTTGAGGCCAGCGGCCTGTGCGCCGTTGCGGGTGGCCCATTGCAGAATTTCGCCGGCGGGCAGCGTTTCGCTCGTGTAGCGGACCTTGGCAAGCAGGGCGGCAAACTTCATCTCTTCGCGCATGTCGAGATTGTTGTTGGAAGCCGTCCCGTCGGTACCAAGCGTCAGGCGGCAGCCTTTTTTCATCAGCAAGTCGCTTGCGAAAATGCCCGAGGAGAGCTTCATGTTGGAGCAGGGATTGTGAGCGATCCAGACGCCGCGTTCCTTGAGGATTTCGGCTTCTTCTTCATCAATGTGCACGACGTGGGCGGCAATGACGTTGTCGCCGAGTACGCCGAGATGGTCAAGCCAGCGCACCGGACTCATGCCGTGAGCGGCGATGCAGTCCTGCACCTCTTTTTCCGTTTCGGATACATGAAGCGTGAGCGTCTGACCGTTGGCTTTGGCGGCTTCGGCGCAGCGCTGTAGCAGTTCTCCGCTTACCGTGTAGACCGCGTGAGGAGCGACGGCAAGCGAGATGCGGCCATTTGTCGGATCCTTCCAGTTGGCAAGGAAATCGAGTTGGCGTTTGATTTCGTCTTCACCCAAATGATCCATGAGCGTGACGCCAACGGTGGCACGGATGCCGGCTTCGGCCACGGCGCGAACCGTTTCTTCAGCCATCCAGTACATGTCGCAGAACCATGTCGTACCGCTGCGGATCATTTCCAGCGTAGCGAGCTTGGCGCCGGCGTAAATATCTTCGGCGCGCATCTTGCCCTCAAACGGCCAGATGTGGTCGTTGAGCCAGGGAAAGAGCGGAAGATCGTCGGCGTAGCCGCGCAGCAGCGTCATCGAGGCGTGCGTGTGCGTATTGAAAAAACTCGGCACGATCGCCAGACCGGAAGCGTCGTACGTTTCGTCGGCAACGGCGTCGGCAGGGGCATGGAGGTTATGAAAACGGTTGCCGTTGATCAGAATGTTCGTGACGTTACCGTTGAGTTGAACATTGCGAATAAGAAGAGAGGACATGATGGATTTAAGCGGTCAAAAAATGGGTAAAAGGAAGCAGATGGCGCTAAAAGACTGAAATTTAACTAATGATCTGCTAAATGTAGTTAAGTTCATCGGAAATGATGCCTCTTTCGCGACAGATCGACAAAAGGCGTTCTTCGGTGGCGGCGTCAGGTTCGAGGAGTCCTGCGGGCATCTTTTTCGAAGCAAGGATCACGGCGCCTTCGTTGTGCAGCGCCATGGTGGCGTCAATGTACTTCATGAGTGTCGGATCTTTGAGAATGAAGTTAAGAGGATGCTTTGCTTCAAGGACGCGCCCGGCAGGGACGCCGGCTCCGAATTCATCTTCGACTCCCATATTGGCCAAAAGCGCTTTGGAGCGGATGAAAACGTCGGCGGGGCAGGCGGCGGTGGCGGCGCCGGGAACGCCCGTGGCTGTCACAACGGCGTTGGCTTGACTGACCGCTTCGGCAATAGCGATGCCGTCGGAGGCGTCAATAACGACATCACACAGGGCGCGGATGCGATCGGTGATTTCTCCGTGGCGCGTGACGACAGTGATGCGACTGCCGTAGCGGTGCGCATAGGTGATAAGGCCGCTCCCGACTTTGCCGCTGCCAAAAATCACGACGGATTTGCCTTGCCACTTGCTATAGCCAAGTTGGGCCATGGCCCGGAAATAACTCTCGCCGGTGCCGAGGCACGTTTCAATGCGTTTGATGCGGCCGGAGTCGGCGACGTACACGGGGCAGGTTTTGCCGTCATATTTCGAAACGCCTGAGCGAGTAAGTTCAACGAAGCCGATGCGAGGGTTGAGCTCAGCAAAGGCGGCTGCGCAGTCAAGCACGAGATCAAACGCATTGCTTTGCTTGACATCCCCGGGTTCAACCACGTGGATGCCGACGGAGCGCAGGTAACGGACAACGTCGTGGTTGCGAGGCATCACGTCATCAATGCCGACGGTAAGCTCAGCGCCTGCTGCTAGGAGAGCAGCGTGCTTTGCGAGCGTGTTTTCGAACACGGGAGTTGCGTCAAGAACCCGCAGGCCGGCCAAAGGGCGGGTGTTCGCCCAGACTTCGTATTGGTTGAGCAAGACTGGGTATTCGTTTGAAGCGTAGGCCTGAGCCACGCGAGAGGCGAGAATGTCGGAAAGCATGACGGCACTTACATATAAAAAGAGTGGTGCGGACGCCTTGTGGCGCTCAGCTCGGATTGTAGCGGGCGAAGTGAGCGGTTAAGACGTCGGTGAACGTTGGCCGAAGGGATGCCTGAAAGAGCTAATCCCTTGACATTATTCAAAAAACAAGAGAAAATCACAGCCTTTTCCGGGAAAGCATTCGTCGGAGGGGGTCGTTTGCGCTTGCAAAGGACGCTTTTTCGTCGTTCGTTTTCGTTGTGAAAAGACTTTTATCACCAGCAACAACCGATGGATTTATCCGTCGGTCTTTTTAAGAAGAACGGACAATATGCCCACTATTAACCAGCTTGTGCGCAAGCCTCGTGAGCTTACGCGCGAAAAGAGCAAGAGCCCTGCTCTTAAGAACTGCCCGCAGAAGCGCGGCGTTTGCACCAAGGTCTACACGACCACCCCGAAGAAGCCGAACTCGGCTCTTCGTAAGGTTGCCAAGGTGCGCCTCACCAACGGCTTTGAAGTGATTTCCTACATCGGCGGCGAAGGCCACAACCTGCAGGAACACTCCGTGGTTCTCATCCGCGGCGGCCGTGTGAAGGACTTGCCCGGTGTGCGTTACCACATCGTGCGCGGTTCCCTCGACACCCAGGGCGTCAAGGACCGTAAGCAGGCTCGTTCCAAGTACGGCGCCAAGCGCCCGAAGGCAGCGTAATTCGCGGCGACTGATTGTCAGCCGTGTACGGACGGTCCCGCTGTTAAAAGGACCGAGTAAGTCGCAGCCCATGTGTGTGCTGCATTGTGAAGCGGTCAACGAAGAAACAAAAGACCGCATTTAAATGACTGAAGACAACGAAAGAGGAAAAAAATGCCCCGTCGTCGCGAAGTACCCAAACGTGAAATTTTGCCGGATCCGAAGTTCGGCAGCGTTGAGATCTCCAAGTTCATCAACGTGATCATGCTCGATGGCAAGAAGGCCGTCGCCGAACGCATCGTCTACGGTGCGCTGCAGCAAATTGAAGAAAAGACCGGTAAGAACGCTCTCGAAGTGTTCCAGACCGCACTCAACAACGTCCGTCCGCTCGTGGAAGTGAAGAGCCGCCGTATCGGTGGTGCTAACTACCAGGTGCCCGTTGAAGTGCGTCCGGTTCGCCGTATGGCTTTGGCAATGCGCTGGCTGCGTGAAAGCGCCAAGTCGCGTTCCGAAAAGTCCATGCCCCAACGCTTGGCTGGTGAGCTGTTGGATGCTGCTGAAGGCCGCGGCGGCGCTATGAAGAAGCGTGACGAAGTCCATCGTATGGCTGAAGCCAACAAGGCCTTCTCTCACTTCCGCTTCTAATACATCGATTAACAATGAGGTGCTGCCGAATGTGGTGGCACCTCGCTTACGAAGAGAATAGTCATGGCTCGTACTACCCCGATTTCGCGCTATCGCAATATCGGCATTTCTGCCCACATCGACGCGGGCAAGACCACGACGACCGAACGCATCCTGTTCTTTACCGGCGTCAACCACAAGTTGGGCGAAGTGCACGACGGTGCCGCCACCATGGACTGGATGGAACAGGAACAGGAACGCGGCATCACGATTACGTCCGCCGCTACGACCTGCTTCTGGCGCGGTATGGACATGCAGTTCCAGCCGCATCGTCTGAACATCATCGACACCCCGGGGCACGTGGACTTCACGGTTGAAGTGGAGCGCTCCATGCGCGTGCTCGACGGCGCTGTGATGGTTTACTGCGCTGTGGGCGGCGTTCAGCCCCAGTCTGAAACGGTCTGGCGTCAGGCCAACAAGTACAAGGTGCCTCGCATCGCGTTCGTCAACAAGATGGACCGTACCGGTGCCAACTTCTTCAAGGTCGTTGACCAGATGAAGACCCGTCTGAAGGGCAATCCGTGCCCTGTCGTGATCCCGATCGGCGCGGAAGACCAGTTCAAGGGCGTTGTCGATCTGATCAAGATGAAGGGCATCATTTGGGACGAGGCCAGCCAGGGTACCAAGTTTGAATACATCGACATTCCTGCCGATCTCGTCGATACGGCCAACGAATGGCGTGAAAAGCTCGTCGAAACGGCTGCCGAAGCCAGCGAAGAGCTGATGAACAAATACCTCGAAGAAGGCGAACTCACGGAAGCTGAAATCATCAAGGGCTTGCGCGCCCGCACGATTGCCGGTGAAGTGCAGCCGATGTTCTGCGGTTCGTCCTTCAAGAACAAGGGCGTGCAGCGTATGCTCGACGGCGTTATCGAACTGTTGCCGTCTCCGGTTGACATTCCTCCGGTTCCGGGCTTTGACCTCAACGACAACGAAGTCCCCCGCGAAGCCAGCGACGATGCACCGTTCTCCGCGCTCGCCTTTAAGATCATGACCGACCCGTATGTCGGCCAGCTTACCTTCTTGCGCGTTTACTCCGGCATTCTGAAGTCTGGCGAAACCGTTCTGAACTCCGTGAAGAACAAGAAGGAACGTATCGGTCGTTTGCTGCAGATGCATGCCAACGAACGTAAGGAAATCACTGAAGCCGAAGCTGGTGACATCGCCGCTGCTGTCGGTCTGAAGGACGTGACCACGGGTGATACGCTCTGCGACATCGCTCAGCCGATTATCCTCGAACGCATGGAATTCCCGGAACCGGTTATCAGCCAGGCCGTGGAACCCAAGACCAAGGCCGACCAGGAAAAGATGGCTCTCGCTTTGGGTCGCTTGGCTCGCGAAGATCCTTCCTTCCGTGTTCGTACCGACGAGGAATCCGGCCAGACGATTATTTCCGGTATGGGCGAGCTGCACCTCGAAATTCTCGTCGACCGTATGCGTCGTGAATTCAACGTGGAAGCAACCGTTGGTCGTCCGCAGGTGGCCTATCGCGAAACGATTCGTTCCGTGGTCGAAAACGCCGAATGCAAGTTTGCCAAGCAGTCCGGCGGTCGCGGCCAGTACGGTCACGTTGTGCTCAAGCTCGAACCGATGGAACCGGGTAAGGGCTTCGAATTCGTTGACGCCATTAAGGGCGGCGTGGTGCCGCGTGAATACATCCCGGCCGTTGAAAAGGGTGTGGAAGACACGCTCAAGGCTGGTGTGCTCGCCGGTTACCCGGTTGTGGACGTCAAGGTGACGTTGCACTTCGGTTCCTATCATGAAGTCGACTCGAACGAAAATGCCTTCCGTATGGCTGCTTCCATGGCATTCAAGGACGGCATGCGCAAGGCTAACCCCGTGCTGCTCGAACCGATCATGAAGGTCGAAGTCGAAACGCCGGAAGAAAAGATGGGCGACGTGATGGGCGACCTTTCGTCCCGCCGCGGCGTCATCCAGGGTATGGACGATCTCCCCGGTGGCGGCAAGGCTATTCGTTGCGAAGTGCCGCTGGCTGAAATGTTCGGTTACTCCACGACGCTGCGCTCCCTCACCCAGGGTCGTGCAACGTACACGATGGAATTCGATCACTACGCTGAAGCTCCGAAGAACGTGGCCGACGCTGTGATCGCCGAAAAGACCAAGTAATTTGAAAAACGGATCGGGAGTAAAATAAGAAGAGTTTTCTTCCGATCCAACCTTTTATCTAAGAAGGACACAAGACCTAAAATGGCAAAGGGTAAGTTTGAACGTACCAAGCCCCATGTGAACGTGGGCACCATCG
>OLXA01000901.1_pt1 | contig 12542 bp, 9 predicted proteins | sample 1644551 | NCBI WGS metagenome assembly OLXA01 (sample SAMEA103958150, study PRJEB25191) | human gut metagenome | biome: human-associated habitat [ENVO:00009003]; feature: intestine environment [ENVO:2100002]; material: feces | place: Germany | collected 2013/2015 | reverse complement strand
AAGATAATTCATATTTAAATGGGATTCCCCTCCCAGATAGGTAGGCCCTACCTTCTCGTATAGGTAGGGCCTACCCTCATATATATAGTCGCTTATTCTTGGAAAAACCCTTACCAGCCCGGATTCTGTTCCAAGGTTCCTTTCGACAATTGTACCTGTTGCAAAGGTATCGGTGACAGCCAATGCTTCGGTGTCTGGAACTTGCGGGCGGATGCGGGTTGGGCGATGATAAAGCCATCGCTATCCACCTGTATATCCTGCCCGATCACCAACTCCGGGAATTTCTGTTGATACTCCGTACCCACGAATTTCACGCCACGGATCGCAAGGGGAAGAACCGTTTCCGCCGTGCCCCAACGACGTAGGTCGTCCCGGCGATATCCTTCGAATGCCAGTTCCACGGTTCTCTCACGCCGGATCTCTTCCTGCATATTCAGTCCGTTCGTAGCTACAAACGCATTGGTCAAGCGAGGCATATTCGCCCGGTTTCGCAGGTCATTAATGGTCAGGTCTAATTGCTCGTCCGTGATCTGTCCGTTCTTCTCGTATAAAGCCTCGGCCAAGATTAATAGGACCTCTCCGTAACGGAATTCCTTGAAATCGTATTCCCCAATGAATTGTACGGCATCAAGCGTTTCATCCATAAACTTGCGGATCATGTATCCGGTCCGGGTAGAATTGTTACCGATGAATCCCGGCTCTACGGTTGCCCATCCGCCCCCTTCCGAGAATATCTCGCTACCGGGTACGACAAACGTTTGCGCCATCCGGGAATCCCGGTTCTCAAATTCGCTTGTCTGGGTTTGGAATCCTTTGAACAACTTGGATTTATCGATAGGTAAACCATCGGTACAAAGGTATACGTCCGCAAGGTTCTTTGTCGGTACCATGGCACCTAATAATAGTTCCCGGGTCCAGTTATGAGTCGCTCTCAATTTGTAATACCGTCTTGCCAACAAGACTTCCTTGCTGTCGTCGCCTTCTAGGATATGAAGATATTTGTAACTGAGTTCTCCTTTCTCGCGATATAGTTCATACTCCTTGGAATCGACAATGGTTTGGGCCGCTTGGATAGCTAGGTCGAGGTATTTGCCTGCGTCCGCCATCCCGTGGTATTTTTGCCAAGTTCCTTCGAACAAGGCCGCACGGGCCTTGAGAGCTAATGCCGCCCCTTGCGTGGTACGTCCTAATTCCTCAGCGGTCAGTCCGCTTTGCTTCGGAAGGAGAGGAATGGCCTTATCCAAGTCCTCGATAATAAAATCGATGATCTCCTGTTGGCTGGAACGAGGTGTGTAAAGTTCCTCCGAGGAGGTATTTAACGGGATGTCTATCTTGGGTACTCCTCCATAAGTTTTCACCAATTTCCAATAGTTGTAGGCACGGAAGAAATGCGCTTCTGCTTTCCAACGTCCGATCTCTTCGTCCGACAAACCGGATTCCTCCGCTTTCTTAAGCAAATAAGAGGTAGATTGGACAAATTTCCATGGGTTGTCCCAATCATCCGAGTTGACCGGGGCCAGATAGGAACCGTCGCTGACATCGTTCGTGCCGGAACCAAAGGCGATATCCGAGTTCATGTCTATATATTGGGAGACCTCTTGGAGCCCAAAATAGAAATCGTTGGCGGCCAATTCAAAGTCGGCCGGCTTTTGCCAGAATACAGCGTCCGACACTTGATCCATTGGCATTTTATCCAGCTCACAACTGAATAGTCCTAAGGTGGCGGATAACGTGATAATTATATTGAATCGTTTCATAATATTCGTTTTATTAAATAGAAAACCTTAGAAAGTCAAGTCGATACCAAATGAGTAGTAACGTTGGAACGGATAGTTGAAACCTCCGGTGTCAGACTCTGGGTCCCAACCGCCTTTTACCCCGTGTATCTCGAATAAGTCTTGTCCGCTTACATAAAAACGGGTCCGCTCGATACCGATCTTCTGCAATAAGCTTTTCGGCAGGGTATATCCGATCTGGATGTTCTTTAGGCGTACGTAAGCGGCGTTGATCTTTTGCATCGTAGACGCTTGGTAGTTCCAATGCCTGATATCGCCGTGGGTCAGACGAGGATAATATGCGTCTTGACGATCCTCATTCCAGGTTTGCCCGTAATAGAACTGAGGCGGATATCTCCACCAGTCGCTCCAAGGCATGGAGAACTCACCTTCACGGAACAAGGTGCGTTTAGCGACTCCTTGGAAGAATACGCTGATATCAAAGTTGTTCCACTTGGCACCCAAGTTTAATCCGAATGTATATCGGGGAGTGGTTGAGCCGACATACTTAGCGTCGCCGTCGTCCCCTTCCTTATCACCGTAAGTGGAGATTTTCCCATCGCCGTTCAGATCCTTGAATTTGGCATCGCCGATACCGATATTAGAGGGTACGCCTTCCAGCTTCTTGTAAGCGTCCAGATCCGCTTGGTCCTTGACTACGCCATCATATACATAGGCGAAATAGGAGTTGATGGGATATCCTTCTCTCGTCTTGTTCAAGCCTAGCTCATAAGTGTCCGAGCCTCCGTATTCCACGAGCTTGTTCTTAGCGTCGCTCAATTGGAATTGTGCGGAATATTCGACATTACCGATTTTGTCCGTCCAGTTTAAGGTAAGCTCGAAGCCATTCGTACGCAATTTGCCCGAGTTCGTATCCGGGGGAGTTGCCCCTAGCATACTGGGATAAGTTACGGGGATCAACATATTATTGTTCATCTTCACGAAGTAGTCGAAAGAGAATCCTAAGCGGGAGTCTAAGAAAGCGGCATCAATACCTGCGTTGATATTCTCCAAGATCTCCCATGTGCGATTTACGCCGGCTAAGACATCCAGCCCCATCGCTTGTGTTTGTGAACCGCTGCCGAAAGGATAGGTCAATTTAGTTCCCCAACCGTCGTCCCTGAATTTTAGCAACTGGATATAATCGTATAGACGAATACCTTCTTGATTACCTGTTTGTCCGTAAGAAGCTCTTAGTTTCAATTCGTTGAATACCTTAGAGCTCTTTAGGAATTCCTCTTGAGAGATACGCCAGCTAGCGGATACGCCGGGGAACATTCTCCAACGGTTACCCGGGGCGAAGCGGGAGGAACCATCGTAGCGGAAGTTTGTCTCCAAGATATACTTATTCTTGAAGCTGTATCCAATACGGGCGAAAGCCGAGCTTGTCGCCCAATGTTCAGCTTTGGCGTCGTTCTTCATATTTCCGGTGCCACCAAGGTTGAGTTCCCATAATTCGTCTGTGATGAAATTATCTCGGCGTGCCATGAACATACGGACCTCTTCTGCCTCATAAGCCATACCTAACATGGCATCTAAATGATGATCCAGTCCGAAGTTCTTATTATAATTCAAGTAAGCCGTATAATTTTGATAGATGGTTTCCTCGGTCGTACGATCTACAGCGGATTGTTCGGGACTACCTGCTCCCGTATAATAATTGATGTCACCGTCCCATGTATAGAGCGGGATGGCTTTCGCTATATCCTCGTTATTCTTGTTTTTGTAGTTTAAGCCCACTTGAGCGTTAAACACGAGTCCGTCCGTGATATCGGCGATCAATCTAAAGTTACCGTTCATCTCCCGGGTATTGAACGTGGCGGTCTCGCTTTCCTTGGCCAGCGCTATTGCGTTGCTCCAGCCTCCTTGCGTGAAGAACTCTCCGTTGGCGTTATAGATCGGGAAGTTCGGCATATCAAACATCGCCTCGCCGATCACCCAAGCGCCATTACTTCCTATGTCCGTACGTTTCTGGTTATCCAAAGATACCTTTGTCTCTAATTTTAGCCACTTTGCCAATCGATAATCATAATTCATACGCAGATTGTATTTGGTATTATTATCGTCTGCATATTTTACCACGCCAAATTGTTTGCTGTAGCCGGCGGATAGGTAATAGTTAGACTTCTCGCCTCCACCGGAGATTGTTAGGTTATGGCGATGTTGTACGCCATTGGTCAGCAACTCGTCCATCCAGTCCGTGTTCGTGAAAAAGAGCTTCCAGCCGGGTTGGGTGGGATGGTCGATAGGGTTCGGATCGTTCGCTAAGATGCGATCCAGAAGCTCTTGGGTATAGAGTGGGGCGGCACCGTTGTGTATGTTCGCCTCGTTATCCATAATCGCCATCTCATAATTTGTCGGGGCTTTCATGATTCCGGTCATTTTCGTGATCGCCAAGTTCCCGTTGTAAGTAAGTTTCGGTGCTCCGCTCTTTCCTTTCTTAGTCGTGATTAATACAACACCTCCGGCGGCACGGGAACCATATATGGAGGCTGAGGCATCTTTCAATACCGATATAGCCTCGATATCCTGCGGGTTGATCATATTCATATCCCCGGGGATTCCGTCGACCAAGACTAGCGGGGTATTCCCTCCGTTCGTGGAGGAGGCGCCACGCACGTTCAAGTCGAATTCCTCGTTACCCGGTTGTCCGGATGTTCGCTGAACGACCATACCGGGAATTTCTCCTTGCAAGGCGGACAGGACATTTGTAACCGGCTTAGAGTCGATTACCTCGGAGGATATTTTCGAGATCGCTCCGGAAAGATTGCTTCGTTTCTGTGTTCCGTAACCGATCACGACTACCTCATCAAGCTTCTGGGTGTCTTCCTTTAGCTGGATATTGAGGGTTTTGTTGTTGCCTACGGCCACTTCTTCCGATAAATAGCCGATGTAGGATATGAGTAGGATCGATTTACCGTTCGCCTCGATGCTGTACTGACCGTTCAGGTCGGTAACTGTACCATTTGACGTACCTTTTACCACGACATTCGCTCCGATGATCGGTTCGCCCCGTTCATCTGTAATGATACCGGTCACTTTTCGGTCTTGCGTCACCGGAACGGAGGACTGACGGCTATCGTGTTATTCTCCCGCTTAAAATAAAGATTGGCTTGCCGGGTGATCTCGTTCAATACGCTGTTGACGGGAGCGTTTTTGAACTTTAGGTTAACCTGTACGTTCCGGTTCGCGATGGCTTCTCCATAGAAAAATTTTAATCCTGTCTGCTTCGACAAATCATCAAAGACTTTCTGTATGGGTTGGTTTTTGACTTGAATTGTTATTCTTTCTTTCTGATTTTCTTGCGCTTGCAGAGGTTCAGGGGAGCCTAACGCTAAAAAAACTAAAATAATAGAACAACACATCCAATTATTCCTAGTAATAGTTGGAAAGTTCATAATTTTGTATGTTTAAAGGTTGTTTTTATACACTTTTAAAAACAGTCCGATTTATGTAATCTCCAAGGGGGTCCAATCCAAGGGTGTACATATCGGGAAAGATAAAGGGAGATCGAAGGTCAGAGGTCGGTTTCCCTTTTTTATGTGGCTAAGCTTATGTCGTATCTTTCATGGGCAAATCGATTTTAAGGTTAATGACTCGTTTTATATAACACGATCCGACTTTCTTCTTTCCGGTATCGGATGCCGGTTGAATATTGAATTGCGTTCAGTACGGCTTCCAGACTTTTATTGTCGTGCTCGCCATAGATGTAATCGTCGAATACGACATTCGGATCGAGTACGATCTCTTGATTATACATCCGCTCCAAATCGTGTATAACGCTACTGATAGGTGTCCGGTTGAAATAAAGGCCGCCTTGCAGCCAAGCCGTTACTTTTTGGGCGTCCTCGTTCTTTTTAAAAATCTCTCCATTTGTGTTATTCACGATTATCTGCTCGTTCGGTAATAGGCGCATTACGCTTTCGGGCATATCCACCTCAACTTTTCCGGTCCGAACGCTGACGGCCATCAACTCATCCTCTTGATAGGCTTTTACGTTGAAAGAGGTTCCGAGTACTTTTACGTCGGCTTGCCGGGTACGGACGATGAAGGGCTTGCCCTCGTCTCTCATGACATTGAAAAAAGCTTCTCCTTCCATTTCTACCAAACGGATGTCAGAGGTAAATTCCGTTGGGTATCGCATGACGGTACCGGCGTTTAGATGAACGACCGTGCCATCGGGAAGGGTGACTTGCTTATGTTCGCCATGATTGACGCTTATTTCCGTTAGGAGATGGTCGCTGGATTTAGGTATAGTTTCGCTCCGAATCCGATGGAAACGATAATCGCTATGCTCGCCGCATACTTGATGAAAGTGGATAGGGAGATTCTTCTTTCTCTTTTACGTGTCTTATCCAACAGGTCTTGCGCCTCCTTCTTATAAAGCAGATGATTATGGGAATCGGATTGAGGTAAGTCTTGCGCCTCGTTCCAGACCCGGTCCATTTCGCTTTCTAATTCTGCTCGCTCGGTTATGGATGAGGCTAACTTCCGCAAGGTCTCTATATCGTTCCGTGTATAGAGTCCATTTACATATCGGATTAATAAATCGCTTATATATTTGTTTTGTTCTTCCATTATTTCTCGTGCTATATTAATAGTACAAAGAAGTCCGGGAGAACTGGGATGTCATTAACTTTTATTAGTATATGATTTTATTATCTTCGCGAAACGATATGTGATGCTAAATGGAAGAGAGACAAATTATAAAGTCGTTGAAAGAAGGAGATAGGGAGGCTTTTTCGATGTTGTATAAACAATATTGGGAAAAGGTTTATCATTTCTGTGGGCTTTATTTGAATAATCGGGATGTAGCCGAGGATGTGGTACAAGAGGTGTTTATCAAGGTCTGGGAGTCGAGGGAATTCATCCGGGAGGATGATAACTTCAAGGGGCTTCTGTTTATCATCACCCGCAACTTGATCTTTAATCATCACCGGAAGAACGTGAACGAGGACTTTTATAAAATGACGGTCTTGTCCGCTATGGATACCTCTTACGATTTAGAGGAAGAGATCACCGCCTATAACTTGGGGGAGTATATTGATCATTTGATAGAGGAATTGCCGGAAAGACGCCGGGTTATCTTTAATCTAAGCCGGAAGGAGCATAAAAGCTATAAAGAGATAGCCTTCCAACTCAATATTTCCGAGAAGACCGTTGAGAACCAAATCAGCGAAGCCTTGAAGTTCTTGAAGAAAAATATCATGTTACTTATCTGGTTTATCTAGCGCTTTCCTAGGTCACGTATTTGTAGAGTCCGGAAGTGCCACTGCGTCTTAAGTTTTAGTTTTGCCCGTCTTCTTTTTCAGGCAGCACATAAATCCGGTGTGTTCGATATCCTACGCTGGCTATTACGTTATCCTTGATAAATTGCTTGATATCCTCGCTCGCACGGTAGCGGGTACAATTGTTCAAGCCGGCGTAATCGGTGAGATTTATATATGAGTTTCTTTCTAGATAAGATAACATCTTAGCCTTCCTTCCCTCGATTCCCGTTTTGGGCAGATTTTCCCGTTTAACCAAGATGGGGGCGTTCTTTTTTACCATCTCCTTCAGTCGGGGAGAGCAGCGGAAGTTAACGCCGTGTATGCTAGCGCTTGATTTAGTATTTCCTTTCTGGTCCGTTACTTCTTTGCTTTTTACCGATGGCGAGAAATGTCCCAATCCTTCCAGTTCCACGCTGTACCCATAGGATAATTCCCTGCCGATATAGGAAGTAAGCGCCTCCAATACACCTTTTATGTCGGCGGAGGTGACGGATGAGCATTCGGAAATATACTCACATATATCGTTCATGCGTTTGGTATCTCTGGTGATGACTCGTGCGCAGGATGTTGGCCCGCATTGTTCATTGCCCGGTGTATTATAAATACTGACTTGGATGCCACTTCTTGGTTTTCCCATGATTTTCTCGTTATTTAAATGGATAATGTATAGGATGCCTCGGAGATTTAACGTTTATCTCTTTGGCGTTTCTATTTGATGAAATCGGTTGCCGACGCCCTCGGCAATGCTGCTGACGCTGTCGGAAATATTGCTGACGGCGTCGGAAATACTGCCGACACCGTCGGCAACCAATTTCATTGAATACAAAGGACGGAAATATAAGGATGGAAAGCAAGGAAGATCCGTTATATTTCTTGTATACCTAAGTGAAATTTTTTTATCACCCAATAGGGGGAAGGAAAACATGGCGTGTATTTATAAATAGAACAAGAATAATAAACATGAGCGAAGATACGAGAACGATATTGAAGAAGTTGATGCGGGATGCTCTGGATGAGAAAGATCGGCAACGTTTGCTGTGTGACCCAAAAGTGGAAGAGCGTATGCGTTCCCAATGGGACGAGGCTGCGGATCGCGTGAATCCCGTGGTGGGGAATCGCATGTGGGAACGAATCATAGCCCGGACAATGGCGACAAACGGTGTCCGTAAACTCTGGGTCTATAAGATTACGGCGATAGCCGCCTCCATATTGCTACTTTTAGGTGTAGGAAGCGTAGTTTATTGGTCTCATACGAAAGAAGATCAATATATATATGTAATGGCCTCCGGTGTCCGTTGCATAGAGCCGGTTTCCTTATCGGACGGTACGACCGTGAGAATGGGGCCGAATAGCCAGTTGATTTACCCAAAGAGTTTCGATGGCAAGACCCGTGATGTGGAATTAAAAGGGCAAGCCTTCTTCGACGTAGCGAAAGATCGGGAAAGACCATTTACCGTGCATACCAAGAACATGGATGTAACGGCCTTGGGCACGGCCTTCGAGGTTTTCAATTATGATTCCGAGAGCAAGTTGGAGACGATCCTGTTAAACGGTAAGGTGAAGATTGGCTTGGGAGGTCCCAATGTGAAGAACAGGCGTGAGGTGATATTGAACCCGAACGAGATGTTGGTTTTCGACAAACAAGCGAATACCGTTAGAGTTAAGACGGTTAATGCCGAGGAGTATTCGGGTTGGCGTAACGGTGTCCTCAGTTTTGAGAACGAACGCTTGAGCATGATCCTTACCCGTCTGGAGCCTTGGTTCGGGCGGAAGATAAAGTGCCCGAAGGAGATAGCGGAGAAATATCGGTTTACGTTTAAGGTACGGGATGAGTCCTTGGAGCGAATCCTGTTTATGCTGAGCAATACGTCGCCCATTAAATACAGAGAGAAAGACAATGAATATGAACTATATATAAAGGGAGATAAATGAGTGTCTAACGTTAAATTCTAGGAGATATGCTTGTTAACAGTTCTTGAGTCTAATAAAAAACAGGAGGAAAAACTAGGTTTCTCCTCCTGATCAAATGTTCTTGACGGCAGGCGTTAGGAGTTGAGAGGCCGACACGCCTGCTAATTTATTCATCAGAAACATTACAAAGTTATGAAAAAAATCAGAAAAGTAAACCGAGTCATGAAGATAAGTGCGTTGTTATCCTTGGCTTTCGCATGCACTGTATCCGCTTCTACCTATGGACAGAATTATAAGCTTTCCATGAATAAACAGGATTGCAGTATATCGGAAGTGCTAAAAGAAATAGAGAAAAATAGTGAGTACACGTTCTTCTTGAATGATAATCAAGTAAATGTAAATAGGAAAACGAGTGTAAAAGCAAATAATGCTTCGTTAGAGGAGGTCTTAGAGCAAGCCTTGAAAAATACGGGATACCAATATGAGATTGTAGACCGGCAGATTATAATTAAGTCAAAGAGTGTTTCAAGTGTCTCACATCCGAATGCCTTATTCCAGTCTTCGCCACGAAAGATTACCGGGCAAGTAAAAGATGCCTTGGGAGAACCCATTATCGGGGCGAATGTTGTCGTTAAAGGCACTACGAACGGAACGATTACGGATATCGATGGAAACTTCAGTCTGGAAGTACCGGACAATGCGATCTTGGTAGTTTCTTATATCGGTTATACGGATCGTACGGTCGAGGTTGGTAATTCTTCGAAAGTAATGGTTAGCCTGTCCGAGGATACCCAGAAGTTGGATGAGGTTGTGGTCGTAGGTTACGGAACGCAGAAGAAAGTGAATTTAACAGGAGCGATCTCCTCTTTGGATGCGGAGACGTTGGAGAATCGCCCGATCACCAACTCGACCCAAGCGTTGCAAGGTACGCAAGGTGTTTACGTAAATCAAGCGGGTGCTCAGCCGGGAGCGGACGGGGCGACGATTCGTATTCGTGGTCAGGGAACCTTGAACGATAATAACCCGTTGATTTTGGTGGATGGTATCGAGTTCCCGTTGGAAGCGGTAAATCCGAATGATATTGAGAGTATTTCCGTATTGAAAGATGCGGCTTCTTCCGCTATCTATGGTTCTCGTGCGGCGAATGGCGTTGTCTTGGTAAAGACAAAGGGGGGAAAGAAAGGTAAGTTTACCGTCGATTATAATAACTATTTCGGCGTGCAGCAGGCTACCTATCTGCCTAACTTCGTATATGATCCGGTCGTGTTTATGGAAATGAGAAACCAAGCGCAACGGAACGAAGGTAAACTAACGGTGGATTATTCTGATGCGTTAATCGAGGAGTACAAACAAGGTATGTTGACAGACCCGATTATGTATCCGCAGAATAATTGGTTGGATATCATGTATAATAATGCCTTTATCATGGAGCATAACATGCGTTTCTCCGGAGGTGATGATAAATATACGTATTCCGTATCTTTAGGTTATGGCGATCAAAATGGAGTATTGCGTGGTACGGACTCCAATAAATATACTTTAGCCGTGAATACGACTGCTCAGGTAAATAGCCGTTTGAAGATCGGCGCTAATATCAATGCGCATTATCAGATCTATAATGAGCCGGTAGCGGGTGTGGCAAACTTAGTGGAGATGACTTATAAAGCGCAGGCTTTCCACCCGACTTATACGGCCGATGGTCGCTATGCGGATACTTTTATCCGTACTCCTGGGCATAATATCTATCGCCATCCGTTGGCGTTGGCCGATGAGGGCGAGAACAAGCATAAGTCCTTGCGTATGTTGGCGAATTTGTCTGCGGAATATAAGCTTCCGTTTGATATCGTTTATAACTTGAATGTCGGTTTAAACAAATATGATTATCTGCAATCTCGTTTTGCGCCTGATGTATACGAATATCAGTTGAAGACCAATGAGGAGAAACGAGTGGTTTATGACGGTCAGAATACACGCCATGCTTATAAAGGTGATAAGAATAACTTGGCAGTTACGGTATTCAATACCTTATCTTGGGGCAAGAAGTTCAATGATGCCCATGACGTAAAAGTCTTGGCTGGCTATAGTTTTGAGAGTGATGATAAGACTGAATTTTCCGCTAAGGTAGAAGGTTTCTTAGGGAACGAGTTGCACGAATTAAATGCGGGTTCTAGTAATCCGAGTGTAGCGGGCACTTCCTCGAGATCAGTCTTGATGTCTTATTTTGGTAGGGTGAATTATGGTTATAAAGACCGTTATTTATTTGAGGGTAACTTTCGTTATGATGGTTCGTCCCGTTTTGCCAAAGGAAATCGTTGGGGTATTTTCCCTTCATTCTCTGCCGGATGGCGTTTGAGCGAGGAAGAATTTATGAAAGATATTCCTTGGATCTACAATCTGAAATTGAGAGCTTCTTGGGGACAATTGGGTAACGAGCGTATCGATTTGTTCCGCTACGTGGACCTAATGAACTTGAAGGTGATAAAAAATGATGGTTCAATCACGGATTATAACTACCCGTTGAATGGAGCGATGCAATCCGGAGCGGCTATTACCGCCTATAACGATCCGAACATCACATGGGAGACAACGACCATGACGAATGTCGGTATTGACGCTAGCTTGTTAAACGGAAACTTAGATTTCTCTTTCGAGTTCTTTGATAAACGTACTTCCGACATCTTGCGAAAGGTTACTTTGCCGGATCAAGTAGGTGGTCTGGATGGCCCGATCCGTAATATCGGCGAGGTGAGCAATAAAGGTTTCGAGTTGAATATGGGGTATCGGAACAATATCGGGGACTTCCGTTACGAGGTAAATGGAAATATGACCTTTATCAAGAATAAGATCGTTAGCTTGAAGGGGCAAACAATCATTGATGGAATGTTTATCTTGGAAGAAGGAAAGCCTATCGATTCTTATTATATGCTTCATGCTATCGGTATTTTCCAATCTGAGGAGGAAATCAAGAATAGTCCGTATCAAACCGCGGCTACTAAACCGGGATATCTGAAGTTTGAGGATACGAATGGCGATGGGAAAATTACCGAAGATGACCGCCAGATACGTGGTGGTGTGATTCCAAAGATAACTTATGGATTCAATATCAACTTAGGATATAAGGATTGGGATCTGAGCGCATTCTTCCAAGGTGTAACTGATGTCTATACATATGGAGACCGCATTGGTGCTACTCCTTTATGGTTTGGCTGTGGTTTGCCGGAACAATGGTTGACGGATGCTTGGACTCCCGAGCAGGGAACCAGCGCTACATTGCCTATCTTGACTACGTATGAAGGATGCTTGAACGAGAATTTCCGTACAAATGATTTCTGGTTGAGAAATGCCTCTTATTTACGTTTGAAGAACTTGCAACTTTCTTATAACGTACCGGCCTCTTTCTTGAAAAGCGGTGTGGTTAAGAGATTAAAGGTCTTTGTCAATGCGCAAAACTTATTCACGTTCTCTCCGATGAAGGATTTTGATCCGGAGAAGAACTTGAAGGGAAGCAACTGGTATGCCTATCCGTCTGTACGGACTTATACGGCAGGTGTTAATGTCACATTTTAAATAATAAGGAATAATAATA
>OLXA01000899.1_pt1 | contig 12570 bp, 9 predicted proteins | sample 1644551 | NCBI WGS metagenome assembly OLXA01 (sample SAMEA103958150, study PRJEB25191) | human gut metagenome | biome: human-associated habitat [ENVO:00009003]; feature: intestine environment [ENVO:2100002]; material: feces | place: Germany | collected 2013/2015 | reverse complement strand
CATTTGAATTCAGACTTGAAAGGAGTAGGAGAAAGCTGGGAGATTTCCGGCGTAGAGGACAATGAATCTGTTGTGGCTAATGGCCCGGACAAAGGTTTAACTCTGGCTGATATGGTGAGAAAGTATCGCGAGGAACTGGTTGGCGAAGCGAATTATGCTCGTTTTGGCAATAAATTCCCACTGCTTATCAAATTCATCGATGCAAAGCAGGATTTATCCATTCAGGTGCATCCGGCAGATGATTTGGCAAAGAAAAGGCATAACTCAATGGGTAAAACCGAAATGTGGTATGTAGTGGATGCTGATAAAGGAGCGAAACTGCGTTCTGGATTTTCCGAGCAAATCACCCCGAAAGAATATAAAGAGCGCGTGCTGAACAATACGATCACTGACGTATTGCAGGAGTATGAGATCAAGCCGGGAGATGTATTCTTCCTTCCTGCCGGACGTGTGCACAGTATTGGCGCCGGTGCGTTTATTGCCGAAATCCAGCAGACTTCGGATATTACTTATCGTATATATGACTTCAACCGTAAGGATGCAAACGGAAAGACTCGTGAATTGCATACTGACTTGGCGCGTGAAGCCATCAATTACGAAGTGTTGGATGATTATCGTACCAAATACGAAGCGGTGAAAGATGAGCCGGTAGAACTTGTAGCTTGTCCGTACTTCACTACTTCCGTGTATGATATGACCGAAGAAATCAGCTGTGATTATTCAGAACTCGATTCATTCGTGATCTTCATTTGTATGGAAGGTGCATGCAAGATAAAAGACAATGAAGGTAATGAACTGAAAGTAGGTGCCGGAGAATCTATTCTGTTTCCTGCTACAACACAGGATGTAACAATTACTCCGGAAGCTGGAAACGTGAAATTGCTGGAAACATACGTGTAAATAATAGACAATATTATTGATAAAAGTATAGACCGGGCAGGCGAGAAAAACTTTCTCGCCTGCTTTGCGTTGTAGAAAGAAAGGTGTATCTTTGTGCATGTCCGATTATATTCCTAATTGGGTACATGAATAAATAATCAGAGAAAGTATGAATAGCAAGATTTATCCGATTGGTGTACAAAACTTCGAGAGTCTCCGTAAGGATGATTATTTTTATATTGATAAAACGGCATTGGTTTATCAATTAGCAAGAACAGGGAGATATTATTTTCTAAGTCGCCCCCGTCGCTTTGGAAAAAGTTTGCTTATATCTACGCTGGAAGCTTACTTTCAGGGGAAGAAAGAACTTTTCGAGGGTCTGGCTATCGAGACCCTTGAAAAGGATTGGATAAAGCATCCGATATTGCATCTGGACCTCAATATCGAAAAATACGATGTACCCGAGAGTCTTGATAACATACTCGAAAAGTCATTGGTAGCATGGGAGAAACTATATGGAGCCGAACCCTCCGAGCGTTCGTTTTCCCTGCGTTTTGCGGGTATTATACAGCGTGCCTGCGAGAAGACAGGACAGCGCGTTGTCATCTTGGTGGACGAGTATGACAAACCCATGTTGCAAGCCATTGGTGACGATGAATTGCAAAAGTACTACCGTAATACATTGAAGCCATTTTATGGTGCATTGAAAAGCAAAGATGGCTACATCAAATTCGCTATGCTGACAGGCGTCACTAAGTTCGGTAAAGTAAGTATTTTCAGTGACTTGAATAATCTGAAAGATATATCAATGGATGAACGGTTTATTGAAATTTGCGGCATTACGGAGAAAGAAATCCACGATAATCTGGAAAAAGAATTGCATGAACTGGCTCGGAATCAGAAAATGAGTTATGATGAAGTTTGCAAGGAATTGAAAGCATGTTATGATGGCTACCATTTTGTAGAAGACTCTGTCGGTATTTACAATCCCTTCAGTTTGCTTAATACATTTGACCAAATGAAGTTTGGTGATTACTGGTTTGAAACAGGTACACCGACCTATTTGGTTGAACTTTTAAAAAGTAGTCATTACGATCTCCGGCGTGTTGTAAATGTGGAAACAGATTCCGATGTTTTGAATAGTATTGATTCCACTTCAAAAAATCCTATTCCGGTGATTTATCAAAGTGGATATCTTACGATAAAAGGTTATGACCGTCGTTTTAAAATTTATCGTTTAGGTTTTCCCAATCGTGAAGTAGAGGAAGGATTTATGAAATATTTGCTTCCATTTTATGCAAATGTAGATCAGATAGATTCACCGTTTCAGATCACTAAATTTATTCATGAAGTCGAACAAGGCGATTGTGATGCTTTCTTTCATCGCCTGCAAAGCTTCTTTGCCGATACTCCCTATGAGTTGGCCCGTGATTTGGAGTTGCATTATCAGAATGTACTATTCATTGTCTTCAAGTTGATTGGCTTCTACGTTAAGGTAGAATATCATACAAGTGAAGGGCGTATCGATCTTGTCTTACAGACTGACATATATGTGATGGAATTTAAGTTGGATGGTACTGCTGAAGAAGCTATCAAACAGATTAATGAAAAGCATTATGCACTTCCTTTTGAGGCAGACGGACGCCGACTTTTCAAGATAGGTGTCAATTTTAGCTCAGAAACACGCAATATTGAGAAGTGGATAGTGGAGTAGCATCAATTCTATCCCCATTCAGTTTTATATAATTTTTTTGGAAAGGTTTTAAACTTCTGTTGCTAAATCATTTTTTTCGTCTTATCATTGTATAAATTTACTAGTGATATATATGAATAAAAATGGATTTAGCCGTTGTGCGGAGTCGTACATCGGTCGTTTACGAAAAGAGGGGCGTCATTCTACGGCCCATGTTTATACGAATGCTCTTTTTTCTTTTACCAAGTTTTGTGGCACTACCCATGTTGCTTTCCGGCAAGTCACCCGTGAACGCTTGCGCTGTTACGGGCAGTATCTTTATAGTTCCGGTCTGAAGCCGAATACGGTATCAACGTATATGCGTATGCTTCGCAGTATCTATAACCGTGGGGTAGAGTTGGGTAGTGCGCCCTATGTACATGGTCTGTTCCGTGATGTGTATACAGGAGTGGATATCCGTCAGAAAAGGGCTCTTCCGGTGAGTGAACTCCGACGGCTTCTTTACGAAGATCCCAAGACGGATTGTTTGCGGCGCACACAATCGATTGCTGCTTTGATGTTTCAATTCTGTGGGATGTCTTTTGCTGACCTTGCTCATTTGGAAAAGTCGGCTTTAGATTGTAATGTGCTTCGATATAATCGAATTAAAACCAGAACTCCAATGAGTGTGGAAGTTTTGGATACGGCAAAAGAGATGATGAATCAGCTTCGCAATTCACAGTCATCGCGTCCGGGTTGCCCCGATTACCTTTTCAGTATCCTTTCCGGTGATAAGAAACGTAAGGATGAAGGAGCTTACCGTGAATACCAGAGTGCTCTTCGTCGATTTAATAATTGTTTGAAGGATCTGGCTCGGGCTCTCCGTTTGAATTCTCCTGTCACTTCCTACACGCTCCGTCATTCTTGGGCAACGACAGCCAAGTATCGCGGAGTGCCGATTGAAATGATTAGTGAATCATTGGGACACAAATCTATAAAAACCACACAAATCTACCTGAAAGGCTTCGAGCTTAAAGAACGTACAGAGGTAAATAAAGGGAATTTATCTTACATTAGGAACTATCGTTTAGGTAGGTAATTAACGGTAAAGTGTTAGAAATCAAGGGCGAAATGTTTCTGTTACTTCTTAGGTAACGGATAAGGTATTTATTCACAGGAAAACAGATGAAAACAGAAAAACATGGACAAGAACCGCCTACAGCAATGTTTTTCTAACCTACGCGAAGGGAAAAGCATCTTTGAAAACAGAATATAGGAATATCGGGCATGATCAAACAGAATCATCATGTCCTGATATATTTTTGTTGCATATTTCAACAAATCAGAAAAAAAAGAAGATTTTACTTGTTTACTATTTGTATTTTTGCATATCTTTGCACCGAATAATTATCCGTTACCTAAGAAGTAACGGACACATAAGGGGTAAAAAAGTATGATTCTAACGAAAGAAACTTTAAGTGCTGGGCCTAAAATTGGGACAGGGGAAGGCGTAGCACACTCTAAACGCTGGTATGTTGCTCTGGTTCGTATGCATCATGAGAAGAAAGTAGCCGAACGTTTAGACAAAATGGGGATTGAAAATTTTGTACCGGTCCAGCAAGAAGTACATCAATGGAGCGACCGCCGTAAAGTGGTTGAATCCGTGCTGCTTCCCATGATGGTCTTTGTACATGCTGATCCTAAAGAACGTAAAGAGGTTCTTTCCTTTTCTACAGTTAGTCGGTATATGGTAATGCGCGGTGAGAGCAGTCCGACTATCATTCCTGATGAACAAATGGCCCGTTTCCGTTTTATGCTCGACTATTCCGAAGAGGCAATCTGTATGAATAGTGCTCCTTTGGCACGTGGTGAGAAAGTACGTGTTATTAAAGGTCCTTTGACGGGGCTTGTAGGAGAGCTTGTTACAGTAGATGGTAGAAGTAAGATTGCTGTCCGGTTGAATATGCTGGGGTGTGCTTGTGCGGATATGCCGGTCGGGTATGTAGAGCCGATAGGTGAGAGGCAATAATCAAATTATTAATCAAAAGTATGACATAGGAGGTGCCGAATAACCTTTAAAGGTATTATAGGCATATAGTAAATATTTACATGTCTCAAGCGACAGACAACAATAAACGAATAGCGAAGAATACCTTACTTCTCTATATTCGTATGCTTTTTATGATGATCGTGAGTTTATATACTTCACGTGTCATACTAGATGCTCTAGGAGTTGAAGATTTTGGTATATATAATGTCGTAGGTGGCGTTGTAGCTATGTTTTCGGTAATATCGGGGTCATTATCTGCTTCTATCAGTAGATTTATTACCTTTGAATTGGGGAAAGGTGATCAAAGTAAGCTGAATAAGATATTTTCAGCATCGGTTACTATCCAAATATTGTTGTCTTTAATCGTAGTCATATTAATAGAGATTGTTGGTGTATGGTTTCTTAATTCTAAGATGATTATTCCAGCAGATAGAATACTGGCAGCTAATTGGGTACTCCAATTTTCTGTTGTCACTTTTGTCATAAATCTTATAAGTGTTCCATATAACGCATCTATAATAGCACATGAAAAAATGTCGGCCTTTGCTTATATCAGTATATTGGAAGCTATAGGCAAACTTATTATTGCATATTTGATCGTTATAGCTCCTATGGATAAATTGGTGTTTTATTCAATTTTGATGTGTTCTGTAGCAATAATTATTCGTTTTACTTATGGCTATTATTGTAAAAGGCATTTCAAAGAGTGTACTTATCATTTTTGTTGGGATAAAAAACTTCTAAAGAATATGTTTGGGTTTGCAGGATGGAATTTCATTGGAGCTGCTTCATCCGTGTTAAGAGATCAAGGTGGAAATGTTGTCATTAATTTGTTTTTCGGTCCGTCTGTAAATGCAGCTAAAGGTATTGCTATGCAAGTAAATTCAGCAATTTCAGGATTTGTTAGTAATTTTATGACAGCATTAAATCCGCAAATTACAAAATCTTATGCTTCTGGCAATCAAGACTATATGATGGCACTTATCTTTCAAGGAGCGAAGTTCTCATTTTATATGTTGTTGTTGCTCTCATTGCCGGTGATTATCAATACTCACTATATTCTTGGGCTATGGCTGAAATTGGTGCCGGAACATGCAGTTCTGTTTGTGCGGCTAACGTTGCTTTTTGCCATGAGTGAATCTATTTCAAATCCATTGATTACGGCCATGCTTGCCACGGGTAGAATTCGGAACTATCAGATTATGGTAGGTGGTCTGCAGATGCTGAATCTCCCTATATCATATATCTTTCTTCGTTTGGGGTGTGTACCGGAGTCTGTATTGTTTGTTGCAATATTTATATCTCAATGCTGTTTAGTTGCACGTCTTTATATGCTCAGAGGAATGATTGGATTGTCTTCTGTCAAGTATTTGAAACATGTGTATTTAAAAGTCTTGATGGTAATGTCAACATCAGCGATTCTACCAATATTATTATTAAAGAACATAAATGAAACCTTTTTATCCTTTTTAGTTATATCTGTAGTGTCAATACTTACCACATCAATTTCGATATTTTATATAGGATGTAGTAAAGAAGAAAGAGTTTTTGTCTGGGCAAAGGTCAGTGCTTTATGTGCAAAAATCAGAAGATGATAGAACGTAATTATTCAATAGATATTCTTAAGTTTATATGTGCAATCCTTGTGGTATTCCTTCACACTGATTGTGTATATCATGATTACATCTTGCCACTCACACGTTGCGCAGTGCCTTGCTTTTTTATGATTAGTGGTTATTTGTTATTCAACGATGGCGATATAGAAATATCGAGATTAAAACGCAGTACTAGGAATATTTTGCACATCATCGTATGGTCTACGTTGTTGTTTGCTTGTTATAAAGAAGCTGTGGCAATACATCAAGGGAGTGTTTACATACCATCACTTCGTGAATTATTTAATTTTATAGTTCTTAATGAAAATCCTTTTGGCGGTCATCTTTGGTATTTGGGGGCATATTTATATGTACTATTGATAGCAATGATTATAAGCAAGTATAAGATTTGGAAATATATGTTCTATGCCATTCCTATATTATTGCTGACAGACTTAATATTGGGTAAGTATAGTTTACTTTTTCTCGATAGAGAGTTTCCAGTTATCTATGTACGGAACTTTTTGTTTGTCGGTCTACCATATTTTGCATTGGGGGCATGTCTGAAGAAGTATAGTGACAAGATTAGTAAAATTAAATACTATTATTGGCTTATTGGGGGCATTTTATTCTCATTGACGTCTCTAATGGAAAAATGGGTATTGCTATATTTAGACAAGAATCCCGGACGTGAACATTATTTTAGTAGCACGTTGCTTGCGCTATGTCTATTCTTGTTAGTATTATCATTCAAGAAGAAAGAACCAACTATATATTCGACTATTGGAAATAAAGATTCGCTTTACATATACATCTTTCATCCTCTCTTTATATCAATCATCGGTATGATAGTTGGTAAGATAGCATCAAATTCTATAGTAAATATATACTCATTTACTGCGCCATTTGTAGTGTTCTTATCGACGATGGTCTTTATAATAGTAATAAGAAAAATCCGGTTGATACAATGATAAATATCAATAATCAGGCAGATTGTTGCGGATGTACTGCATGTGCCAGTATTTGCGCTCATGATGCTATCACGATGAAACCAGATGCGCTTGGATTTCTCTATCCGGAAGTGGATCGAAGCAAGTGTGTTGATTGCGGTCTGTGTGAGAAGGTGTGTGCTTTTAATGACGATTACGATAAAAGCTTAAATATAGATAACCCTTTAGCTTATGCGGCAAGGCATAAAAATGAGGAAGAATTAAGATATAGCCGTTCTGGAGCCGTATTTGTTGCTATGTCTGATTATATTCTGGAACATGGTGGCGTTGTGTATGGTGCAGGATATGCTGACCATTTTAGAGTCGTCCATAAACGAGCAACTACAAAAGAAGAATGTAGCGAATTCAAGGGAAGTAAGTATGTACAGAGCGATATGAATACGGTGTTCCGCCAAGTGAAGCAAGATTTGAAGGCAGGTTTGGTTGTTTTATTCTCTGGTACTCCATGTCAAACAGCAGGTTTGAATAGTTATATAGGAAAAGCTCAAAGAAAAAATCTCATTCTTATAGACATTATTTGTCATGCAGTGCCCAGTCCTTCTATATGGAAAGATTATCTTGGCTATACAGAATCAAAATTCAAATCAAACGTTATCAAATTAGAATTTCGAGAAAAATCCATTGGGTGGAACCAACCACACATGGAAAGTTTTACTTTTACAGATAACTCTATTCATAAAGACTTTCTGTTAAGGTATCTTTTTTATTCAGGATTAATTTCCCGGCCCTCTTGTGAGCATTGTAAATATTGCAATCTTTCCAGACCTTCTGATTTGACTATCGGAGACTTTTGGGGATATGAAAAAGTCGTACCGAAAATGAATACAGACAATAAAGGAATCTCGCTCGTTATTTGTAACACGGATAAGGGGTGTAGTTTTTTTAGGGAATGTTCTTATATGCTGCATACAAAGCATGTAGACTTGATGAATTCATTGCAACCCAATCTGCAACATCCTTCGTCTGTAGATCCTCGTTGGCATCAATTTGCAAAGGATTATCAAAAAAGAGGATTTTTGTATGTTGCCAGGAAATATGGAAATGTAGGTTATCGTTACCAACTAAGAATGTTTATGGACAAAATTAAGCGGAAATTATCCATTTAATATGAAGATAGGAATATTGACATTTCATTGTGCTCACAATTATGGGGCCGTGTTGCAGACCTATGCTTTAGTAACGTATTTGCGGAAGAATAACTATGATGCGGAGATAATAGATTATAGACCCAAATCGTTAACTATGTCCCATGGTATTATGCCTTGGCGTAGAATTTCCCGACTTAATATAATACGAAAAGTTATCTTTGTTCTTAGAATATTACCGTTCTTAACGGTAAGAAAAGAACGTTCTGACAAATTTCAATCATTTATAGATAGCTTACCTCTTTCAACTCGGAAATATACGGAAACAGACAGTGAAGTCACAGGCTATGATATAATAATTTGTGGCAGTGACCAAGTTTGGAATCCTAGCATTACCAATGGCTTTGATAAATTCTTTTGTGGAAGTGTCAGTCATAAAGGCAAATTTATATCCTATGCAGCTAGTACTGAAGCCAAACGAATCATCTCCGATGACTATAAAAAATATAAAGAAGTACTCTCCAATTTTGAGAATATTTCAGTTAGAGAGTCAGAGCTTAAAAATATTTTGCAACCACTCATAAATAAAGAAATAACGAAAGTTATAGACCCTGTGTTTTTATTATCTGCCAATGAATGGCAAAAGGTAGCTATCAAACCAACTTTTACCGACAAACCATACCTTCTTGTATATCAGGTAAAGAGAGACGATAGGGTACTGGATATGGCAAATAAATATGCTGCATTACACCACATGAGTGTTGTTGAAGTAACAGCAGAGGCTGAATATAAAAAAATGAAGAATCGAATATTGACAGCATCTCCTTTTGAATTTGTGGGATTGTTTGCCAATGCCTCATGTGTCGTTACAACATCATTTCATGGAACCGCATTTTCTATAATATTCAACAAGCCTTTTAAAACCGTATTGTTCAATGCGCCCGGCGATGGACGGGCTCTGGATGTAATGAATACTTTCGGCATAGAAAATTCGACAGTTAATGTAGATAGCGGGGATATTCAGGAAATGTCTCTTAACACCCCTAATTTAGATATTATAGTCCGGACTTCGGAAACATTTATAAAGCAGGCCATACAACGATGAATAATGCAATAGTCAAAAGATATCCATTGGCAAACTCCTTTCCGATATTATTAATAGTTTGTCTGATATTGGAACAAGGTTACGGTCTTCTTCCAATACCTAGATACTTATTTATCGTGTTGGTGGGTGTTTTCTTCTTTTATTATAAAAAAGGAACATCTTACAGTAAGCCCATTTCCATCTTTGTAGTTAGCTGCTTTCTAAGCATCTTGTCGTGTATGTATTTTAGGAATGAAAGTCCTGTCAGTATTATGGGCGAATATAATATATATCTTATGATTGTATTTTATTTTGTCTTGTGCAAATACAATGTAAGTATTGAAGTTCTTGAAAAGGTATTGTTCTGGGCTTTTATCATATTCTGCTTTTGTTACTTATATCAAGTTTCAGTCTATCCCAAACTTGTATTTCTAGATAAAAACAATCAGTACAATGAAACTATAGATGTGTTGAACCGACGAATTCGAATGGTGGGAATGTCCATTAATTCATTGGGATATTTTTATAGTTTGAATAAAATCTTGGAGAAGAAAATGAACTATACACTTCCCATGTTGCTTTCATTGGTGTGTATGTTGTTATTTGGATTTAGAACTTTACTGTTCTTTTCTGCTGTATTTTCTATAATAATGATTATAAGATTTAACGGCTTTTCAAAGAAACTTGTCTTCTGGTGTGCATTAGGGGGATTAGGTGCTTATCTGCTTTATCTTACTCCCATCTTCCAAACGGTTTTTGAAAGAATGATGGAGAGGCAAGAATCCGACCAGACTTTTGGTAATAAAGATTATATTAGATATGCAACTTTGTTCCATTATTATGGTAATCATTATAAGAGTGCGGTAGAGATGTTTTTGGGTTCTGGATTATGTAACCGGGCATTGAGAACATCTTATTCTTTAGAAATTGTGAGAAATGAATCATACGGCTTGCATTATTACGATTGGGGATTGTTGGGAATTAGTTGGATGACCGGAGTACTTAGCCTGATTGGAATGTTATGGTGGTCACTAAAAGCGGCATTTGCAAAACTTCCCAAGAAATATTTATATCTTTCTGTATGGTTCGGATACATTCTGACTTGTGCATTTACGTCTGCTGAATTTGTCCGTCAAGGATGTTTTCTGATACAAGCAATATGTTTATATCTCATTTATAAAATATCCTTGTATGAAAAGAATCGCTATAATGAATAATGGGACATTACCCATACCGTCAGTTTTGGGAGGTGCAGTAGAAACATTGGTTCAGCTTCTGGTTGATACCAATGAAAAAGAAAAGCAAATGCAGCTTGAAATTCTTTCTATTGATAACGTTAATGCAAGAGAAAAGGCAAAAGAGTATAGATATACCCATTTTCACTTTGTTAGTACTTCGAGTATTTTGAATCGAATGACAGACTTTCTAAAGCGTTGTTATAATTTTATAGCCTTACGGACAGGTCTGCCATTTATTGGATATTGTTATGCAAGCGCGTTGGTTCGTTTCATCAAGAATTGTAACAATATTGATGCTGTTCTTTTGGAAGGTTCTTCAATTAATGCTGATTATATAAAGAGGAAAACCGCATTGCCCGTTATACAACGCATACATAATGTACCGCCCCATAGCTTGCGTCATTGGGATGATTTGAATGCAAAATCAACAGACCTTTATTTGGGGATTAGCAACTATATATGCACTGTGTTGCAGAAAAATGTTGAAGGAAAATATGGTGCTGCCATCAAGCTATTATATAATTCAATTAATTTTAATCAGTTCAATGTAAGGACTACAAATGAAGAAAGACATACATTGAGAAAGTCATTAAATATTCCTGCAAATTCTTTTCTTTTTGTTTTCTCGGGTAGATTGAGAAATTACAAAGGTATAAAAGAATTGCTACTTGCTTTCTTGGAATCTAAAGATAAAATGCCTGATGCCTATTTGCTTATTGTCGGAAGTTTTGCATTTTCTTCTACTTACGTGTCCCTATTCGAAAAAGAACTTGCGTCTATCATTCATCAGTTGGGAGAACGGGTCATATTTACAGGCTTTGTAAAGTATGAAGTCATTCATCGATATTATCAAATTGCAAATGTGGGTGTATTCCCTTCCATATGGGAGGAGCCTTTTGCACTTACCTGCCTTGAGGCAATTGCAAGCTCCTTGCCTGTCATTATAACGAGAAGTGGAGGAATGCCGGAAATCGTTAATGAAGAGTGCGGCATTGTTGTGGAGAATGATGCGAATCTGGTTAATTCATTGGCTGCAGCAATGGAAAATATATATGGTATGGATAAAGCTAAATTAGAAAATATGGCTCAACATTCAGTATTGAGAGCTCAATCATTTGATAATCAACTTCAATACAAACAATTTGTTGAATACATCAATTCTGAAATATAGTATATGAAAAATATACTTATAACGTTTACGAATGCAATAGATCCCACAACTGGAGGAGTCGAAAGGGTATATCATAATCTTGTGCCTTATTTTAGGGAGCATGGATATAATGTGTTTGCTACGTATCAAAGAAAAACTGATTATGATAAAAATTCCGTCTATACCAAAGCGATATTTATGGAGTATTCTATTGATAATGTTGGATATTTTGATAAGTTAGACAAGGTAATGATGGAAATGGCTGTAGATATTGTAATTTGTCCATTTCCAAGTTATCAATTGTTCAATTACTGTTCTCGGTTAATTGATAAAAAGGTTTTCTTTCATGTACACAATGTTCCATCCAAATTGATGTATCCCAGTTCGGCAAAGTTGCCAAATATATTGAAAGAATCTTTTGTTGACAGATGCTTAAAACGTATACGTTTTGATTTGAGATATTTAGCATCATTCAGAAGAATTGAATTAAATAAAATGAAGATAGTCCTTCTTTCTGATTTCTTTAGGGATGACCTAAAAAGTTTTTATGATTTCAACCCTAAATGTATATGTGCTTTGCCCAATCCATTCTGTATTGATGAAGAATATCAATTGGATTATCAGAAGAAAGAGAAAATGATTCTATATGTCGGAAGAATAAATACTAGACAAAAGCGTTTTCAATCTCTTCTTAATATTTGGAAAAGACTGCAAAATGAATTACTCGATTATAGACTTGAAATAGTAGGAGGAGGACCCGAAAAAGAATTGTATGAGAATCTGGCTCATGAAATGCGTCTTAAACGT
>OLXA01000893.1_pt1 | contig 12611 bp, 6 predicted proteins | sample 1644551 | NCBI WGS metagenome assembly OLXA01 (sample SAMEA103958150, study PRJEB25191) | human gut metagenome | biome: human-associated habitat [ENVO:00009003]; feature: intestine environment [ENVO:2100002]; material: feces | place: Germany | collected 2013/2015 | reverse complement strand
TTTTGCATAATAGCTGTCAGTTGTGCTTTCAACTGACGGGCATTGATAGGTTTCGGCATATATCCGTCAAAACCACTTTCCATCACCCGTTGTTCGTCCGAAGCGTATGCAAAAGCCGTAATGGCGATAATCGGTACTTTGGCAGAGTACTTGCGGATTTCTTCGGCTGCTTCATACCCATTCAGAACAGGCATATTGATATCCATTAATATAATTTGCGGATTATGTTCCTTGAACATATTTACAGCTTCCTGACCGTCCCACGCATGAATCAGATGATAATCATATTTTAGAATAGATTCGAACAACTTATAGTTGCTTTCATTATCTTCAGCAATCAGAATGACCAGTTTATCTTTTTCTATGGTAATGGTTTGTACGTCTTTGGGGAGAGGCTTTTCTACAGTTTCCGCTTGTTTGTAAGGCAACGTGAACCAAAATGTAGAGCCGTTTCCTTCTTCTGATTCTACTCCGATTTTGCCTCCCATATGGTCAACGAGTGTCTGACAGATTGAGAGTCCCAATCCCGTACCTTGCGCAAAGGAATTTAATTTGATAAAACGTCCGAAAACACTTTCTTGCTTATCTTGGGGAATGCCGCAACCTGTATCAGTTACATAGAAGTACAATTCATCATTTTGACGTTCATATCCAAATCGAATACTGCCCTGAACGGTGAATTTGATGGCATTAGTCACCAGGTTAATGATTAACTGGGATAGTCTGTTCTTTTCTATATGCGCAAAACAAGGTTCTGCGGGAGCTACGAATTCCAGTTTTACAGCATCCGACTTAAGTTTCAACTGGCAACTGTTCTCCAGATCTCTCATTAAGTCATTGATCTCGACATTGGAATAGTGCAGGTCCAGTGTTCCTGCTTCTATTTTTGATAAATCGAGGATGTCGCTGATGAGCTGCAATAATAACGTATTCTTGTTTTTCCTCTTCTTCCTCTGTGGATGCCAGTATACCGGAAAAACCGACGATGGCATTTAAAGGAGTACGGATTTCATGACTCATATTGGCAAGGAAGGCGGACTTCAGGCGATTGGACTCTTCGGCACGGTCTTTGGCATTAATCAGTTCCATCTTCATTTTTTTTCGTTCGGTGATAACGAGCGAAGAACCGACCAAAGTCAGTGGTTTGCCATTCTCATCCCGCGTTTCAACGGCAGCCTGGGCTTCCACCCATTCTATTCTATGAAATCCTTTTTGTGTGCTGACTATGCGATATTCTTCTTTTACTTTTTCCGAATGACCCTCTATTAAGTTTTGATAAGCTTGTTCTACCCGCTTCCGGTCTTCTTTAAATATTTTGGAGAAGTATTGATGATCGGGTACTGCTAATTGCTCTTCAGTTATTTCTTTTCCTTGCGTACTAAGCTCTATCGGTTTGTTGATGTCGCATAAAATCGTTTTACTCCGCAAGTCCCATTTCCACGGCACGATATTAGCCACGTCAAGTGACATGGCGAGTTTGTTGTTGATGGTACTTAGCTTTTGTTGAGCCCTGTGTAGCTCTGTACTGTCCAGACAGAATACATCAATCATATTATTTTGCCGGTTTGCTTTAAGTACTATATCATAGAAGGTATCTATTTTTTTGAAATAGTAGGGGAATGTTATTACTTTATTCTCTGATAAGGCTATCTGGGTGAAGTGCAGGAAGTCCGGCATTGATTCCGGGAATATTTCACTCGCCTTTTTTCCGACAACTTCCTCTTTGCGGAAAAAGTTCTTCTCGAAATGCGCATTCACATTGCGGTAAATCAGTTCTACGGGAATACCATTTTTGTCAGCAACCACTTCTTCCTGCATATAGAGAATAGGCATGTTATTGACCAGATTCTTATAATTGGCCATTGCGTCAATTTCCTTTTGCTGTGCTTTTTTGATGCAATTCAGACTATGGATACGATAAAAGAATACGATTGCCAGTAATATCATAAAGGATAAGGTACCCATAATGAAATATTTGTTCTGTTTCCAGAATCCAGGCGGTTTATTCAGAAAATGTGTGTTTGGCGGACACATGGAAGGAGAGAACCCTTTGCGGAGTAATATCGTATAGTTGATAATAGGTGCGCCATCCGATGGCATATAAAAGGGAATTTCTCTAGCCTGCTTTCCTGCAAGTATTTCTGAAATAGTATGAATTAATTGCTGGCTGTAGTGCTTTTGGTTATAGGTATAACCACCTATCATACCACCGTTTTCTTCTGTAATGTCAGCCATATTGAGGGTGAAAATAGGAGCTGTAGTTGTTACGATAAGTTTGTGAGCATTGGAGATCAATGAAGTGTTACCTGCAAATGTAGTTTTGTAGAACCAGGAAGCAAATAAAATTCCGGTTGTGTTCGGATCGATACGATACAATGAATCCAGTAATTGGTTTGTTGTCATTTTTTGTGGCGTGATGTACTGGTATTCAATATCAGGATTTATGGCTTTTAACTTTATCTGTATATCCAGATTATTGGTTTGGTTGATTTCTCTCTCGTCACCGATAAACATAAATTTCTTCATATCGGGGATTATGTGAGAGATCAGTTGGATATTTTCCTGTAAATAAAGGTTTGAGTATAAAAGCACCAGATTGTAAGGATCGGCAAGTTGGGAGACCGGAATACGCTCCGCCTGTGTAATTGGCTGTTTGTAGATGTAGGTGTCTTTAGGACCTATGAACTTTTCTTCCGAACAGAGTACAATAGGGATGTCTCCCCAAAGCTTTCTATATTCGTCACGTAGTAATAGAGAAGGGCTTCCCAATAATATTAGCAGCCGTGGGCGGTGATGTTCGTATTTCTGAGAGATCATATTCTTGAATTCCCCCAAAATCGTATCGTTATCGATCATTAAAGTAGTCATATGTTCCGCATATAATGCCAGTTTAGGGTTCTTTTGAACGTATTCCGATACGGTTGAGATCATCCTGTTACTCCAAGGAGAAGATTCTGCATAGGAATTGATGCATAAAATATAGTTTGAAATATCTATGTGGTCTCTTTGTGCTAAAATAGGAGTAATAGATATGAAGCATAGAAAAAACAATAGCAGATGTTTTCTTATATTCATGGAAGAATGATGTTTGTGTTCGATATATTATTTGTTGATTTGATACGGACAAAAGTAGTAAAAACAATCTGAAAAACGATAATATCCAATTAAAAAATAATACGGAAAGAATGGGAGACAATAGACTTTTCTAAATGAGGAGGAGTGATAGGTAGATGCATGAAAAGGGATATGCTTGTTTTTTATCAACAATGGGCTTGTTATTTGTTTGTTTTTATTAATAAATGAGGCTGTACTATTTGCTTGTTAAAAGCGGAATTCGTAAATCGCTGATTATTAATATTGTATGGATGTCTATTTTTTCCTTTTAAACCAACGAGCCGTTGGTTTAAAACCAAGGAGTCGTTCCTTTAAAAGGAAATAGCTCAAATAACGTTCTTTTTCTGTATAATCCGATAATATATATGCAAAAATATATTGAAATTCTGTATGTTATTACGCGTTTTTATGCATAATTTCTGCTGTTTGATGAAATATGTATGGGGCTATTCTTTGTGTAATCTTAAATATAGAACATTTTTTTAAGATTCTTTCTCTGTTTGTTAAAGTGAACAAACCCGTCCTCTCATCTGTTAGAAAGTCTCAATTTTAGATTTAACCTAACCAGCATGAAAAAAAATAAGATACTTTTTGTACTATGGGCTTTGTGTTTTTTCGTCATTCGGACAAATGCACAGACACCGCTAAGTTTCGAAGAATCGTTGCACCTGCTTAATCAGGGAAATCAGAGTTTGAAGATAGCTGATAAAGGGATAGAGATTGCCAAGGCAGAACGTGACAAGCTCAATGCTTTTTGGTATCCTACCTTGCAGTCTACAGGTGCATTTGTGCATATGTCCGAGAAGATAGAAGTGAAGCAGCCACTGTCTCAGTTTACTGATCCGGCAAAAGACTTTGTACATTCCATTATTCCGGATGACCAGATAATCTCAGCTATTCTGGATAAAATAGGAGCCAATACTCTTGTCTTTCCACTAACTCCGAGAAACTTGACGACTGTTGATCTGTCAGCAGAATGGGTGCTCTTTTCCGGAGGAAAAAGATTTCGTGCAACAAATATTGGTCGGACAATGGTGGATCTGGCGCGAGAGAATCGTGCACAGACTGCTGCAAGCCAGCAAAACCTGTTGGCAGAAAGTTATTATGGTCTGCGACTGGCGCAACAGGTCGTAGCGGTACGTGAAGAAACTTATAAAGGTCTGCAAAAGCATTATGAAAATGCTTTGAAACTGGAAGCTGCCGGAATGATAGACAAAGCAGGACGACTGTTTGCCCAAGTGAATATGGATGAAGCAAAACGGGCATTGGAAGCTGCACGAAAGGAAGAAACAGTGGTGCAAAGTGCGGATTGCCCAAAGCGGATACTTGCCGAATATAGCCCTTTTTGGAAAACAGACCCTCTATTCGCATGGCATTCAAAGCAATTTACTGCCGCGTACCATGGTGGGAATCGGTTTTACATGGAATCTCTTTGACGGACTGGATCGGGAAAAGAAGATCCGGCAATCAAAGCTAACCCAGCAAACGTTGGCTTTAGGGAAGATGAAAGCACGCGATGATCTTGCTGTCGGAGTGGATAAACTCTATACACAATTGGAGAAAGCTCAGGATAACGTAAAAGCGCTGAATGCGACCATCGAACTGAGTGAAGAACTGGTACGTATCCGAAAGAAATCCTTTACTGAAGGGATGGCAACTTCTACCGAAGTGATTGATGCTGAAACTATGCTTGCCAACGTAAAAGTGGCTCGTCTGGCAGCATATTATGAATATGATGTGGCATTCGTCATTATTATGCTGGCAGTCGGTATTTTTACTGCTCTGGGAATAATATTGATGCACAAACAACCGCTCGTCCTGCAAGGGCAGGCAGAAGCGACAGAAATCCGTATTAGCGGGAAACTTCCCGGACGTATCGATACCTTTTTGGTTCAGGAAGGTGACTGGGTACGTCAAGGAGATACTCTTGTTGTGATCAACAGCCCCGAAATACATGCCAAGTATCAGCAGGTGAATGCATTGGAGCAAGTAGCCGTGCAGCAGAACAAGAAAATAGATGCCGGTACCCGCCGACAGATTGTTGCTACCGCGCTGCAACTATGGAACAAAACAAAAAGTGATCTTACACTGGCTAAAACAACTTATAACCGTATTCTTACCTTATATAAAGACAGTGTTGTCACTTCCCAGCGGAAAGATGAAGTGGAAGCTATGTATAAAGCTGCTGTTGCAGCCGAACGGGCAGCCTATGAACAATATCAGATGGCGGTAGACGGTGCACAGAAAGAAGATAAAGAATCTGCCGCCAGTATGGTGAATGCTGCCAGAAGTACGGTGGAAGAAGTTTCGGCACTATTGGTCGATGCCCGGCTGACAGCACCCGAAAACGGTCAGATAGCTACCATCTTTCCTAAACGTGGGGAATTGGTTGCGCCGGGAACTCCTATTATGAACTTGGTTGTCATGGACGATATTCATGTAGTTCTCAATGTGCGTGAGGATTTGATGCCACAATTTAAGATGGAGGGCACCTTTGTTGCGGATGTACCTGCCATCGATAAAAAAGGTATTGAGTTTAAAATCTATTATATCAGTCCGTTAGGAAGTTTTGCTACTTGGAAATCAACGAAGCAGACCGGAAGTTATGACTTACGTACCTTTGAGATTCATGCCCGTCCAACCCAAAAGGTGGATGACTTGCGTCCCGGCATGTCCGTGTTATTGACTTTAGATTAATCGACATCAAATAAACCAGAGAATGGATGAATCACAAACATATTCCCCTTTTCGTTCCGTACTGCTCAGAGAGTGGTGGCGAATGACTTCACGGCGCCTTTATTTTGGTGTCTGCATTGTCTTGCCATTGTTCACCCTTTTCTTTATGGCTACGATCTTTGGTAACGGACAGATGGAAAACATTCCTATTGGTATTGTCGATCAGGATAATACTGCTACTTCCCGGACGATAGTCAGGAATATTTCTGCCGTACCAACTTTTAAAGTGACAAAGCATTTTGTAAATGAAGCAGCTGCCCGTGAATCTGTGCAAAAGAAAGAGATTTATGGATATCTTTCCATACCTCCCCAATTTGAACAGAATGCGATTACCGGAAAGAATGCAACACTCTCCTACTATTATCATTATGCATTAATGTCGGTAGGTGGTGAGTTGATGGCGGCATTCGAAACTTCCTTAGCTCCGGTGGCTCTTTCTCCTGTGGTGATGCAAGCGATGGCACTCGGAGTAGAACAGGATCAGATTACCACCTTTTTATTACCCGTACAAGCTAATAACCATCCGATATATAACCCTAGTCTGGATTATTCGGTATATTTAAGTCAGCTCTTTTTCTTTGTGCTGTTTCAGGTTTTGATTCTGTTGATTACCGTGTATGCGGTTGGCATTGAAATCAAGTTCCGCACAGCAGATGATTGGCTGGCGACTGCAAAAGGCAATATAGTGACAGCTGTTTTAGGTAAATTATTACCTTATACCATTATATATATACTGATAGGATGGTTGGCTAATTACGTCATGTTTGGTATTTTGCATATTCCTTTTCAGGGGAGTTGGTGGTTAATGAATATCATGACTGTGCTTTTCATCATTGCAACACAGGCTTTAGGGCTGTTTTTATTCTCGCTGTTTCCGGCAATATCGTTGGTTATAAGTGTAGTTTCTATGGTAGGTTCTCTGGGGGCTACTTTGTCCGGAGTAACCTTTCCGGTTCCCAATATGTATCCGTTGGTGAGGGATGCTTCCAATTTGTTCCCTGTCCGTCATTTTACGGAAATGATGCAAACCATGCTCTATGGAGGCGGTGGGTTTATCCATCTTTGGCCGTCGGCTGTGATACTCTGTATCTTCCCGTTGCTGGCCCTGTCGCTGCTTCCTCATTTAAAACGAGCTATAGAAAGTCATAAGTATGAAAACATTAAGTAAGTTACAACAGTTGTCATTCATCATTCGTCGTGAATTTCTAGCTATCAGTACCAGTTATGCGGTTTTACTGGTGTTGATGGGAGGAATCTTCGTTTACGGGTTGCTCTACAATTATATGTATGCACCGAATATTGTAACCGATGTACCTGTTGCCGTAGTCGACAATTCGCACAGTGAATTGAGCCGTGATTTTATCCGTTGGCTGGATGCTACTCCCCAAGCAGAGATTTTTAGTCAGGCTATGGACTATCACGAAGCAAAAGAATGGATGAAAGAAGGCAAAGTACAGGGAATACTCTACCTGCCTCATGATTTTGAGGAACGGGTGTTCCGGGGAGATGAAGCCGTATTTTCCCTTTATGCAACTACTGATGCCTTCTTGTATTTCGAAGCTTTGCAAGGTGCTTCTTCACGTGTCATGCTGGCTATTAATGATAAATACCGGCCAGATGAAGCAGTGTTTCTTCCACCACAAGGATTGCTCGCCGTAGCTATGGCGAAACCGATCAATGTGGAAGGCACTGCACTCTACAATTATACCGAAGGATATGGTTCCTATCTTATTCCGGCAGTCATGATGATTATAATTTTCCAGACCTTGCTGATGGTTATTGGTATGGTGACCGGAGAAGAATACAGTAGTAAAGGAATCCGTGCATATACTCCTTTGGGGTATGGCTGGGGAGTTGCTATTCGTATAGTGGCAGGAAAAACGTCCGTATACTGTACTCTTTATGCCATCTTTGCCTTTTTTCTATTAGGCTTGCTCCCTCACTTTTTCAGCATCCCCAATATTGGAAACGGATTGTACATCGTACTATTATTGATTCCATATTTGATGGCAACTTCTTTCTTGGGATTGGCTGCATCCAGGTATTTTACGGATTCTGAAGCTCCCCTACTCATGATCGCCTTCTTCTCCGTAGGATTAATCTTTCTTTCCGGCGTTTCCTATCCAATGGAACTAATGCCCTGGTATTGGAAAGTAGTCCATTACATTTTCCCAGCTGCACCAGGCACACTCGCTTTTGTGAAACTGAATTCTATGGGAGCCAGTATGGCTGATATCAGACCGGAATATATAACTCTCTGGATACAGGCACTTATTTATTTTACAATAAGTATATGGGTCTATAAGAAGAAACTGGAATCAAATCTGATTAGTTAAATTAACAAAAACAAAACATGCGCTAATTATAACATATAGCAAAAGAACACTTTCAGATAAATCAACTTCGCAAAGTAAATAATCAACTTTGGAAATAAAAATGTTTCTAAATAGATGTTTTCTTGTAGAATCTCTCCTATTTCTTTGCATTTGTCACTGTTATGTTTATATGATCGTTAGAAGTAGTTTAAAAAACAACTATTTATATGAAATACATTGTATATATTCTTCTCTTTTTTCCTGTTTGGGTTACAGCACAAACATACAAATATATAGGAATAGAAGATGGCTTGAGCAATCGCCGGATATTCAATATTCAGAAAGATGCTCAGGGCTATATGTGGTTTCTTACAAATGAAGGGATGGACCGATACAACGGTAAAGATATAAAACACTATAAATTAAATAAAGAAGGCACTATTTTGGATGCTCCCATACGTTTGGGATGGTTATATACAGAACCACATATCGGTATATGGGTGGTTGGCAAACAAGGACGAGTCTTTCAATACGAAGCCGACAGAGACGATTTCAAAATGGTATATAAATTACCGGATACCTCTGAAGCAATAAGTTGTGGTTATCTGGATCGCAATGATAATATCTGGATATGTCGTAAAGATACTGTATTGCTGTATAATATTAAAGATGCTCATATAGTTCGATTTCCCAATGTATTGCATAGTAGTATTACGGCAATAGAACAAGTAGATGAGCACCATTTCTTTATAGCAACGGAGACGGGCGTACGATATGTCAAACTGGAGAATGGTATTTTAGAGACCATGCCTGTTGAAACACTGGACTATTTTCATGCACAGGTGAGTGAACTGTATTTTCATCGGCAATTAAAAAGATTGTTCATTGGTTCATTTGAAAGAGGAGTTTTTGTGTACGATATGAATACACAGGAAATTATACGTCCGGACGCTGATCTTAGTGATGTAAACATAGCTCGTATCAGCCCATTGAATGAAACAGAGTTACTGATTGCAACGGAAGGAATGGGGGTGTATAAAGTTAACGTAAATACCTGTGAACTGGAAGATTACATTATTGCTAATTATCAGAGTTATAATGAAATGAATGGAAATAATATCAATGATGTTTTTGTAGATGAAGAAAAGCGGATATGGCTTGCTAATTATCCAACAGGAATTACAGTGATTGATAATCGCTATGAAAATTATCATTGGATGAAACATGCTATGGGTAATGCACAGTCATTAATCAATGATCAGGTACAAGCGGTTATCGAAGATCATGAAGGTGATCTGTGGTTTGGAACTAGTAATGGTATTAGTCTTTATAATTCAAAAACAGGTCAGTGGCATTCATTTCTAAGCTCTTTTAATCATCAACTAAAGGACAAGAATCATATATTTATTACTTTATGTGAAGTGGCTCCTGGCATTATATGGGCAGGAGGATATACTTCCGGCATTTATAAAATAAATAAAGAAACGCTATCAGTTGAATACTTCTCTCCTTACCTTCTTTCTCACGTCAATATGCGTCCGGATAAATATATTCGTGATATAGTTAAAGATTCAAGAGGACATATCTGGTCGGGAGGCTATTATAATCTAAAATGTTTTGATTTGGAGACTAACAGTGCACGTCTATATCCGGGACTGAATTCCATAACATCAATTGTTGAAAAAGACAAAGATAATATGTGGATCGGAACTGCTGCTGGCTTGTATTTATTGAATCGAAATACTGGTGAATATCAGTATATTGAAATGGAGATAGGAATCACTTATATTAATACGCTTTATCAGGCAGATAATGGGTTGTTATATATCGGGACAAATGGTATGGGAGTATTTATCTATAATCCTCAAGATAAGACTTTCGAACATTATTTTTCTGATAATTCTGCTTTAGTTTCAAATAGAATATTTACAATATTGCCGGAAGTAGATGGACGTATAATGATGAGTACAGAGAACGGAATAACCTGTTTTCATACTAAAGAAAAGATATTTCGTAATTGGACTAGAGGAGAAGGCTTGTTGCCTGCATACTTTAACGCAGCGGCAGGAACGGTGCGTAAAAATAAAAACTTTGTATTCGGTAGTACGGATGGAGCAATTGAACTTCCGATGAATGTGAAATTCCCGGATTATAAGTTCTCCAGATTGGTATTTAGCGACTTTCATCTGTCTTATCAACCTGTTTATCCGGGTGTCAAGGATTCTCCTTTACAGAAAAGTATCGATGAGACAGATGTATTAGAGCTGGCTTATGATGAGAATACGTTTTCATTTGAAGTTTCTACAATCAATTATGATTCTCCCGGAAATGCACTATATTCGTGGAAATTAGAAGGCTTTTATGAGAAATGGACTCAACCGGGAGCAAATAATTTGATTCGTTTTACCAATTTGCCTCCAGGTAGATATATTCTTCATGTACGTGCTATATCCAGAGAAGAACATGACATTGTTTTTCAGGAACGTGCTATGAAAATTATCATCACGCAACCTTTTTGGTCGAGTTGGTGGGCTATCTTGTGTTATATTCTGTTGGTAATAGGGGGATTTTATTTTGTTCTACGTGTGATAAATCTAAGAAAACAAAAGAATATATCTGATGAAAAAACGCAGTTCTTCATCAATACGGCCCATGATATACGTACTCCATTAACTTTAATAAAAGCACCTTTGGAGGAATTATTGGAAGAAGAGACGCTTACCGACAATGGAATAACTCGTACGAACATTGCATTGAGGAATGTGGAAGTTCTTTTACGCCTGGTCAGCAATCTGATTAATTTTGAGCGAACGGATGTATATTCCTCTAAAATGAGTGTTTCCGAGTATGAGTTGAATACCTATATGAATGAAATATATAATTCATTCTCTTCTTATGCTGCCATTAGGCGTATTGAATATACATACGAGAGTACTTTCAGCTATATGAATGTATCGTTTGATAAGGAGAAGATGGATTCTATTTTGAAGAATATAATATCGAACTCGCTAAAATATACTCCGGAAAATGGAAAGGTCAGCATTTCCGTGTCCGATACGAATGATTCATGGAAAGTGATAATCAAGGATACAGGTATAGGTATTCCTGCCAGTGAACAAAGTAAGTTGTTCAAGCTTCATTTCCGTGCCAGCAATGCTATTAACTCTAAAGTGACGGGTAGTGGTATCGGATTAATGTTGGTAGGAAAACTGGTGAGCCTTCATGGAGGTAAAATTAGTGTAGATAGTGTCGAACATCAAGGTACGACAATCAAAATTGTTTTTCCGAAAAAGAATAAGACTTCTCAAAGTATCAGTGACGAAGCATCTTCTAAATTTGAGGCGTTGGCTCCTGTACTGCCCGCTCCGAATGTACCGGCAAAGACAACCGCTACGATAGATGATCCAAATTTACGACGGATTCTTGTTGTAGAAGACAATGATGAGCTACGCTCCTATCTGGTCAGTTCATTGTCTTCTATATATAATGTACAAGCTTGCGCTAACGGAAAGGAAGCATTGATTATTATCAAAGAATATTGGCCGGAACTGGTTCTTTCTGATATCATGATGCCAGAGATGCGGGGAGATGAATTGTGTGTGGCTATCAAAAGTGATATTGAAATTTCACATATTCCTGTGTTGTTGCTCACTGCTTTGGGAGAAGAAAATAATATTCTGGATGGACTGTCGATTGGTGCGGACGAATATCTCATCAAACCTTTCAGCGTGAAAATATTACGGGCGAATATCGCTAATCTGTTGGCAAACCGGGAACTGTTGCGCATGAGATATGCCAATCTGGATATAGAAGCGAAATCAATGGTTCCATCTGCAAACGGTACTAACAGCCTCGATTGGAAGTTTATATCAAATGTAAAGAAAATCGTGGATGAGAATATAAACAACCCTGAATTTTCCGTTAATGTGCTCTGTGAATCAAGTGGCATGAGCCGTACCAGTTTCTATTGTAAATTGAAAGCATTGACGGGACAGTCTCCGACAGAGTTTATTCGGGGGATGCGTTTGAAACGTGCTACCGAGTTATTGAAAGAGGGTGAATATGCTATTAATGAGATTTCAGACATGGTTGGATTCTCTGAAACTAAATATTTTCGGGAAGTATTCAAAAAATACTATAAGATGAGTCCGAGCAGGTATGCTAAAGAAGGAGGCAATCCCTCTGCTGAACTGGAAGATGACGAAGAAGATTGATAAATAAAAAGCGAATAGATACGTTGTATTTAAAAAAGTTCTCCTCTGTTATGGGTATCTATAACAGAGGAGAACTTTCTTTTTCAAGGCTTATAACTCTTTTCAGGGAAAAGCGGTTATTGATAAGGAAGTTATTTGCGAATCAAATATCTAATGAATAAATAACCTCCGAATACTTGCAGGCACATTCCGGGAATTCCAATGCGGAAATCCTGAATGGCATTGTAGAAAT
>OLXA01000871.1_pt1 | contig 12849 bp, 7 predicted proteins | sample 1644551 | NCBI WGS metagenome assembly OLXA01 (sample SAMEA103958150, study PRJEB25191) | human gut metagenome | biome: human-associated habitat [ENVO:00009003]; feature: intestine environment [ENVO:2100002]; material: feces | place: Germany | collected 2013/2015 | reverse complement strand
TCTTTCTTGATCAGGTCTCCGAAGTAATTGGAAGAAAGGCAGACCTTGTCCGCAAAGTATTTTACAGAAGGAAGTCCTTCGGTAAGTGCAGTCTGATTCTGAAAATATTCGTCCAATAACTGTTCGAACTTCACGATGATATCTTTATTCGCCTGATTACGGGTGATGAATTGCCGTTCATAGAAGCGCATGCAATAGTCGAGCAATAGTTCTATATTGCGGACAATGAGCTGCTTGCTGTGTTTGTCGATGGCATGTTCCAGTTCGATTTGTATTTTGTGGATACAGTCGGTCACGATTTCCCTTTCCTGTTCGGAGAGATGCAGAGCTTCATTCACTTCGTAAGAGAAGAAACTATAGTGTTTGATGTTCTGCCCTAAAGAAGTTCCCCGGATTAAATCGGGATGAAATAAAAGACCGATAGATTTTGTACGAATTGGTGTCTGCTTGCGGTTATCTATCCCGATAACCTGTCTCGGAGCCATGCAGACAACGGTTCCTTCCTGATAGTCATAATACTTCCGTCCATATCTGAGATCGCCACATTTTGCGTCTTTCAGAAACAGAGAGTAGAATCCGATATTCATACGATAGTAGTCTACCGTCTTTGTCGCTTTCGAGAAGTCGATCACGTTTACCAGCGGGTGCAAGGTCTCTAGTCCGAACAGTTGGTCATACTGGTCAATGCTTTCAATTTTTGTTATTTCTTCCATACGGCTTACAGTTTTGATCTGTCACAAAGATAAAGCTTTTAAATGTATCTTTCTCATTCCGGATTTGCAAAACAGTAATTTGGGTATAAGATTCAGTAATTTGTATACAATGCTGGCGGGCAGTAGGAGGCAAACTCACTTTTTTCAGCTAAATATCAGCGTGTCGGAAACAAAAAAACGGGATAATCAAGGGATGTGAATAGTAGAATTAATATATTTGTTCCTGCGAATTTAAAAAGACTTGTTTTATGAAAGCATTATTCATTGGAGGAACCGGTACGATTAGTACCGATGTAGTAGAATTGGCTCAACAGAGAGGGTGGGAGATAACATTGCTTAACCGGGGCTCAAAAAAACTGCCGGAAGGTGTGGGCAGTATCATTGCCGACATTCACGATGAGGAAGCTGTGGCGAAAGCTATTGCAGATGAAAGTTATGATGTCGTAGCTCAGTTCATCGCTTACACAGCAGAAGATGTAGAACGTGATATCCGTCTGTTCCGTAATAAGACGAAACAATATATTTTTATCAGCAGTGCATCCGCCTACCAAAAACCGTTGGCTGATTACCGTATTACGGAAAGTACCCCTTTAGTGAATCCTTACTGGCAATATTCACGGCATAAGATTGCCGCCGAAGAAGTGTTGATGACAGCATACCGTACCAGCGGTTTCCCGATTACGATTGTCCGTCCCAGCCATACGTATAATGGAACGAAACCTCCTGTAAGCCTGCATGGAAATAAGGGGAACTGGCAGATACTTAAACGTATCCTTGACGGGAAACCGGTTATTATCCCCGGTGACGGAAGTTCCTTGTGGACACTGACACATTCCAAAGATTTTGCCAAAGGATACGTAGGACTGATGGCTAACCCTCATGCCATCGGGAATGCCTTCCATATCACCACAGATGAGAGTATGACTTGGAATCAGATTTATCAAACCATTGCCGATGCGCTGGGGAAACCTTTGAACGCACTCCATGTGGCTTCCGATTTTCTTGCGAGACATGGCGGGAACTATGACTTTCGGGGCGAACTGCTGGGGGACAAAGCCGCAACGGTAGTCTTTGATAATTCGAAAATAAAACGCCTTGTGCCGGACCTTATCTGTACAACTTCGATGGCGGACGGTTTAAGACAGTCAGTGCAATATATGCTTTCGCACCCCGAAACACAGACTCCTGATCCGGAGTTCGATTCATGGTGCGACCGTGTAGCCGACGCGATGGCTGTGGCAGACAGAGCTTTTGAAGCAGAATAAATGTTAGTTGAATAAGTGGCTCATCTTGTTATTGATGATTGAAATATCCTATTAGCATATCCTGATTAGCTATTAGCTAATCGGATTATGCTAATAGCTAATCAGGATATGCTAATAGCCGAAACAAGTCGATCATAATGAGTAGCGTAGTTAATAAAGACCGTTCCGTCCCTGCTGAACCTCTATCCGGATACCGAAATTACCATTGGAGGACTTCAGTTCGAATGCTCCCCGGAAATTATTCTTCTCCCAAGGCATGGCACTACGGTTGGGCACTTTCCATCCGTCTTTGTCATAGTCTCCGTATGTATTGATTTTCCATCCGTTTTTCAGTTTGAAGGTACCCATCTGCATGAACTGCGGTGAAGACGACAATCCCCAGCCATACCCATATCCGAAACCGGAGAAAGGGGAAGAAAATGCGTCGGTGAATCCCTGCGTATAGGTCGCGTCTGTATTCAGACGGAATATCTGATTATAGTCTTTACTTACATCCGGTACATCGAGACTGAATTTCGGAAGTTTGGGAGGGGCCACATTCATTAATCGACGGAGCACGACGAATACTATCGGAAGGAACTTCCGACTGTGCGGATGCAAAACCGACCGATAATATCAGCGAAAGAAATAGAATCAGTTTTTTCATCTTCGTAAAGGTTGATTGATGACAAAGATAGAGATTTTTAGTCTGACTGCCTGCTTCCGTTATGTTTTCTTAGAGAAAAATCCTTTAAAAAGGAGTGTGCCACTGTCTCGTCGGGATGGTGTCACTATCCCACTAAGATAGTGTAAGTATCCTGTGGGGATAGTGACACTATACCAGTAGGATAGTGACACTATTTTAGAGCTTAGTTTGCAATGAGTTTATAGCCGATTCCCCGCACATTGACGATACGTATTTGCTCATCCTGCGACAACTTATGCCGCAGTTTCGTGATGAACACATGCAGACTCCGGGAATTGAAGAAACTGTCATCTCCCCAAAGTTCCAGCAGAACGTCCTGCGTATTGACCACCTGATTCCGGTTCTCACAAAGCCGTTTCAGTATTTCCGACTCGCGGTGGGAGAGTTCCTGTCTCACTCCGGCATGCAGCAATGTCTGCGCGACCGGATCGAACAGATAACTTCCTATCTCAAAACGGCTGGATACCTTTGTCTCCGTGAAGCTGAACGCTTTTCCCATCAGCGCCTTGATACGTATGATCAGTTCCTGCATGCCGAAAGGCTTTTTCAGATAATCGTTTGCTCCGAGTTCGAATCCTTCTACTACATCGTTGATGGCCGAACGGGCAGTCAGAAACAGTACAGGTGTCTGCTTGTCCGTCTGCCGGATGCGGCGTACCATTTCGAAGCCGTCCATTTTGGGCATCATCACATCGGCCACCAGCACGTCCGGCCGAAGTTCAAAGAAAAGATGCAATCCTTCTTCGCCGTCGGAGGCGGTATGGATGGTAAAACCGTTTTCCTCGAGCGTATCTTTGATAATCATGGCGAGTGTCAGTTCGTCTTCCACCAACAATACTGTAATGTCGTTTTTGCTCATGGTTTTGATGTTTTAGATAGTAATGGTAAATGTACTTCCTTTGCCGGATTCACTTTTGACGGTGATGGTGCCTCCATGTTTTTCGACCATGCTTTTGACATAGAAAAGTCCTAAGCCGTATCCTTTCACGTTATGAAGATTTCCGGTCGGAACACGATAGAATTTGTCGAATATATGTTTCTGCTTATCCAGGGGAATACCTATTCCATGATCGGAGACGGTGATAGTCACTGTTTCCCCCGTTTGGCGGCACTGAATCATAATCTCTGCTTCTTGTTTCGAATATTTCACGGCATTGTCTATCAGGTTACTGATGATATTGCTGAAATGAGTGCGGTCGGCTACTATCGTCAGTGCTTCCGGTTCTGTTTCCAGTGTTATGTGTACGGGGATATCCGCTTTTAGCTGGTGCTGCTCCATGAGCGGAGTAATCAACTCCTTCAGGTTGATTTCCTCCGGATGCAAACGAAACGTTTTGCGACGCTCCATTCCCATGGATAAAATCTGTTCCACCAGCCCGCTAAGCCTTTGCAACTGCTCCTGACTGATGCGTAGATACTGGTCGCGCTTGCTTTTCTCTTCCGCCTGGTTAAAGTTCAGTAATGCGTCATTAGCCGCATAGGCTACGGCAATGGGAGTCTTTAATTCGTGCGTGATATTATTGGTAAAATCACTTTTCATTTCATCCAGCGTTTTCTGTTTCAGAAGCGTCCGGATAAGGAACCAGAAAGAGAATCCGAGAATCAGAAGAATTACAAATGAAGTGACCAGAATACCTGTCATCTGCTTTAACACCAATGAATTGATCGGCTCGAACACCAGTTGGTAGCGTTGGCTGTGATGCATATTAAATTCATAGTCATAGCGGATTGCCTTGGGACTGGGAATATAACTGCTATCTCCCGCAATACCTAATGTATCGGTATATACAATGGAAGAATCGGCACTGATTCCGGTATAAATCAAAAGAGTGTGATGAGGAATAGAGAGATTATGCTCTTTCATCACATGGGTGAGCAAACTGTCATATCGCTGCAGGTTGACATCTATATAAGTGTCCACACCCGAATGAATACCCTGCTGAATACTCATTAACAGCTCCTTTAGCGAATCTTGCTTTTTCAATAACACATCCAGCCCGTTCTCGCTACTTGCAACAGGTGTAGAATCTTCCGGAGCGTTACCAACGGCCTTTACCGTATCCGTAGTAGTTTCTGTCCGGGAGTGTATCGTATCCTGACGGCTACTATCCGTATAAGAAATCGTTTGTTTAGTCACTAATGAATTGCCGTCCGCATCATATCCGGCTGATACCGTCAGCGAACCGTGTTCCACATTATCTTTTTGCAAATCATTTACCCGGAGCACGACCTCGTTAAAGTCACTCGTCCGCATCGCATCTCTGATATTGCTCTCCATTTCCATCTTCATAGACCGGTAAAGCCCTGTCAACCAATAAGCTTGATAAACAAAGATTCCGATTAATGAGCAGATAACCAGTATGACAATATGTTTTAGTGGTAATTTCATACTGACAAAGATAATAGGAAACTATTCTTATTCTTCTCTTTGATAAGACTAAATAACACTAGATAAGCCAGTGATAACGCAAATTTCCATTTTTTCTACCGTATTTTGTCGTATTCCAAAAATAAAGACGAAATGAAACGGATTAATTTACTATTTATGTCTCTTCTATGTGTGTGGATATCCGCTACAGCACAAGTCGGACAACAGTCACAGGAACCTGTCGACAGTATCAAGAATATAGGTTATATGGATAGTTTGTTTCAGGAACTGCCCGAAGTGATGATTATAGGTGAACGCCCTATCGTGAAAGCCGAACAAGGCAAACTCGTGTATGACGTGCCGAGACTGGTGGGCAACCTGCCTGTGGATAATGCCTATGATGTTGTGAAAAATCTTCCGGGTATAGTAAATATGAATAATAGTCTGATGTTGGGAGGACAGGAGGTAACTGTTGTCATCAACGGAAAAGTGACCACTCTGTCTGCCGAACAATTGGATGCTTTATTAAAATCGATTCCTGTCAGCCGGATTGAAAAGGCGGAAGTGATGTATTCCGCTCCGGCACGCTATCAGGTACGCGGACCGATGATTAACCTGATATTAGCACCCGGCACAGGACAAGCATCTTCCCTTCAAGGAGAACTCTATACAGCTTTTAACCAACATCACTACGAATCTTTGGCAGAACGTGGAAGTCTTCTGTACTCCGGACGTAAATTCTCTGCAGATCTTCTTTACTCTTACTCTTATGATCGTGACCGAAGGATTACGGAGAAAGAAGCACTTCACACATTAGCCGATGGTTCAGCGCATCAGATGGATATGGATGAAATAATGACTTCCCGTACCAACAGTCATCAGATACGTCTCGGAATGGATTACTCTCTAGCAGAAGATCATCTGTTAAGCCTGGTCTACACAACAGCTTTTACCGATTCCAAACATTATTCCATAGCTACCGGTGCGCAAAACTCTGTTACCGATTCACAGGGAGACAGCCAGCTCCATAACGCAAAGTTAGATTATCAAACCCCTTTCGGGCTGAAAGCTGGAGTGGCATTTACATCCTATCATTCTCCCGGCAGCCAATTATTATATAGCACGATGGGAACAGAGACAATGAATTTCTTAAGCCGCGATAAACAACAAATCAATCAATGGCGTTTTTATGCCGGGCAAGAACATACCTTAGGCAAAGGGTGGGGATTGAATTATGGTATGGCTTACACGACCGCCTTAGACCATAGTTACCAGAAATATTACGATCCTGAAACAGACCACTTACTGCCGGATAATAATATGGCCTCCCGCCGTCGCGAACAAACCCTGAATGTTTATGCAGGACTGAATAAGAGCTTTGGCGATAAACTCTCGGCCGATGTTTCCCTGGCAGCAGAGCAATATCATACAGATATCTGGAATGGATGGAGCCTCTATCCGGTAGCTAATCTGACTTATATGCCTGCCGCCGGACATGTCCTGCAACTCTCATTGAGTAGTGATAAGGAATATCCTGAATACTGGAGCGTGCAGAACTCTATTTCTTACATGGGAGCCTATTCTGAAATTCAAGGTAATCCCTATCTTAAACCTGCAACGAACTATGAAACGAGTTTCACTTATATATTGAAAAGCAAGTACGTCTTTTCTGCCTTTTATAGCTATACAAAAAACAACGAAATGCAAACCCTTTACCAGTCACCTGAACGTTTGGTGGAGATTTACAAGCTCTTCAACTTTGATTTTTCATCGCAGGCCGGATTAATGATGACAGTTCCCTTCAAGGTAAAAAAATGGCTGGACTCCCGTATTACAGCCATCGGCTTTCGCTATCGCCAAAAAGACAGTGATTTTTGGGATATCCCGTTTGACCGTAAACTATATACATTTGTGTTGACGATGAACAACACCTTTACCCTTTCCACAAAACCCGACTTAAAATTCACTTTGACCGGATTCTATCAAAATAGAGCCATCCAGGGTATTTTCGATCTTCCCCGTTCGGGAAACCTGGATGCGGCACTTCGTTACACCTTTGCAAAAGGAAAAGCACAACTAACCTTGAAGTGTGATGATATATTCAACACTTCTACCGTTTCGACACAAGTTCGCTACGGATTGCAGAATGTAAAGAACCATTATATGCGGACCACCCGTACATTCGGCGTTTCGTTTAACTATAAGTTTGGGGGATACAAAGAGAAGAAAAGGGAAGAAGTAGATACCTCCCGTTTTAAATAAACGCTAATTAATTTTTAGACATAAGAGCGAGAAAAATTTCAGACATAAGAACAAAAGAACATAAATGCTGCGCTTTGAAAATTATTTCTGTTGCTTATTGAACTGCTATTTTATTTTTTGTTCTTATGTTCTTCTGTCTGAATTAAATTCCCGTTTAACCAAAAACTGCCTGGTTTGGAATCAATTGGCACTAATGGTTTTATTAGTTATTTTTAAGCAATCGTTTATCTATTAATAGGTATTTCATTTCCTAAGGAGTTTTCGTTTGACAATTGTCAAGCGATAGTTCAACATATGTCAAGCGTTCGTTCAACAACTGTCAAACGAAAACTTCTTAGGCAATTGAAAAAATAATATAAGCAAGAGAAAGAAATAAAAGCTGCATATTGACGAGTTATTGTCAGCGATAGTATTGGGGGCTATTTCCATACTGAAATGAATTAGTTCAAATCCGTGCGGGAAAGAAGAAAAGCGCTACTTTATATATTGGTGTATGTGCAAAACTTCACCTTGTACTTACAATAGGAATTCTTCTATATTATCAGGAGTAATCACTGTGAAAGTAGCTTCCGGATTTATCAAAAGAACAAAATTCAAGCTTTTTTCTTCAAATCCAAAAATATCATGGTTTTTGTGGATTGTATTCCGTAAAAAACATGATATTTTTGGATTTGCTTTGCTGGTTACTTATCCTTTTGCTTTCTTAATATACTCCGTAGGCAAACATCCGAAATACTTCTTGAAACTCGTAGCAAAATAAGACGGCGTATTGAAACCTACCATTGTGCTGACCTCTGCTATTGTATAGCGGCCATCCTTCAGTAATTTTGCTGCTTCGTTGAAACGAATCTTGCGTATAAAGTCAATAGTCGATTCGCCTGTGATGGCTTTCAATTTAAGATGCAGATTAGAACGACTCATATTCATTTCTCTGGCAAATTCGTCAGTAGAGAATTCAATATTATCCATATTCTTTTCTACAATCGCTACAGCACGTTTTAGTAAAGCTTCATCCATGGCGTTAAACGTAATCTTTTCCGGTTCCACTTCCAGGGATTTGGAATACCGTTCAAGCATACGTCTACGGGTACGCATCATATTCTGTATCTTCGTAGTCAGGATAGCAAGTGAGAATGGTTTCGGGATATAATCATCCGCACCCATTTGCAGACCTTCCATCTGGTCTTTGACTTCGCTTTTAGCAGACAGGATAATCACGGGAATATGACAGGTACGGATATTTTGCTTCACATTCTTGCATAATTTGATACCATCCATCACAGGCATCATGACATCAGTTACAATGATGTCAACTTCATTGTCTTTCAGTTTTTCCAAAGCTTCTTCACCATTTCCGGCTTCCAGCGTATTGAAGAGTTCGGCTAGTCCGCTGCTAAGATAATGGCGGATTTCATTATTGTCTTCTACAATAAGAATAGTGCCACGCTTCTTGTCACCGCCTTCGATCGTTTCGTTTTCGACCTTTTCCGTATCAATGAAATACATTTCTTTCGAGTTGGTGGAATATACCTGTCCTTCCTCATTCAGAGTGTCATTAGAAGCTAGTTCGGAGGGTTTGTAGGTATTTATGTCTTGTGGCAGATAAACAGAGAAAGTACTGCCTTTACCCTCTTCACTATCCAGTTCGATACGACCATGGTGCAATTCTACCAGGCGTTGTACCAGTGAAAGACCGATACCACTTCCTACGTGCTCGCTCTCTATCTGATAAAAACGTTCGAATATTTTTCCCTGTTTGTTGATGGGAATACCAATACCGGTATCACTAACTTGCAGTACCAACCAATTATTTTCCTCTTTCAATGTCACAGTAATGCTTTGACCGCTTTCCGTATATTTGAAAGCATTTGAAAGTAGGTTATTAACAATCAGTTCCAGATAATTAGGATCAAAAAGTTCCTCTTTATCTTCCAATTCGGAGTGGAGAGTATAGGTAATCTTTTTGTGGCGTGCCAGTTTATCATAAAACAAGAAATTATCTTGTATTAGTTGATGCGCATTCTCTCTCTTTGCTTTCAGCTCGAAAACTCCCAATTCGGCGCGGCGATAATCCATCAATTGATTGACAAGATGTAGCAGGCGATTAGCGTTGCGTTGGATATATTCCAGCTGATTACGAGTCCAGCGGTCACTGATCTTATTGATTATTTCTTGTAGAGGAGCTAAGATAAGAGTCAACGGCGTGCGAAGCTCATGGGAAATATTGATGAAGAAACGCATCTTCATCTGGTTGATTTCTTCTTGATGTTCCTTGTCCCTACGTTCAATCTCCAGCTCTGCTTCCATGCTTTTACGCATCCAGAAGAAGCGGAAGACGAAAGTGATAAAGCCGATAAAAATAGCGAGGAAAAGCACGATTGCCCACCAGGTCTTGTACCATATAGGGAGAACAACGATTTCCAACATCGTAGGAACGGTATTCCATTTCCCGTCACTATTAGCAGCTTTTACCAGAAAATGATAAGTACCTTGTGGCAAGTTGGAATAGGAGACAGTACGTTTGTCTGTCAGATAATACCACTCTTTATCATATCCTTCCAATTTATAAGCGAAAGTATTGTGTTGACCTGAAATATAGTTGGATACCACAAATTCAAGCGTAAAAGCCGTTTGCCATGATTTTAGCGTGATACTTTCTGTTTCATTGATATTCTTAGTCAAGATACCGGTTTCATCATCCGGACGGACTGTTTTGTTAAACAGTTGAAGTTTAGTAATGACTACCGGAGGAGTGTAAGGGTTGTCCAGTAGGAGTTCCGGGCGGAAAGTTGTGATACCGTTGATACCCCCGAAGTACATTTGCCCGTTAGAGGTGCGGCAGAATGAAGAAGTATTAAACTGATTACTTTGCAACCCGTCGGATTCCGTAAAATTGCGGAACTTCTCTGTCTCCGGATTGAAACAGGAGATACCACGGTTGGTGCTTACCCAGAGACGCCCAAAGGTATCTTCCAGAATACCGTAAACCACATTATTGGGTAAACCGTTAGCAGTCGTATATCGTTTGATTTTCTTCTCTTTTTCATTAAAACAGTAGAAACCTTCACGCGTACCTACCCAAATGATGCCATTGGCAGCTTCATAAATGCAATTGGTAAACATCTTTGTTACAGATGATTCCGGAAGGATAGGGGCTTTTTCTATTTCGATCCCTTCCTGCTGAAAGACTGATATACCTTCTTCACCACCAATCCAAAGACGTTTACGAGAATCTCTGAACAGGATTGTGATTCGTTGTGAAGTAAATGGCGTACCGTCTTTTTCTTTATCTATGGTGGTGAAGCTCCGTTTCTCCGGATTAAAACTAACCAGTGCACTTAAAGTTCCTAATAAGATACTACCCTCCTTGTCAGGAAGAATGGCATAGACATTTTCATTGACCAACTGGCTATTCAGCTGATTGAAACTTTCCATTTGTCCACTGTTGCGGTGGAGAACAGTCAGACCACCGGCATGTGTTCCTATATATACAAGTGATTTTTGTTCATCTACATATACGGCTTTGATGTTGTTGGAACCAATACCGATTTCCCGTTCGTTTTCCTGTAAGATATAGTGCGTAAACTGTTGTGTCTTGGGATTATATAGATTCAATCCCCCATCATTCGTTCCTATCCATAAGTTCTTATCCTTATCTTCGGTAATGCAACTGACTACGTTGTCACTTAAAGAATTCTTATATGGAATACGCTGAATATTCTTGAATCTGTTGCGGATCGGATGATAATAGTTTAGTCCTCCGAAATAGGTTCCAAGCCACATTCCACCCTGCGAATCCATAAAGATACTGCGGACCGAACGCTGTGACAGACTGCCGCTTTCTACCGGACTGCTGCTGTAAGAAACGAAAGAATCGTTTCCTTCATGATAAATGTTCAGATCATTGAATGTTCCTATCCATAGGCGATTTTGCGAATCCAATGCCAGAGAACGGATATAATTGGAACTGATACTTTTAGGATTGGAAGAAGAATGATGATAAGCCTTGACCTCTTTCGTTTTCGGGTTGAGCAGAAGCAGACCGGCTCCTTCGGTAGCTACCCATATACGGGTAGGAGATTGCTGCAAGATGGCCTGAATCTGTTTCGTTTCCGTTATCGGAGTAATCTTTTCCAGTTTCTTTTGAGGAATGGAGTAGCTGTAAAGCCCGTCAACCGGGGTGCCGATATAGATAATATCGCCTTGCCTGTAAAGAGCAGAAGCCACTATCTTATGCATAGCCGTACTAAAAGAATCATCAACGAATCGTGATTCTTTAATATCGAACATAGTCAGACCTTCTTGTGTGCTTATAAGCAACTGTTCCGGTGAGATTTCTGCAATACCATTGATTTGTTGCCGTTTGCCTTTTTTCTCGTAGAAGAAATTTCTGAATTTATCCTTCTCTTCATCATAATATGACAAACCATCCCGCGTGCCGATCCAAACCCGTCCCTGACTGTCAGCCTTTACGATTCGCGAAATGTCATTAGCGATGCTGTTCGGATCATCTTCATTATGCTGATAAACTGTAAATGAATACCCATCGTACTTGTTTACTCCGTCATAAGTTGCGAACCACATATTGCCTCGTTGGTCCTGATCGATAGAGAATACGGTGCTTTGTGACAATCCTTCGTTAATAGAAATATAAGAGAAGTTGATTTGCTCCGGAATATCAGAAAAAGCATAATTAACCCCTGCGCATAGAAAAAGTAGACAGATTGCTATTTTGTTAAAGCTGCTCATTATTAGTTCATAAGATTAATAATGGCATCAAAGATAGTGAAATCTTTGATATACCCCATGAATTGACCGGAAAACTATACAATCTTTCCAGTCTATACAGTGGGTGTATGGAGGTGTTCAACAGAGAGAAAGAAAATGTAGGAGGATGGAAAAAATGCCACCGATTTCACAGATTAACATGGACTTAAATGTAATTCGAAGATTTTCGATACAAAAGTCCATGTTAATCTGTGAAATCGGTGGTGAAACTTGAAACTGGCAGGCAATTTATTATTTAGCTAAATCTCCTATTTCGTCTAAATTCTTCTGAATATCATCATCAGTCAATGAATAGTTTACCAAGTCACCGGCCAAATACTTATCATAAGAAGTCATATCGATCAGGCCATGTCCGGAAAGGTTGAACAGAATCACTTTTTCTTCTCCTGTCTCTTTGCATTTGTTAGCTTCGCGGATAGCTGCTGCAATAGCGTGGCTGGACTCTGGAGCCGGAATAATACCTTCAGACTGTGCAAACAGACAACCTGCTTCGAAAGATTCCAATTGCTGTATATCTACTGCTTCCATCAGATTATCCTTGAGCAACTGTGAAACGATGACACCTGCACCATGATAGCGAAGACCGCCGGCATGGATATGGGCCGGAGCAAAATTGTGTCCTAAAGTAAACATCGGTAGCAACGGAGTATATCCGGCTTCATCACCGAAGTCATACTGGAACTTACCACGTGTCAGTTTCGGGCAAGATGCAGGTTCGGCAGCAACGAAACGAGTCTTTTTTCCTTCCTGTATCGTGTGACGCATGAA
>OLXA01000864.1_pt1 | contig 12927 bp, 16 predicted proteins | sample 1644551 | NCBI WGS metagenome assembly OLXA01 (sample SAMEA103958150, study PRJEB25191) | human gut metagenome | biome: human-associated habitat [ENVO:00009003]; feature: intestine environment [ENVO:2100002]; material: feces | place: Germany | collected 2013/2015 | reverse complement strand
GCTGTAGTGCATATGTTCGACTCAATACATTTGTTCGTCTTATTGTTCTACATCAGCTATAACAATAATTTGTTAACATTATGTTCATAATTTATACTTTATTTGTTAATAACTCCATGATACAATAAAAGAAAAAATCAAGGAGATATAAAGAAATGAAAAGACTTAAAGACGGCGTTATAAATAGTAAGTTAACACCTTATGAAATGTTGCAGCACGCAATATTAGTGCAAGCGGTATCCGATATTAAAACGACAAAATGGTACAAATTGCCACCAGATAGTATGCACTGTTCATACAAAGCGGGAGCTGAAGCGGTGCAGTATATTGTTTTAGTTTTGGAAAATCACGGCTACTCTAAAAAGGAAATCGGCAATATTTTCAGAGAAATTACACCACACAACTATAAATATGAAATTGTAAAAGAAGAATTAAAGAAGAGAGGTATCAAGTTATGAAACAGACAGAAATTCAAGCAAAGTATTTTACCAGATGGCATTATGATTCTATCGAAACCACTTCTAGTAAGTCAGAATATATCGCCCGTGTTGGCAAACTTGCCAACGTTGCAAACAAGCGTGCAAAGACTCTAACGACAGCAATATCAAAAGGTAGAATATCAGAGGATAGAACAGCACTTTTTAGATATCAAGCCGCTGTTGATTACTTTAATAAGCACGTTTCTTATAACGCCACGTATGTTTCAATCGGTAAAGCTGTTTATAAAGATTTTTCTATTCGCGAACTGAGGGCACTTGAAAACAAGCTTCTTCATTATCTCGAAGCAAAATCTTCAACCGCACGCGGTAGCATCGAAGTAGAAAATAAAAGAGTAGCAACATTTAAAGAACGTTACGGGGTTGACATTTCCAGGCTTTCTAAAAATATCCGCGACAAACTTTTTAACACGTTGCATTATCTATCAGATAAAAAGTATGCGCAGCTATCAAGTGATCAAATAGTTACAATGTTAACAGAAGCACTTAATACAAATACACGTGAGGGATTGAATGAAATCTTTAGCACTTTTGAAGATTTGTACCCATCTGTTAAAGATCAGGCAGAATTTCGCGTTGCACTTATACAGAACAGTTCGCTATCATGGAAAGATAAAGCACGTGAGTTCAAAGCTGCAAACAATCTGTATAAACGCAATCGAGCGAAGCCAAAACCAAAGTCTATAAAACAGGAGTTGTAAATCATGATAGTTCAATGTTTAAATAGATCAAATGAATATGATAATATAGAAGTAAAGTCAGTGGCGGACTATGTGCCGTCACATGGCTTTTCATTGCACAAACCTTTAGGCAAAAAGAAAGACAGACCTTATTATATTGATCAATTTGGAACTTTTGACATTGAAACAACATCACGGACACGCATTGAAAAAGATGATCAAGGCGAAGAAGTTACGAAACCTATTGACGCTTTTATGTATGTTTGGTCAGCTTGCATTGACGGAGAAGAAGTGCAGGGTAGATACTGGAAAGATTTTATTGTTTTACTTGATAAAATTCAATCCTATTATAAGACTAACGAGTCACGCTATTTTGTTATTTACATTCACAATTTGCCTTTTGAATTTTCTTTTATGATTGGATATTTAAACGACTATAGCGAAGTGTTCGCCACTGGTAAACGTAAACCGCTTGTGTGGCGCTTAAAGAAGCGTGGTATTGAGCTGAGGTGTAGTTATAAGCTCACGAACATGTCGCTTGATAATTTCACGAAAAAAATGGCGGGCTGTGTACACATAAAAGCAAAAGGTGCTTTGGAATACTCACTTGAAAGACACAATGAAAGCTATATCAGTCCTACAGAGTGGGGATATATTATCAATGATACGTTAGGTTTATGGGAAGCAATATCTTACATGCTTACAAAAGATGGCGATAGAATTGCAACAGTACCTTTAACAAGTACCTCTTATGTGAGACGCGATATGAAAAGAGCTATACGAAAAGGTACTACTACCCGACTGTTAAAGAAAAAGTTAGCTTTAACAGACACAACATACAAACTTTTAAAAGAAGCTTTTCGGGGTGGCGATACTCACGCAAACATGATAAAGTGTGCGAAAATATATCATGACGTTTATAGCTTTGACGCTTCGAGCATGTATCCGGCTATGCTTCTTTTGATGAAGTATCCCGTAACAGCATTTGAAAAAATGCCCGTAACATCCAAATGTTTAAAGTATATAAAAAGTAAAGAGCTTGCATGGATAGCACAAATAAAACTTACAAATGTAAGACTTAAAGAAGATCAATATAATCCGTATCTGTCTATAAGCAAATGCCGCAACTTGCAAGGTGTTGACCCCGACAACGGCAGAGTGTGGAAAGCTACAGAGCTTGAAACAACTGTAACAGATATTGATTTTTCTATAATAGAAGAATGTTACGATTTTGACAGCGTTGAAATTATAGAAGATACTCTATATACTGCAAGGTATGGATATATTCCAGACGATGTAAGAAGTGTAATTATGCAATATTTTACTGACAAAACAAAACTTAAAATCGCTGTAAAGCATACCGAGCCAAATAGTAAAGAGAGGGAAGAAGCGGAGTATGACTTGATGAAAGCCAAAAATAAATTAAATGGCATTTACGGAATGGCTGCAACGGATCCCATTCACCCTGTTATGATGTATCTAGATAACGAATGGCAAGAATTTTCATATTCAATGTATGAAAATGACATTGAATATAAAGAAAAAGTTGACGCAAGCGGCTTTTCGATACCAGATGAAAAAAGCATTGCAGAGCAAAGCAAAAAAAGCGTTTTGCCGTATGTATGGGGTGTATATACAACAGCCCACGCAAGAAAACACTTGCGCAGAATTTTAGCTTGCGCTGAAAGCTCATACATTTATTCTGATACAGACAGTTGCAAAGCAACTAATTTTAATTTTGATAAATTGACAGAATTAAATAATTGGATATATAAGCTGTGCGAAGAAACTAATAGTTTTGTTGACATTGACGGCAAAAAGTATTATATCGGATATTTTGACTGCGAAAGCGATGTAAAATCTGAAAATAGGTACGAACCCGAATACAAAGATTTTAAAACTTTAGGAGCAAAGAAGTATTGTTTCAACGCTTATAAAGAAACAAAGGATAAAACCTATTTCGGTTGCACAATATCTGGAGTCAAAAAATCAAGAGGTGTCGAAGTGATAAAAAACCTTGATAACTTTAGAGAGGGATTTAAAATTAAGAATAGTGGCGGTTTTCAAATTTGGTATAATGACAGCGATACTATTACAAAAGTAAAAGTTAAAGACTATCAAGGCAAAGAAGCGATAACAGAATATACTGGTTATAGTTGTATGATTGCCCGTGATTATGAAATAGGTTTATCAGATGATCAAATAAAGAATTACACTATAATTGACGAAATAGTGGAATAAATAACGTTTTATTTGCAAAACTATTGTAAATAAGTTATTATATACTTGTAAGGGGAAAGAACCCTTAATAAAAGAAAAGAGGATAACGAAAATGAGAATTGAAAGACAGTCAAGAGAATTTGATAAGAAAGAAATGTTTAAGATGGCAAATGACAATCATGTGTTAATGAAAAATTTGCCCGATGATACGATTGTAAATGTCACTGATTACGTACGATACACAACAGATGACGATAAGGAAGTAGCTATTTTCTATCATACTAGCATTGAGACAGGTGAAATTGTAACAATCGCAACATCAAGCCCAACAGCGATCAAGACTGCAGAAAGCGCATATGATTTCATGGGTACTTACAATTTACAGTTTAAACTGACAAGATCACAGAGTAAAGCGGGCAGAACTTACATGAATTTTGAGCTTGTTTAATCTTATAATGGGTGGGCGCGGGGGATGAACAAGTTGTTCACATCAAAGAGGGCAGTCAATTTGGCTTCCCTCTTTTAAGTTAATGAGGTGATATTATGGGTTTATATAAAGAAAATGGGTATTTGAATTATAAATATATCTGCGATGTGGGGCAGAGATACATTGACATTATAGGCGGCAGAGGTATTGGAAAATCGCACTTAATATGTGATATATGGAATGATGGACACTTCCCTATTTTATACGTTCGTAGAACAAACGTTGCACTTGAAAACAGCTTTTCGACTATAGGCGACTTTGTAAAGCCTGATTGGTTTGGAAAAGATATTCGATTGAAATATAATGATAAAAAAGGTTATGGCAAAGCATATCTGACAGATGAGGACTTGCAAAACGATAATCCTTTTATAGTAGGTGTTTCTCTGTCTACTTTCCAAAACAAAACAGGCATAGACTTTACTCGTTTTTATGATGTAATTTATGATGAATTTATCCCACAAAAAGGCGACCGTCCTATAAAAAACGAATTTCAGGCATACAAAAATATTATGGAAGTACTTTTCAGAAACCGCCCCGAATCAGAAACGGAAAAAATAAGAACGTGGTTTTTTGGGAATTCTAACGCTATTATGTCAAATATCCTTATCGGATACAGACTTATCCCCGACTGTTACAAAGCTGTAAAAGAAAGAACTGAAATTACACAAGTAGATAGGTGTGAGACAACACTTATACTTCCTTTTAACTCTCCTGTTTCAGAGAAAAAGAGACAAAACGCTTTTTATAGGAATCTTCCAACAGGCAGAGCAAAAATGGAACTTGATAACGAATTTATGGATTTGGAAGATGATAGAATACGGCATCAAAACTTGAAGGAATATACGCACGATATGAAAACACCTTTGTTTTCCGTGTGGTTGCATAAGTCAGACTTTAAGTTTTATGTAACAAAACCTATGCGCTCTCATTGTGATGATGTTTTTGATGCTTCGCCGTCATCACTAGAACGTTGGCAAACAAGTAGTAAAAAGTATCTAAAACCAATGTTTATAAGTGGTGGCATAACATTTTCAGATTATGAAACACAGTGCGATTTTTTAGCGTCCTTTGATTGCGTATCATGGTATGATATTTTATAAAGTTGTAATTGACAAACAATTATATAAATGTTATATAATAAATGGGCGGTTGCACTATCCAAACACTAGTCAGTGTGTGCAAGTCAGGGATGACAGACAGACCGCCTTTATTGCGGTATAGTGTGACGGAAGACACGTAAGACTTTGACTCTTAAGAAAACAGTTCGACTCTGTTTACCGCTGTCAACAAATAAAGAAAGAAGGTTAGAATATGAAAATTGATGAAATTTTACAGCTTGTAAATGCTGGATACACTAAAGATGAAATTTCAGCGTTGGAAACAAAAGAACCAACACCAGAGCCATCACCAGAACCAAAGCCAGAACCAAAGCCAGAACCAAAGCCAGAACCAAAGCCAGAACCAAATGTTTTTGATTATGACAAGTTCGCAGCAGCTATTGTAAAAGCACAGCAGCTTGCAAATGGCAAAACTAATTTTGGTAGTTTAAACGATAAGACAGATATTAGTAAATTTTTCTAAAGGGAGGTAGACCATGGCAACTTTAAATTATACTCAAATTTCTGCTATTTTGAATACCATGTATGAGGAATACACTGGAAGAAAAACTGGACAAACTTTAAATTTTGGACAAATGCAAAATACTTTTAAAATGGGTCTTGATAGGGAAGATGATAACTTATATCAGATTATTCCAACAGTCCTTGCAAAGACAATTTTTAGCATTCGCCCGTATTCCAGAAAACTTTCTGGTATGGTTTGGGATAGTGAACGTTATGGAAATTACATTCGTAAATTTACACCTATCGTTAATGATTCCAACATTAACAACGATGAATGGAACGTAAATGTCGAGCTTGCTAAACCAGAAGCAAATCAGGACTGGAAAGCAGGAACAAAGCCAGTAAAGTATGATGTACTTCTTACAATCGCAAGCGGCGGACAAACTTTTGCAAGAAAGTACACTATCTGGAAGAACCAGTTAAATGCAGCGTTCGATTCTGAAAACGGAGTTGCATCATACTTCTCTATGTTAATGACTGAATTTTCAAACATTTATGAGATTGATCTGGAAAATATCGCTCGTGCACAGCTTGCAAACCTTGCGATTATCCTTGCAGACGCTGGTAGCGAAACACCTACCGTCGGCAATATGTGCAAGAAAACGCAAGTATTTCATGCGTTAACAAAATATAACGCTGAGACGGGACTTGAAATGACAGCAAAAACGATCATGAATCCAGCTGACTTCAAACCGTTCATGGTGTGGCTGTCTGCAGAGTTGAAAACGCTTAAAGAAAACATTGCTGTTCGCGGTACGCGTTTTCACGGAGATTTCAAAGGAAAAGTTGTAAACCGTCATACTGATGCCGCTGATTTAAGATTTTATCTAATTTCGAAGTTTGGAAATTATTTTGAAGCAAATGGATCCGACTTTTTCCATCCAGAAAAGGCAGAGTTGGGTGATTATGAAAAAGTGACGTTCTGGACAGACCCCGAAAATCCTATGACGATTAAGGGAAATGCGGCAGGTGTAACGTCAGAGGGTATAGCTAAGTTTGAAATTAGCGACAGTACGGTCGAAAATGTTTTAGGACTTATGATGGATATTAACACTTTAGGAATTGTGCCGGTTGATCAATGGTCTGCTGTCGAACCATTAAATGCACGTTTTGGATTCAGAAACGGTTGGAATCATTACACATTCAAAACACCTGTTGACTTTACGGAAAATGCAATTTTGATTTTATTGGATTGAGAAATGGGGCATTATGCCCCATTTTCTTGAATGGAGGTTAGCATGGCATTTGAAGTTAAATTTGGAAAATCAGACAAAAGAATAAATAGTACGAAAATACCCACATTGACAGAAAGTGCAACATGTGTGCTTAAAAGCGGTACTAGTGTCGAAAGACCAACATTTATTTTGCAGTCAGTTTCCCCGTTTGATTGGAATGTAGCATATTGTGCAACGTTCGGTAGATATTATTTTGTAAATGATGTTACATATGTAGAATCAACTTATGAGATATCATGCACTTGCGATTATTTGGCTAGTTACAAAAGTGAGATTTTAAGCAACACTCTGTATGTAACAAGATCTAGCAGCCTATATGATAAGGAATTATCTGATACACTTTTTCCTACATCCTCTAGTACAACTATAAAACAAGCTGTATCTGGTAATTTTGGATTTTCTAACGCAGGTAGTATTATACTCACTACAGCAGGAAAAAACGGAAACGCTTTTCATGCATTGAGTCCGGCGCAGTTTTCTTCTTTGTGCAATTATTTATATTCATCGACTTTTATTGATGCACTCACCGACTGGACAAAAATAGGCGATGTACTTACAAAACAGGTTTTTAACACGCAAGACTATATTATATCCGCTTGTTGGGTTCCTGTTTCAATAGGTGGTGGCGGTGATTCAATATCTCTTGGCCCTATTGATGGCTGTGGACATGGTACAGCTATTTCAAACGGTAAAATTTGGGGAAATGTTGTTAATGTTACTGCCCCGAATCATCCACAAGTAGAAAATTTTGATTATAGAAACGTTGAACCTTTTTCAAAGTATACACTTGCGATTCCATATATAGGCACTATTCCAATTGATGGTAGTTTTATAAAAGCCGACAGAAACATATATATTGGAATGCAGATGGATATAAACGGAAATATCAGTGCTAGCGTTTTTAACAGCAAAGGTGTTTTCGGATATTACTTTGGCAGCGCGGGTGCAAACGTGGGCTTTTCTAGCCGTTCCAGTAATGGTGGTGGAAATATTGTAGAAGGTGCAGGCGGTTTAGTTGCTAGCGCTGTAACTGGTAACGCTTTAGGAGCTGTGAGTGGTGTACTTTCTTTAGTTGGCGGTTTGATATCAAGTAATGTGACTTCAAGTGGTTCTGGTGGGTGTGTATCAGAAGAAAATTTTTGTACATTAACATGTAGATTTTTCACGCAAAAGACGGTTGATGTAAATGATTTCGGTAGACCTTTATGTAATCCTGTTTCGCTTTCTGGTTTGAGCGGTTTTGTAAAGTGCGAAAGCGCAGCCGTAAAATGTTCGGCAACTGAGACTGGAAAAGAGGTTATAAATAACTATTTGAATGGGGGTATGTTTATAGAATGAAACCGTTTGTATATAGTGGGTACTATGTGGGCGAAGGTGTATCAAGTCCTATTATTAACGAGTACGAGTCAAGACAGAATCCAAACATGATTCATGTTAACAACACATGGGATTATGCAACATACTTTCGCTACTTTTTGCAACGTGCGGAAAGTCTTATTATTTTTGACGGTATGCCGCAAAACTGGGCGAAAAATTATATCTATCCGCTTTTGTTTTTAAAAGGAAACTTTTGCGTTATGAATACAGCCCGTTTTGGTGTCATTCCACAACATGGGAATCCGTATGGTTTTGATGTGCAGTATCAGCCTACTAATTATGTTGTTGCCAACCCCGCTTTTGACGCTAGTTTTAATGGAGACTTAGTTATCGGTACTGATTGCGAGATCGTGAAATTAACACCTGACTGGTGCGGCATTGGCGATTTGATAAATTCATACGCGCAGAGAGTTGCTATGGCGCTATCTAATCATGATGTTGCAAGTGCTCTTGCAAAATTTGGTTTTATTTTTACAGCCAAAAACAAAAGCACAGCTGACACTTTTAAGGCGGCTTTTGATGATATTATGTCAGGTAAACTTGCTGTTGTGATCAATCAAGCATTATATGATAAGGAAACTGGAAAAGCGCTGTATGAGTTCTTTAATAATGACATCGAAAAATGTTACAATGTAGTCAAGTCAGCGTTGGAATCTGTTGAAAACCTCAAACATGCTTTTGATATGGAGATTGGAATTTATACTGCACCAGAGAAAAAAGAACGTATGATTACAGATGAGGTTGAAGAAACCAAAAACGCTGTAATGTCAAAATGTGAGTTGTGGGTTGAAACACTAAACGAATGTTTAGAAAAAGTAAACGCACATTATAACCTTGACATTAAAGCACGTTTGAGGTATCCTATCAATAGAGGAGGTGTTCACTGTGAGAACAATTATTCCAATAGCGACTCTATATGACTATGATAATAGTATCTTTACGGATATCTATGTAAAAGGTGTTTCAAAAGATCAACTTATTGAACACTTTTTGCTATCATATGGAGATTTGACACCTGTTTACCAAGACCCGAAATATTTAAGACGTCATGTTACAAGTGTAGCAAAGTCGTTACAATGGTCGATAGATCACTTGTGGGAAGTAACACAGCTTGAATACAATCCTATCGAAAATTATGATAGGATGGAAAATTGGACTGACAGCGGAAACGGTACTTTTCAGAAGGGAAAAGTTGATACTGAAGAAACGTTTAACAAGGGTAGCATAACAACGACTTTCGGTAAAGTTTCTGACAGTACGCATAAAGTTGCAGCGTTTAATTCGGCAACTCCTGAAGTGGCGAACACCGACAACGCAACTGATAGCGGTAGTGACTCACAGACTTTTGGAGCTGACACATCACACGGAAGTGTAACAAATGGACTTGATGAGTCTACCACAAACGGAACACATGAAGGAAGAATTCATGGAAACATTGGTGTTACTACGTCGCAACAAATGATGCAAGCGGAAATTGATTTGACTAAAGCTTACAACTTTCTTGATGAGGTTTGCAAGCTGTATGCTGATAGAATTTTGATAGGAGTGTGGTGATATGGAAATTATGAACGCAATAGCTCAAATTGCGCAAATGGTGGGTGTACCGTGCGTGTGTTTGGGTGCATTAATGTGGTACGTAAACGAACTTGACATTCGACAGCGTGAGGAAAGAAAAAGTTGGTATGAAAAGCATGACCAGGAAAGCACAAAGTGGGTTGATGCCCTGAATAATAACACGCAAGTTATTACAGAGTTGTTAACAATCGTAAAAGAAAAGGAGAATTAAGCTATGATTTATGATATTCCAGATAAGAATGTTGCGTATATTGCAAATGCCAGAGATTTGTATTCGCAGAAAGATGATATCGCATATCTATACGGTGCAAAAGGACAGAGGTGTACGGAAGCTGTGTTTGAAACGCTCTGGGCGGCGGAATCAAATTACTTCAAAAAGTACAGTGCACAGCAGAAAGCTGCAATCAAGAAGTTTTGTATGGGAAAGCGCGTAATGGATTGTAGTGGATTTATTAACGAGTGCGTCAACCAGTGCAACTATTCAACAGGCTATTGGCAGAAAGCATTTGACAAAACTACTCCTAAAAATGGACTCGATGGAAACCTTTTGTACACTACTTTTGGCGGCACAGGCAGGCATATTGGAATTGATATTGGACATGGTTTCTTTATGCATTGTCCGTCGGAGGGAAAGACACTTGAGGTTGGAGTGATTGCGGAGTATCCGTGGGAAGGGAGTGGACGAGTATGATTGAACAGGTATTTGGCAAGGAATATAAAGTGATACCGTCTGAACAATTTAAATAAATGGGGTGATGATATGGCATTTTCAAATTTTCCGTATACAGATTTTCACAATTTAAATCTTGATTGGGTACTTGCCACTACAAAAGATTTAAATACCAAATGGGATGATTACTATACACAATGGAACAAGTGGCAATCAGATGTACAAAATTATATTGATAATTTGGACTATATCAGTGCCATTGACAATTATCTTGATACTTTAAAGGCAAATGGTGAATTGTCTGATATTATTGATACATGGTTAACAGATTATGGAATCATTACTATAGGTGACTCATACGGGGAGGGATATACACCTGATGGCATGGTGAAACCATGGTGTGATATTTTGCATGACCAATATTTTAGTGATGCAAGCTTTTACGTTAATAAAAGTAAAGGTGGTAGTGGTTTTGGTGCAAATACTCACTTTTCAGAACTGCTTTCGCAAGCGATAGCCACACTCACGGATAAACAGAAACAACAAGTAAAATATGTAGTTGTTGCTGGTGGTTGGAATGATCAATCTATTGCAATTTCTACTGTCAATTCAGGTATTAGAGATGTTATCAATTTAATGTCACAGTTACCAAACGCAACACTTTACATCGGTTGGATTGCAACACCTATTATAGGTTTTACTACACGAGAAAAAATAAAAGCATACAATGAGATCAAGACTCTTTATGAAACTTATTGGGGAAAGTTTAAGTTTTTAAGCGGTGCGGACAGTGCTTTGAGGTGGGTAGGAGTTCTTGCTAGCGATAACATCCACCCCAACGCTAGCGGACAAGCTTCAATCGCAGATATGATTTATAAAGCAATGGGTGGATATGCTTCATGGAATCGAAGCGCCATATTTACGCTTGTTGGTACTGATTGCACACTGAATGATAATGCTATGCATGTTGTGTTGACTAATACAACCGCACATTGTAGCTTTAGGCATGTGGCAAACTGTCTTGATTTAGCTTTTAACCCCGGAAAGACTTTCACAAATATTGCAATCAAGGTTATGAATCATAATTTAAGTTTTGTGAATGAGCAATGTATTTGTAACTGCAACGCTGTTGTTCATGATACAAAAGGATATCACCAGTGTATGGCTGTTCTCACGATCAATCCTTTTGATGCAAAACAAGTAGATAGTGGGGCTATTTATCTGCAATTAGTTGATATAATGTTAAATGGATTCGGTACTTTTACTGATGTTAATGAGATACAGTTGTATGGAATGGAATTTAATATTGCGCTGAATTAATAAAAAGAGGGTTCAAGACCCTCTTTTGTTATTTTCTTTCTACTGATATTACTGTGATATGACTTACAAACGGTAGTTTTGATATATAGTCAATGGCATAATCGCTTGCCTGCCTTGCGTTATATCCAATACATTCAACATAGTCAACGTTGATATCATCGCTTTCGGTATTCAGAAAGGCTACTTCAACCCAATATGTATGTTTCATTGTTCTCATTTTAATACACCTCTTACAAGAAAATCAAGTGAAGCTTTTACCGTTTCCATAAGTTTAATCTCTGCTAGTGTATCGCTTGTGGCTGTGCTATCGTAGATATAAGCATACATTTTCATAATGTCATTATGCAAAAGAGGTGTTTCTAAAATTTTATCGCTACATTCTTTTAAAAGTCTGTTTTTCTTTATCTGTGTTAAATTATCCATATTCTTTACCTCACTTCTTCCCGTGTAGCCGATAGAACATCTATGAAATTTACTATTTTAACGTGATGTGTCTGTATCTGCGTGATTTGATGAAACTAGTTGCTTTTTCATCTGCTGAAGTCCACACGCCACATTCTACATTACACATAGATATTTTTGCATCAAGAAATCGTGTCATATATAGTGTAGTTCCTTTATAGTTTATATCATCTGCTATTGCCTGTTTGAATCTCCGCCATCGGTTTTCATAAGTTGCCGCTGTTTTGCATTTATGCAAGTCGTTTACCGTTTTTATAAGCTCTTTATATATTTTATAATATCTCTGTCTTTTTTCATCCAACATGTCAATGCCAATGTTGGCTAGTGTTGCAAGTTTAACATGATGCCAATTTGGGTTGTTAATTGCTTTCATTTGTTTAAGCAATCTTTCGCAATCATGAATAAAATTTTTATGTGCTTTAATACAGCTATCTGATTTGTAGTTATAATCGCAATGTACAAAAGGTGAAACAATACAGCATGTCCCTTGATTCGGACAATGATTGATATTTTCAATTTTTTCAATTATTGTCTTGATATGCCCTTCTGGATGATTACCGGAACAATCTAATAAATCACAAGAATAAGCCTGGTGACCTAACTTTCTAGACTCGATTGTCACTCTCTGAGATTCCTCACATGCAACTAATACTTTCATTATTATTCCTTTCTTCAAGTCTTTCCTTGATGCCTTTGTTTCTTTATCTTTATGATTATATAATACTGTATTACTGTTAACATATTATGACATGATTGTAAATAAATTGTTAACATTATATGTT
>OLXA01000863.1_pt1 | contig 12932 bp, 10 predicted proteins | sample 1644551 | NCBI WGS metagenome assembly OLXA01 (sample SAMEA103958150, study PRJEB25191) | human gut metagenome | biome: human-associated habitat [ENVO:00009003]; feature: intestine environment [ENVO:2100002]; material: feces | place: Germany | collected 2013/2015 | reverse complement strand
CATCTTCTTCGTGGTCTGCTTCCCGCTGTCCACGCTGGCAGCCCGCTGGGAGGCTTCCCTCAAGGAGCGCAAGGGCCGCGTGAACCCGGGTCTCAAGACCGCTGCCAGGAAAGTAGAGCTGAAGGAGGCTGCCTGATATGAAGACGCTTGCTGCAAGCTTTTCCATCCTGACAAGAGAGGGCGTCATGCTCTACCTGCTGCGGGGCGTGGCCTTCACCTGCATCATCTCGGTGCTGGGCGTCATCATGGGCCTCATCGTGGGCTCTCTGCTGGCGCTGGCCCGCACCTACTGTAAAAAGGGCCCGGCCCGCATTCTGGGGTGGTTCTCGGCGGCGTATATTGAGCTTTTCCGCAACACGCCCTATCTGCTCTGGATCTTCGTGTGCGTGGTCTTCTGTCCCTGCCCGGCATTCTTTGCCCGGAAAATGTTCGGCCTGACCAGCGTGGAAATGAAGCTGCTGTTCAAGGCCGCGCTGGCTCTGATCCTGTTCAACTCTTCGGTCATTGCGGAGATCGTCCGCGGCGGCCTGAACGGCGTGGCAAAGGGCCAGTTTGAAGCCGGGTATGCACAGGGCTTCAACACTGCGGAGGTGCTGCTGTACATCATCCTGCCGCAGGCCTACCGCAACATCGTGCCCACCCTGCTCAGCCAGGTCATCACCACCATCAAGGATTCCTCCTACCTTGCCAACGTGGCGACCATTGAGCTGATGGCACGGATCCGCCAGCTGCTGAGCGCCGCAGGCACCTACAACGGCCTTGGCACCGTGAATGTTTCGGATGTGATGGTGCTGTTCGGCGCGGCCTGCGTCATCTATTTTGTCATCAACTTCACCCTGAGCTGCATCGTCCGTTCGATGCAGGCCTGGCGGAAGAAGGCACTGGTCTTTGCCCCGGCAAAGGCCGCATAAAACTGAAGTTCTCCTTTATCTCCCCTTTCCTTCCTATTCCAAACCTTATGCACAGAAAGCCCGTGCCCGGCGGCTGAAACGGCTGCCGGGTGCGGGCTTTCTGCCCCGTTCCGGGGGCTTTTTTGTGTCCGGGAGGCAGCGTTTTCTGAAAACGCAGCCAAACTGCAAAAAAAGTTACAATTTTCTCATCAAAAAAGGCGGTTTCCCATTGACAGCCTTGTTATAATAGGAGTGTAAGATTTTTGAGCCAGCACTCTGCGGCTCTGATTGCTGAACGGCCCTTGCGGGCTTTTGGAAAAAGAAAGAGGCATACAGCATTATGACGAATATCGATATTTTCTCCGGCTTCCTTGGTGCCGGCAAGACGACTCTGATCAAGAAGCTCATCAAGGAATCCTTTGCGGGCCAGAAAGTGGTCCTGATCGAGAACGAGTTTGGTGAGATCGGCATCGACGGCGGCTTCCTGAAGGAGTCCGGCATCCAGATCAACGAGCTGAACGCAGGCTGCATCTGCTGCTCTCTGGTGGGCGATTTCCGTGCCGCTCTGCAGCAGGTGGTGGAGCAGTACCACCCCGACCGCATCGTCATCGAGCCCTCCGGTGTGGGCAAGCTGAGCGATGTTACCCGCGCTGTGGAAGGCGTGGCTGAGCATCTGGATGTGAAGCTGAACAGCTTTGTCACCGTGGCCGATGTCAACAAGGTCAAGATGTATATGAAGAACTTCGGTGAGTTCTATGATGATCAGATCAGCCACGCAAGCTGCATCATCCTGAGCCGCACCCAGACCGCCAGCGAGGAGAAGATCGCCGCTGCGGTTGCCATGTTGCGCGAGAAGAACCCCACCGCTACCATCGTGACCACCGCATGGGATTCCCTGACCGGCGAGCAGATCCTGAAGGCCATGTCCTCCAAGGACGATTTCAAGGCAGAGCTGATCGCCATGGCTGCCAAGGCCAATGAGGAGCACGTCGAGGAGGACGAGGAAGAAGAGCACGAGCATCATCACCATCATTACGATGAGAACGGTGTGTGCAGCTGCGGCCATCACCACCATGATCACGATGACGATGATGACGATGATGAGGACGAGCACGAGCATCACCACGACCACGAAGAGGATGGCCACGAGGACCACTGCTGCCACCACCATCACGACCACGACCATGAGGATGACGATGACCATGATGAGCATGAGCATCATCACCACGATGAGGACGGCCACTGCTGCTGCGGCCATCACCACCACCATCACCACGATCACGATGCCGATGAAGTGTTCACCAGCTGGGGTGTCGAGACGGCCAAGAAGTTCAGCAAGGCAGACATCGAGCGTGCACTGACCGAGCTGGACGGCGGCAAGTACGGCATGATCCTGCGCTCCAAGGGCATCGTGGACGGCGGTGCCGACGGCTGGCTGGAGTTCGATTACGTCCCCGGCGAGTGGGAAGTGCGTCAGCGCGGTGCCGACGTGGGCGGCAAGCTGGTCGTCATCGGCTCCAAGCTGGACGAAAAGGCCATTGCCGCACTGTTTGGCTGCTGAGCTGCAAGTTGTGTAAGGAGAAAAACCGATTATGGCAAACGAGATTCCGGTTTACCTGTTTGTGGGCTTCCTCGAAAGCGGCAAGACCAAGTTCATTCAGGAGACCTTTGAAGACCCCAATTTCGACTCCGGCGACAAGACCCTGCTGCTGGTCTGCGAAGAGGGCGAGGAAGAATATAACGAGAAGAAGTTCGCCTTCCCCGGCGTGACCCTGAAGGTCCTCGAGGATAAGGCGGAGCTGAACCCCCAGAATCTGGCCAGGCTCGAAAAAGAATCCGGCGCAGGCCGTGTGGTCATTGAGTACAACGGCATGTGGCTGTTGCAGGATCTGGCCAACAACCTGCCCGAAAACTGGATCGTCTACCAGTGCATTGCCACGGCCGACGGCACCACTGCTCTGACCTACGCCCGCGACAACTCCATGCGCTCTCTGCTGCTGGACAAGATCGCCCGCAGTGAGCTGATCGTGTTCAACCGCGCCGAGGCCGTGAACAACGATGCCGCCCGTCAGGAGCTGCACAAGCTGGTGCGTCAGGCCTCCCGCAAGTGCGATATCGCCTATGAGTTCGCCGACGGCAGCGTGGCATATGATGACATCCCTGACCCGCTGCCCTTTGATCTGAACGCCCCGATCGTTGAGATCGGTGAGGACGATTTCGGCATCTGGTATATGGACTGCCAGGACGAGCCCCAGAAGTACGTGGGCAAGACCGTCCGGTTCCTGGCGCAGGTCTGCCAGACCAACCGCGCGGGCAAAAACAGCTTTGTACCCGGCCGTTTTGCAATGACCTGCTGCGTGCAGGATATCCAGTTCGTGGGCTTCCCCTGCAGCTATGATGGCTACAAGGCACTGGAGCAGCGCGCCTGGGTCACTGTGACCGCCAAGGTCAATTACAAGTTCCACAACATCTACCGCGGCAAGGGCCCGGTGCTGACCGCCATTTCGGTGGAGCCCGCCGAAAAGCCGCAGAACGATGTCGTAACATTCTCTTAAATCCTAACTTATACAGGGAGGACTTCACCATGAAAACTCTGTTCCGTGTTCTGGGTGCCGCTGCCGCTGTGGCTGTTACCGGTGCCGCCATCGTCGTGCTGGACAAAGTTCTGAACGACAAGGACCCGCTCCACGTCGAAAACGTGGAGTTCCCCGAGGAAGCTGAAAAGGACCCTGCTGAGGCCGAAAAGACTGCCGAAGCCTACGCCGAGGGCGAGGCCAAGGAGACCACTCCCGGTGACGCATGGCCCCCTGCCTTTGAAAAGGCTCCTGCCGAGCCCGAGACTGCGCCCGCAGCCCCGGTGGTGGAAGCTGCCCGGGCAGAGGAGCCTGCCGAGGAAAAGCCTGCGGCAGAGGAAACGACCGTGAATCCTGTGGAGGCAGGCCCTGCCGTTGCCCCCAGGGATGAGAACGGCAAGTTCGATACCACCAAGATCGCGGAGGCCAGCGATTTCACCGGCATCGAAGAGGAATCCGGCTGCAAGAGCTGAGCAAAGCAATAAAAGGACGCTGTACCGCAGGGCACAGCGTCCTTTTTCTGTCTGGGTCATTTCCGCAGGGCTTTGGCGGCTTCGGTGCCTGCCACGGCACCCTCGTACACGGCCTTGGCGACCTGCAGCAGCCCGCCGGTGCAGTCTCCGGCGGCATACAGGCCGGGCAGGGAGGTCTGCATGTGGTCATCCACCACGATCCGGCTGCCGTTCACCTCGGCCCCCAGTTTGCGGGCCAGGGCGGTGCTGCCTGCCACGCCCAGCGCCACGAACACGCCGGAGACTTCCAGTGTCCCGCCGTCTTTCAGCTGCACGCCGGTGACCCGCTCTTCACCGAGGATGGCTTCCACGGCTTCCGTCCGCACGGCCACCTCCGGCGGGAACTGTGCCGTCAGCGGGGCCCCGCCCGTGAGCAGGGTGACGCTGTGGGCCACGGGCAGCAGGGCCTGTACCTCATGCAAGGCGTACTCTCCACTGCCCAGCACGGCCACATCCCTGCCGCGGTAGAAAAAGGCATCGCAGGTGGCGCAGTAGCTCACGCCGTGGCCCTCCAGCCCGGCAAGGCCCGGAATGCGGGGCGCTGCCCGGGAAGCCCCTGTGGCCAGAATGACGGCATCGGCAGGGAAATCCCCGGCCAGCGTCTCCACGGTCAGCTTGTCGGTGTAGGTCAGGCCCACGGCCTCAGTGGTGACGAACTCCACCCCCACTGCCTTGGCACCCTCGATGCCCCGGCGTTCCAGCTCGGCACCGGTGATGGGTTCGGCAAAGCCGTAGTAGTTCTGGATGAGCTCGGCCCGGTCCAGTGCGCCGGGGCCCTTGGTCAGAACGGTGGTCTGCACCCCGGCGCGTGCGGCATACAATGCCGCCGAGACACCTGCGGGGCCGGAACCGATGATCACAATGTTTGGCATGGCAGTTTCTCCTTATGGTAGGTTTGCTTTTGTCCAACCTCTCCGTCATTGCTTCGCAATGCCACCTCTCCTAGTAGGAGAGGCCTTGGCAAAGAGGCAAGGCTTTACGCAATGCCAAGGGCTCCCCTACTAGGGGAGCTGTCGAGCGGATGCGAGACTGAGAGGTTGAGGACTGTTTGATCTTATGATAACTATTATACCTCAACTCCCCGCACTTTTCATCTCCGACGAACTGTGCTATACTGAAAATATCGCAAGAATCGACACCATGGAGGGGAAAAACCTATGTCCAAGCAGCGCCTGCTTTTTATCACCACCGGCGGCACCATTGCCAGCGTGCGCACCGCACAGGGGCTCAAGCCTGTTCTGACCAGCGAGGAGCTGCTGGCCCATCTGCCGGAATTGCAGCAGCTCTGCTGCCCGGAAACGCTCAACCTGTGCAGCATCGACAGCACCGACCTTGGCCCGGAGCACTGGCTGATGATGGCCAAGGCCGTGCAGGAAAACTATGCGCTTTACGATGGCTTTATCATCTGCCACGGCACCGATACGCTGGCCTACTCGGCGGCGGCGCTGTCCTACCTTGTCCAGAATGCGGACAAGCCCATCATCCTCACGGGTGCCCAGCAGCCCATTTCCAACGAGATCACCGATGCCAAGAAGAACCTGCGGGACAGCGTGATCTGTGCCCTTGATCCGGGCAGCCGGGGTGTGATGGTGGTGTTTGGCGGGCACGTCATTGCGGGCACCCGCGCCAAGAAGAACAAGACCATCAGCTACGATGCCTTTGCGTCGGTCAACTTCCCGGCGCTGGCGCTGGTGCAGGGTGACCGGCTGGTACGGTATGTGGCTTCGCCCTGGCCCACCGGCCCGGTGGAGTTTGGCCGGGCGCTGAACCCCAAAGTGTTCCTGCTCAAGCTGACCCCCGGCCTTGGGCCGGAACTTATCCCGGCCATCTTTCAACAATATGACTGCGTCATTGTGGAAAGCTTTGGCGTGGGCGGCATTCCCCAGCGGCTCATGGATGCCTTTGCCGAGGAGCTGGGCGATTACGACAAGACCCACAAGATCCTGATCCTGACCACGCAGGTCACTTATGAGGGCAGCGATGTGGGCATTTACGAGGTGGGCAAGCGGGTCAAGAACCGCTTCCGCTTCCTGGAGGCCCACGATATGACCATTGAGGCCGTTGTCACCAAGGTCATGTGGCTGCTGGCCCAGAACTGCGAGAACTTTGATCAGCTCCAGCAGCGGTTCTACCGGCAGATCAATTTTGATACATTCTATCATTGAAACAAACGGGAGATGCCCCATCGGCACCTCCCGTTTCTGTTATGCGACCACCAGCTGCACCAGCAGCACATAACACACCGGAGCCCGGTACAGCTTGTATGGTTTTGGATTCTTTCATATACACTAACCCCCTGGATTGGTAGTATAACAGATTTCCGGGATTTTGCAAGAAAAATCCCGGGGCCGGATGTTTCCGGTCAATTTGAAAACTTTTTGTCCGCCACTCGTGGACTTTTGGCGAATCAGGACAAAGTTTTGCCAAAAGACTTGCACTTTGATGCTTTACTGTGGTAAAATCGAAGCGTACTTTCATTTGGAAAGACAAGGGGGAAAAAGTATATGACCAACATCTGCATCATCGCCACCATCATCATCTATCTGGTGGCAATGCTGTTGGTTGGGTTTGCATACAGCAAGTCCAACAACGACAGCACCGATTTCTACCTCGGCGGCCGCAAAATGGGCCCGCTGGTCACGGCCATGAGCGCCGAAGCCAGCGATATGTCCAGCTGGCTACTGATGGGAATGCCTGGCCTTGCCTACCTCACCGGCATTGCCTCGCCCGGCTGGACCGCCATCGGCCTGGCGCTGGGCACCTGGCTGAACTGGCTCATCGTGGCCCGGCGGCTGCGGCGGTATTCGGCCAATCTGGAAGCCATCACCGTGCCGCAGTTCCTGTCCCTGCGCTTCCACGACCAGCGCAATCTGCTCAACGCACTGGGCGCGGTGATCATCATCGTGTTCTTTGTGCCCTACACGGCTTCGGGCTTTGCCGCCTGCGGCAAACTGTTCCACAGCCTGTTCGGCGTGGATTACATGGCGGCCATGGTGGTCTCGGCCTGTGTCATCGTGGGCTATACCATCACGGGCGGCTTCCGCGCTGTTACCACCACCGACCTCATCCAGTCCATCGTGATGAGCCTGGCCCTTGTGGCTGTGCTGGTGTACGGCATTGGCGCGGCAGGCGGCTGGGATGCCGTTGTAGCCAACGCCCAGAGCCTGCCCGGCTACCTGACCATGATGGCCAGCCACAACGCTGCCGAGGGCACGGCCACCTCGTACAGCCTGCTGGACATCGTCTCCACCATGGCGTGGGGCCTGGGCTACTTCGGAATGCCCCACATCCTGCTCCGCTTCATGGCCATTGAGGATGAAAAGAAGTTGGTACTCAGCCGCCGCATTGCCAGCGTGTGGGTCGTCATTGCCATGACCGCCTCCATCATCATCGGCATGGTGGGCCTTGGCATGACCAAGGCAGGCGCGCTGGAGTACCTGAGCGGCTCCTCCAGCGAGACGGTCATCGTCCGCATTGCAAACCTCATTGCACAGCACGGCATTCTGGCAGCCGTTCTGGCGGGCCTGATCCTGGCGGGCATCCTTGCCGCCACCATGTCCACCGCCGACAGCCAGATGCTTGCCGCCGCGTCCAGCGTCTCCCAGAACATCCTGCAGGAGTTCGGCCACATGAAGCTGACCGAACGCCAGAGCCTGTTTGCTGCCCGCCTGACCATTATCTGCGTCAGTGTGGTGGGCGTGGTGCTGGCCCGTGACCCCAATTCCAGCGTGTTCGGCATCGTCAGCTTTGCATGGGCCGGTTTCGGCGGCGCGTATGGTGCCGTGATGCTCTGCGCCCTGTTCTGGAAGCGCTGCAACTGGCAGGGTGCGCTGGCCGGGATGCTCTCCGGCGGCCTGATGGTCTTTGTCTGGAAGTACCTCATCAGCCCGCTGGGCGGCGTGTTCAGCATCTATGAGCTGCTGCCCGCCTTCCTGACCTCGCTGCTTGTCTGCGTGGTGGTCAGCCTGGTCACCCCCGCCCCCTCGAAGGAGATCGAAGCCGAGTTTGAGGCGGCGAAATAAGAAACAATAGAAAGCAAGGGCCATTGCACAGATTCTCGTGCAATGGCCCTTGCTTTATGCTCGGCGCACAACGCCGTTCTCAACAAAGAAAAGATTCGGCTAAGAAAAAATATTTTATACACAAAAAAGAAAAGATTGTTTGTGCAGAGTCACGAAAATACTGCACGAATTAAAGAATACAACAAGAAATACTTTTAAATCGTAAATTCTTCAGGCGGAATCGTAAAAAAATTCTAACATTTTGGAAAGAGATGCCGTATCATGGATTTATAAATGAGCATACGGCTTGCGGGCCGTGTGCCAAAATTGTCCGGAAATTTGAGGAAGGAGTATTTTCATGGGAAAATCAACAGTGGATGCGTCTGCAGGGTTTGGATTGCGTGATAAACTTGCATACGCAGCGGGTGACTTTGGCTGCAATATGAGTTTTGCGCTCAAAGGCTACCTGACGATTTATTGGACGCAGTTTATGGGGATCGACAACTACCTGATGGCATCCCTTCTGCTGATCGTGCAGATCTGGGACGCAATCAACGATCCTATTATCGGAGCAATGGTAGATGCGGATACGCATAAATACCGCCGGAACAAGTTCCTTGCCTATATCTGGTTCGGTGCGATCGGACTGACCGTGGCCGGTGCACTTTGCTATCTGCCGTTCCCGCAGGCTCCCGGTATGGTCAAGAATATTCTGTTTGTGGCAGGCTATATGATCTGGGATGCTTTCTACACCGTTGCAAATGTGCCGTATGGCTCGATGCTGTCTCTGATCTCGGATGACCCGATCCAGCGTGCACAGCTGTCGACTTTCCGCTCCATTGGTTCTATGGGCGGTGCGCTTCTGACCGGTATGCTGATTCCGGTGATCATTTATGATAACCAGAACAACCTGCGTGGTGAGCAGATGTTTGTCATTGCTCTGATCATGGGTGTGATCGGTCTGATCTGCTTCCGCTTTATGGTCACGAACACAAAGGTGCGTGTGGACACCACGATCACTCTGAAAGAGGATGCACCGAAGTTCAACATCGTGAAGGCGTTCAACAACTTTATCCATAATCGCCCGGCTGTGGGCGCAACGCTGGCACCTATCGCAACGTTTATTGGTATGTATGGTGCCTCTACTGCAGGTCAGATCCTGTTCCAGGCTTATTTCAAGAATGCAAAGATCTCCGGCCTTGTGGGTATGATCTCCTACTTTGGCGTTTTCATCTTCAGTCCTTTTGTGAGCCGTATCGTCAAGCGCTTTGGCAAGAAAGAAGCTGTGACCTTTGGTTCAGTCGTCTGTGCGCTGGCGTACGTCCTGATGCTGGTTCTGCCCATTACACCGGACAGCCGGGGCCTCGGCCTTTATGTCCTGTGTCAGGTCATTGCAATGCTGGGCGGTGGCATCGGAAGCTGCCTGAGCTGGTCTCTGATGGCAGATGCGATCGATTATAACGAGTGGAAATTTGGTGTGCGAGAAGAAGGCACTACCTATGCACTGCACTCCTTCTTCCGTAAGCTTGCACAGGGCATCGGACCTTCTCTGGGCCTTGTTCTGGCAACCAAACTGGGTTATGATGCATCTCTGAAGGCTGCACAGACGATCGAAGTGGCAACCCGGATGCGCTATCTGGTGCCGGTCATGTATCTGGGAAGCTATATCGTGATGATCATCGCGTACGGCGTGGTGTTCAATCTGGATAAAAAGACGCTGGCGCAGATGGAAAGCGATCTGAAAGAACGCCGGGCAAAGAACGAAAAGTAAATGATCTTAAAATCAGAGGAATAGAAGAACGGGGAAACTTCTGATAAGATGATAGAAAGCCCTCCTTTCGCTTGAGCGAAGGGAGGGCTTTCCTTTTTTTCAGTTGATCAGAATCGCCATCATCTCAGCGCAGGGGATCACGAAGCCGAACCCGAAGAAGAACAGCAGGTCGAGCACAAACTTCCAGAGCCGGACAGCAGGGGAGCAGAAGTTCATGGAGCGGGTGATGGAGGCACCTATCTCACCCCAGTGTCGGTAGTAGCCGGTCTGCTCAAAGTTGTTCCAGAGCTCCAGCGAGAGAAATTCTATCCCGATGAACAATGGGAAAAACACCCAGGAGGGAAGCCAGCCGTCTGCCTGCAGGTTCCCATTGCTCAGGGTACGCCAGTGGACGGCCATCCGGCCCGGGCAGGCGAGGATGCCCCAGATGGCCAGTGCGGCACTGAGCCAAAACAAAACTGCCCGTACCGAGCGCCAGTCAATGGATTGCTGACGGCGCAGCAGGGTAAAGAAATCTTCCAGCGGGACTTCCGGTGCAATATCTGCTTCCTGCGGGTCGCGGCAGTGCATCAGGTCGGCAAGGGTCAGCCCTAGCGCGTCGGCCAGTGGTTCCAGCGTGTTGATGTCCGGCAGGCCGACCCCGCGTTCCCAGCGGCTGACAGCCTTATCTGTTACATGCAGCTGCTGGGCCAGCTCTGCCTGTGTGAATCCCTGTGACTTGCGCATCCGGGCGAGAAATGCCCCGAACGTTTTCGCATCCATTGTGCTCACATCCTTTGGAAAAAGGATAGCATACCACGCACCAAAAGGCAATCGACGCTTTGTTTACCTGCTCCAAAACACAAATCCCCCACTGCCTGTTCGGTCAATGGGCAGGCGGTGGGGGATATTTTATATGGAGTTCAGAAGAAAAATGCTGGGATCAGAGCTTACAGCTGGGGGCCGGCAGAGACCAGAGCCTTGCCGTGCTCGTTGCCCTCGTACTTCTTGAAGTTCTTGATGAAGCGGCCAGCCAGATCCTTGGCCTTCTCCTCCCACTGGGAAGCATCGGCGTAGGTATCGCGAGGATCCAGGATGCCGGTGTCAACACCGTTCAGGACGGTGGGAACCTCGAAGTCGAAGTAGGGGATCTTCTTGGTGGGCACGTTGTTGATATCGCCGTTCAGGATAGCATCGATGATACCACGGGTGTCCTTGATGGAGATGCGCTTGCCGGTGCCGTTCCAGCCGGTGTTGACCAGGTAAGCCTTAGCGCCGCTCATCTTCATCTTCTTGACCAGCTCCTCAGCGTACTTGGTGGGATGCAGCTCCAGGAAGGCCTGGCCGAAGCAGGCAGAGAAGGTCGGGGTGGGCTCGGTGATGCCGCGCTCGGTGCCGGCCAGCTTCGCGGTGAAGCCGGACAGGAAGTAGTACTGGGTCTGCTCGGGGCTCAGGATAGAGACGGGAGGCAGAACGCCGAATGCGTCAGCAGACAGGAAGATGACATTCTTTGCAGCAGGTGCAGAAGAGATGGGGCGGACGATGTTCTGGATGTGGTTGATGGGGTAGGACACACGGGTGTTCTCGGTGACAGACTTGTCAGCGAAGTCGATGTGGCCCTCAGCATCCAGAGTGACGTTCTCCAGCAGAGCGTTGCGCTTGATGGCGTTGTAGATATCGGGCTCGGAGTCCTTATCCAGGTTGATGACCTTTGCGTAGCAGCCGCCCTCGAAGTTGAACACGCCGTTGTCGTCCCAGCCGTGCTCGTCATCGCCGATCAGCAGACGCTTGGGATCGGTGGACAGGGTGGTCTTGCCGGTGCCGGACAGACCGAAGAAGATGGCGGTGTTCTCGCCGTTCAGGTCGGTGTTGGCGGAGCAATGCATGGAAGCAATGCCCTTCAGCGGCAGGAAGTAGTTCATCATGGAGAACATGCCCTTCTTCATCTCGCCGCCGTACCAGGTGTTGACGATGACCTGCTCCTTGCTGGTGATGTTGAACATAACAGCAGTCTCGGAGTTCAGGCCCAGCTCCTTGTAGTTCTCGACCTTGGCCTTGGAAGCGTTGTAAACAACGAAATCAGGCTCAAAGTTCTCCAGCTCCTCAGCGGTGGGCTTGATGAACATGTTGGTGACGAAGTGTGCCTGCCAGGCCACTTCCATGATGAAACGGACAGCCATGCGGGTGTCCTTGTTTGCGCCGCAGAAAGCATCCACAACGTACAGGCGCTTGTTGGACAGCTCCTTCTTTGCAATCTCCTTCACGGCAGCCCAGGCTTCCTCAGAAGCGGGGTGGTTGTCGTTCTTGTACTCGTCGCTGGTCCACCAAACGGTGTTCTTGGAGTTCTCGTCCATCACGATGAACTTGTCCTTGGGGGAACGGCCGGTGTAGATGCCGGTCATAACGTTCACAGCGCCCAGCTCGCTGACCTTGCCCACTTCGTAGCCTTCCAGGCTGGGCTTGGTCTCTTCCTCGAACAGCTGCTCGTAAGAGGGGTTATACACGACCTCGGTCGTGCCGGTAATGCCGTACTTGCTCAGATCTACCTTTGCCATGATACTTATACCTCTTCTTTCGTTCAGATCAATTCTGATCGCGCGACGCACATGCCCTTAGCCAATGGGCAGCGCGGGCGATGAAGAAATACAGATGCGTATTCTCCTGTTTACCATTATACATAAAAACGTTCCAAAATCAACCAGAGGGAACAAAAGGTTCTTATAAATGTAACAAATTTCATTCAGAATCTTAGCTGTTTGAAGTGATTTCATAAGAAGGAAGGGGAACCGCGGCGAACAAAATAAAGAAAAGAGACCCAAAACACAACTTTGATAATATTTTGTCGATTCTGGATGCAACCGGGCATCCCAGAGCGGAAAAACCGGGGCGGGAGGCCCGCAGCACAAATTTCTGAAAAACTTGAAATTTCCTGTTGACAAAGTACGACTGCTATGCTAAAATAATCGAGTCGGGAGCGAAACCCCGATGCGAAAATGGACGTATGGCCCGTTGGTCAAGCGGTTAAGACAGAGGCCTCTCACGCCTTTAACATCGGTTCGATTCCGGTACGGGTCACCATATGCACCTCTAGCTCAGTTGGTAGAGCAACTGACTCTTAATCAGTGGGCCCAGGGTTCGAGTCCCTGGAGGTGCACCAAACCATGAAAATCCGAACCTTTTCTCGATAGGAGAAGGGCTCGGATTTT
>OLXA01000848.1_pt1 | contig 13089 bp, 7 predicted proteins | sample 1644551 | NCBI WGS metagenome assembly OLXA01 (sample SAMEA103958150, study PRJEB25191) | human gut metagenome | biome: human-associated habitat [ENVO:00009003]; feature: intestine environment [ENVO:2100002]; material: feces | place: Germany | collected 2013/2015 | reverse complement strand
TCCTGCCAGTGAAGAACCAGAGGTCAGAGAAGCAGTAGTAAAAGTTGTTTCGACAGTCAAAGAATATACTATCAAGGTTCGGCAACTAGGATATGGTCCGGCAATTTTGGTTACTCCGCTTACTGCCACTACATTGTCTGCCGACGGTGGAGATGTGAGACTTAAAATTACATCTAATATAGATTATAAGGTCAATATACCAGAAGTCTGTGATTGGTTGAACGAGACGACTGTTCCTGATACACGTGCCCTGAGTAGTAAAGAACATACTTTCCATATTGATAATTATGCGATGTACGGAGAGGTGCGTTCTGCTTCTATTCATTTTGATAATGAGAAATATGAAGGCGTAGCGGCTGAATGTGTTATTCAACAAAAACCGTTGGAACCTAATACCGATGATGTTGAACCGGGCGGAGATGTTATGTTCAAACCTACCGGTGGAACTGCCAGTCAGTATCAACCGGGACAAGAAATAGAAAAATGTTGGGATGGACTTGGTGGAAATAATTTTTATCATAGTCCTTGGGCTGCGGGAGCCACGAAATTCCCTGTCATTCTTGAGTTTGATTTTGACGGAACACATACATTGGATTATTTTGTTTATACTCCGCGAAGTACCGGAGGAGGTCATTGGGGGACATTTGACCTGTATTATGCAACACAAGACACACCTGAATATATTCTTCTGGGTTCATACGATTTCAAGAAGTCAACTTCGCAAACTAAACTTGCTATGGGTAAACCATTAGCAAAGATCACTAAATTAAAGGTTGTAATTAACTGTGAAGAAATCGAATTTTATGAGATGAAATCAGGCTTGAGTGAACAAGAGAAACAGCTGTTAAGTGTATTTACAGATCTCACTTGTAGCGAAGTGCGTCCGGAGGCAACTATGCAACAAATTCAAGCATTGCCCGGCTATTTTATCAATATAGCTATGCAACTGAAAAACGGCACTTATGATACTTGGGAAAAGAAATTCCGAATTCAGGAATACAAACCTTATAGTGCTCCTAATAATTGGGCTGATAAACTGTATATGAAATCATACACTGATTTGGATAATCCTACTGGTATCTATGTAAATTCAGGTGATGAATTAATAGTCATGGTAGGAGAAACTTATGGGAATACTATTAGTTTACAAGCGATTCGATCCTCCAATTTGAGTGGAGACAAATACATGTTGAATGAAGGTATCAACAAACTCCAAATGAAGGGTGATGGTATGTTGTTTGTTATGTATAACACCGAACTAACTTCGGAGAATGCGAAACCTGTAAAGATTCATATACCATTGACTTCCGGTACAGTTAGCGGTTATTTTGATTTGGAAAGGGATAAGACCGATGCAGTTTACACAGAACTTCTTCAAAAGGCGACCTATGAATATTTTCTTATTAAGGGAAATGAAATGTTACTGAATTTTCATCGTACCAAGTTACTTCAGTGGCAGCCGAATTCTATAGTTGAGTATATCACTATGTTTGATCATTTTGTGAACTGGCAATACGAACTATTAGGCTTGGAGGATATTCGTCCTGCATTGTTCAATAATCATGTGAATGGTTCCTCGATCAATGACGATAGTTATATGTGGGCCGGTAACGGACAAATAGGTTTCGGGATTAATGCATTGGACGAATTTATGCCTACTGAAAAGTTATATACCGAACGACGCTGCTGGGGTCCTGCCCATGAAATCGGTCACCTTCACCAGGGGGCTATTGCCTGGACCGGCTGTTTTGAGTCATCCAATAACCTCTTTTCAAATTATGTACTTTATAAAATAGGGAGAGAGTGTTCAAACGGAGCTCCGTTGAGCGTATTGGCAGACAGGAAACTGAATAACCGTCCTTTCTGTAATTTCCTTGGCGATCCCAAGAAGGAAGATACGGAAATTCATATGCGTATATACTGGCAATTATGGCTTTATTTCCACCGATGTGGTATCAAATCCGATTTCTACCCGGAATTATTCAAGAAATTGCGTAATAATAGAAACTTGAATAATATCCCTGTAGGAGAGCGCCAAATGCTATTTGTGAAATATGCCAGTGACATAGCTCAAAAGAATTTGGCAGATTTCTTTGATATGTGGGGATTTATGACTCCGGTAGACGAAACTATCGAACAATATGGGTCAAATCGCTATACTGTCACCAATGCAATGATTGCAGAAACTAGAGAATACACTTCCAAATATCCGAATCCTCAACCTTTCTACTATATTGAAGATCGGAAAGACGGAGATGCAGGTTTGGAAAGTCTGGGACTGACTGGTAAAATAGGGGATGTAGGTCACTATACTCAGTTTAAAGAGAATCAAAAGATAACCAAGACCCCGACTTATAGTGCCAGTGGACAGCAAGTAACCATAATTAACGGTAATGAAGCGGTAGCTTTTGAAATCTGGAAAGACGGAAAACGAAAATACTTCTCTAACTTCCTGAAGTTCACTTTACCCGACGAACTTCCTGTCAGCCAATGTACTATCAGAGCCGTACAAGCAGACGGTAAACTGATAACTGTTGAACGTTCCAAATAAAATGTATATAAGTAATGATTATCAGATGTTTATTAATGCTTTGGATTACTGTGCTCGTCACTGGGTGCACACTGAAAGATGAAGAACAAATTATCACCGAGGCGTGGCATTCCGGAGAAACTCTACCTGTCGAAATCGGGAAGAAATATCCTCCTGCTCCCATTGCCATGACGATAGATAAAGGATATAATGTCCTTATTGATCTTTCGCATCAATGTTCGTTCAATTTCATGTGGGGATTGCCGGATATGTTACACCAGAAAGGATTTCGTAGTGTATCGTCACAAGCCTCACTCGGTAGTGTCCTGGATGAGAAGGGGGTGTCCCGTATCCGTATTCCATATGATCCGGAACGTAAGATTTATCCTTTTGCCTGGTATCCTAATTTTAGATATAACGTAATCATTACTTTTCAGAATGACCCTTCTGCTCCGGTTTATACGGAGCAGGAGTGTCTCTTGCTCAAAGATTTTGTATCTGAGGGAGGTAGCTTGATTATTCTGGCTGATCCTGTAAAAGCAGAACAGGTCGATAATTGGTCTCTGAACCGGTTGCTCAAGAATTTTGATGCAAGTTATACCAAAGATTATCAGAACTATAAGAATCGTCGGCATATTGGTCTGGCTCTTTCAGAACAGTGGATACCTTGGGAAATGGGGAGTGACAGTTTGCCTATCCGCGCTTACCGTGAATATGGTAAGGGACGTATAGCAGTCGGTACGGCTTTAGATGATTTTCTAAGTAATGGGGAAGCGGGAAGTGCTTTTGTTGACCAAATAATGGACTGGTTATGTGAGAAACAGGTTCCGGTGGGAGGAGAGCCTCGTTTGCCCCAAACAATGGGTGGTGGCGGAGCTATCTATCCGGAATTGGAAAGTGTTATTAATGGTATGGTCACTTATTATGCGCCTACTGTTAACCATACTCTTCTTGAATGTATAAAAAAAGAATTCTTTAAGATAAACGATACATTGTTGCAGTGGTATCCGTCTCGGCAAACTGAGGAACCGATGTTTCTCGTTCTCTCTGCCGGAAGTGGAGGAGGCTGGGCTGTCAACAGTTTCTTTCCTAAGGAGAATGGTATTATTAGTCAAGATTCAGCCAGTCTGATTTCTATTTATGGACATGAACTGGCGCATACACTGGCAGGCCCGGTCAACGAGAAAGGACAAGCGGCTGGTGATGTACCTTTTGGAAATCAGGGAGAAGCACATGCCGGTTGGTTTCAGGGAAAAGTAGAGGCACTTTACAATGAGGAACTCCGGCAACATGCGAATAAAAAGTGCGAAGATTTCTTCCGTTCTTCCGAATTTGATAAACTAGACTTAAAAAGATATACAAATGACGGAGAGTATGCCAAGCAATTTTCTTACGGGGCAGGCTGGTATAAACTTTGGTATATCTGGCAACGTTTGGACGACACATATGGAAATACTTGGTATGCCCGGTGGAAACATATCCAGTATACCCGTTGGAAAAACGATCCGATGCGACTTCTGACTTGGGAAGAGATGATAGAGGACATGAGTCTTGCAACAGGACACGATCTATTTCCCTTTTTCATATCTTTAAATACAAGTCTGGAACGTCGTGAAATGGGTGAAGTTATTTATGAAGGTAAGAAAGTGAAACTATCCGGAGCAGTTATCCCGATAATAGAACCGGGTAATGTATGCCTGAACCCAATCGAAAATTATAAAACGATAAAATTTGAATAAACATGAAGAAATTGATTTTATATACTTTAATTTTGCTTCTTATGTCTTGTCGGTCTACACAAGAGGTAGACACTTCCGTTTATATGGATGCCAAACAACCTGTAGACAAAAGAGTGGAAGCATTGCTTGCGCAGATGACATTGGAGGAAAAGGTCGGGCAAATGGATATGGTTACCGTATGGGATAAAGAGGCCATATTTAAGAATGGATATTATGATTTCGGTGCATGGCTGGCGGATTTGGAGCCTGAAGAATGCAATCAACTACAAAAACTGTCCGAACAAACCCGTCTGAAGATTCCTTATCTTATAGGCATGGACGCGGCACATGCCATGCTTACGGGCAGAACGATTTTCCCGACTTCCATAAGCATGGCCGCTACTTTCAACCGGGAATTAATTTATCGCACGACTTCGAAGGCCGGTGAAGAAATCCGTTCCTCCGGTATACATTGGGCATTTGCTCCTTGTATAGATATCGTTCAGGACGCCCGTTGGGGAAGGACCGGTGAAACCTATGGCGAAGATCCTTTTCTGACAAGCGAATTGGTTAAAGAGGCTATACGGGGGTACCAGGGCAATGAAAATCCTTTTAAGAAAGTGGCTGTTTCAGTCAAACATCTGGTGGGGGGAGGTGCATCTGTCGGAGGATGTAATCATGCTAGCGCCGAACTGTCTGAACGGGCACTCCGTTCGTATTTTCTGCCTCCCTTCAAGGCAGCCATAGAGGCCGGATGTATGACTATTATGCCCGGACATAATGATATTACAGGAGTGCCGGTGCATGCGTCCAAGTGGTTGTTGACTGATATAATCAAGCAGGAGTATGGCTTTAAAGGCTTTTTTATCAGTGATATGGGAGATGTGGAGAATTTGGCTACTTCTTTGCATCAGATAGCTGAAAATCAGAAAGAGGCTGTTTGCAAGTCGGTCAATGCCGGTTTGGATATGCATATGTATTCTGCTGATTCGGCGCGCTTTGTAAGTCCGCTCGTAGAGTTAGTCAGGGAAAAGAAAGTATCTCCCCGGCGTATTGATGATGCTGTCAGAAGAATCTTGAAGATTAAATTCGAGCTGGGATTGTTTGAGAAGCGTTATGTATCTCCTGAAGAAGATAGTTATGGTAGCAAAGAGAACAAAGCATTGGCTTTGGAAGCTGCTAGAGAAGCCATTGTCTTGCTTAAAAATGACCGGCAAATCCTACCTCTTGACAGGACTAAATACAAGAAGATTTTAGTTACCGGACCGAATGCTGACAATCAAAGTATTCTGGGTGACTGGTCTATCTTTCAACCGGATGACCACGTAACTACTATTTTGGAGGGTATTCAGGCGGCAGCCTCTCCCGAGCAGTCGATCTTATACAGCAATAGCGGACGGATTAAGGCAAAGAAATCTGATCTGTCGGTAAATACTACCGATCCTGCTATTCAGAAGAAGCTGATAACCGAAGGCGGCGGCATCTCTGATTACAGTATTGATGATGCTGTCCGAAAGGCCCGGCAGTCCGATTTGGCAATTGTTGCAATTGGAGGATATGGAATACGTTCGGAATGGGGATTAAGAACTTATGGAGAATCGGCGGACCGTCCTTCAATAGATTTCTACGGACGACAGTTGGAGCTGGTCCAAGCAATACATGCCACTGGTACTCCCGTAGTTATCGTCATTGTAAATGGCAAACCTCTAAATAACGAATGGATAACCAAAAACATCCCAACCATAGTAGATGTGTGGGAACCGGGAATGTATGGTGGACAAGCTTTAGCTGAAATATTATTTGGAGAAGTGAATCCTTCGGGCAAATTGCCAATTACCATTCCCAAACATGCCGGTCAAATCCCAATGTATTATTATCAAAGACCTTCCAGATATTGGACGGGTTATGGTTTGGGTTCTTCCAGAGAAGATGAAAAACCTGCATTTTGTTTCGGTCATGGATTAAGCTATACGAGTTATGAATATTCAGGATTGAAAATCGACAGTGTCATTCCTCAAACTCAGGATATTGAATTTACATTTACTGTTAAGAATACGGGAAATATGGCAGGAAAAGAAACCGCTTTAGTATTTATACGTGATTGTGTTTCTAGTGTTGTAACGCCTGTTGCCTGCCTAAAAGGTTTTGAGAAAGTGAGTCTGAATCCGGGAGAATCTAAGGATATTCGGATAGTCATTCCTTATTCCGATTTGGGACTTTGGAATGAAGATATGAAATATGTTGTCGAATCCGGGAAGTTCAACCTGATGATAGGTCGTTCGGTGGAGGATATACGGATCAAAAAAGACTTTTTTATAAAATAATCAAATGATACGTTAGAGTTAAAACTGAAAAAATATAGAATTATGAGAAATAAGATACTGTTTTTTATACTCTTAACCTTTTGTTTGGGATTGTCGGCACAGCATCGCATGGTAAATACGGCTGTGACCGAACAAACAGGAAAGAAGGTTTCCAAATTACTTAAGACTAATCATCGAATGCTTAATCCTATTTCTCCTCCGGGCGTGTATATTGCCGATCCGGAGGCCAGGCAGATGCCTGATGGGCGTGTCTATGTATATGGTTCGCGTGATGAGCCGACAAATGTCTGGTGTTCGCATACCTATGATGTGTTATCGACTTCTGATTTGATAAATTGGGATGTGGAACAGTTTTCTTTCGCTACAAAAGGTATAGGGAAGCAAGTCGACTATACCGACCAGTTGCTTTATGCTCCGGACTGTATCTATCACAACGGCAAATACTATTTATACTATTGCCTGACGAATGAAAAGGAAGATGAAGGTGTTGCCGTATCTTCTTCTCCTTATGGACCTTTTAAAGAGGGAAAAGCCATAGCCGGAATTCATGGAATTGATCCTTCGGTCTTTATAGATGATGACGGGCAAGCTTATTTATTCTGGGGACAAGCCAATGCCAAAGGAGCTAAACTGAGTAAGGATATGTTATCTATCGAAGGTGAAGTACATGAGAAACTGCTGACTTATAAAGAACATGCATTCAATGAAGGCAGTTCGGTCCGTAAACGGAATGGCATCTACTATTATGTATATGCCGGGCACCAGCGTCACGGTGAATCTAATTGTGCTACCCTGAACTATGCTACGGCTACTTCTCCATTAGGTCCTTATACATATCGGGGAGTAATTATAGACAATTGGGGGAGTGACCGGAATTTAGTGAACAATCACGGTTCTATTGCTGAAATAGATGGGCAGTGGTATATCTTTTATCATCGGCCTACCCATGCTAGTTCATCTATGCGTAAGGTTTGTATGGAACCCATTGTATTTAATCCGGACGGAACTATCAATGAAGTAGAAATGACCACTCAAGGTTGTGGGGGGCCTATTAATCCTTTATTGCGTATGGATGCGGCGAGGGCTTGTCTTTTGTCGGGGCATACCACGGTAGTTGTTCGGCGTCCGGCACATAGCAATCCGGTAGAATATTTGTCGGCTATACGGAATGGAGATTGTGCTTACTGGAAATATTTCGATTTTACAGGAATGGAGGTGAATTCTTTCATTTGCAAAACATGGGGAAAGAATGCTGCCGGTACTATTGAAATCCGTTTGGATAAACCGGATGGAGAACTGATTGGTACTTGTGAGCTGCAACCGATGAATGGGGATGTTGCCTATTCCGTTCACCGAACAAAAGTGAAACCGGTGACCGGTGTTCATGCATTGGTGCTGGTGTTCAAGAACAATGATCCGTCTATGACCGGGCAGGATTTTATGAATCTGGAGTGGTTTATGTTTAAAAATCATGACCGCTAATTCAGATGTATGGGGTAAAACACCTCTTTGAATATAGAAAAATAACTAAAATAACCTTTATTATATGCAGCTTAAAAGACTCTCTTTTCTATTATTGTTTATATGTGGATATTTAACTTGTGTGCAAAGTCAGACAACGGTACTTAATCCTCAAACGGACAAGAAACTTCTAAAACAGTTTCAAGATGCCAAACTGGGTTTGTTCATTCATTGGATGGCTTGTCATTCACCCGGTACAGGAGATTCCTGGGCTATTGGTAATGGTACTCCTAAAAGTGTGGCAGACTCTATTACCATGAAATGGAATCCTCAGAATTTCAATCCTAAAGAGATTGTAAATGTAGCTGTTCAGGCCGGATGCAAATATATGGTAGTCATTTCAAAACACCATGACGGGTTTTGCATTTGGCCGAGCGAATATTCTATCTTTGATATAGACCGCATACCTTTCAAGCGAGATATTTTGAAGGAATTGGGTGAAGAATGTCGGAAACAGGGATTGCTTTATGGCATTTACTATTCAATAGCAGACATTGATTATTGCGGTTGGAACTCTATGGCACAAGTTGGAAGAGAAATAAAAGAACCGAAATATGGGCGGGAAGATTTTATCCGGTTTGTGCATAACCAGACAAAAGAACTGATAGACCGTTACCAGCCGGATATCTTGTGGTTTGACGGCTTTTGGCTGGATCCTCTTTGGACTGCAAAAGAAGGAAATGATTTATATCAGTATATCAAGAAACTAAAAAGTAATACGTTATCTACTCGTCTGGCTATTACCAGAGGAGAGGACGGGCATGAAACTTTCTGGACAGACGGCTCATCGGGCGACTACTTCTCAATAGAAGCCAAAACAACAGATGCTCCCCCGTTTCCATGGGAAGCATGTACCAGCGTCACTTATCCGGTATATGCTTACGAACCTGATGCTAAGATGCTGACAGCAGACGAACTGATCGGAATGTTTAGTAAAACACTTTGCGGTAACGGTAATCTATTAGTGAATATCGGACCTAAACCTACCGGAGAGATGCCCGAAGAACAAGTGGAACGGTTATATGAATTGACGAAATGGATCAACCGGAATAGAGAAGCTGTGTATGATACACATGGAGGCCCTTTCAAGCAAACTGATGAAATAGGAAGTACCTATAAAGATGAGTATATATACTTGCATTTACGGAAACCGGTTTCTACCCTTCGGATAAATTCTTTGGAAGGCTATCAGATAACCAAAGCTTTTGATTTGTCAACAGGTAAAAGGATTAAGATTCAACGAAAGAATAATGAGGTCATCTTATCCTTGCCGGCTTGGGAGAAAGGACGACAAATACCTGTCATTGCCTTAAAGCTCGATAGAGAATATCGTTTTGTAAAATGGTTGCCGTTTGTATTGCTGAAGTAATTGTTTTTCCTATCTTTGTGACCACTGGAAAAACAATTAAGGATTTGCTTTATGACGAATGTAATAGAAATGATGACCTCTCTGTATCCGGTTTCTGATGATACAATACAACTATTGAAGGATAATGTGACACTTTGCCATTTCCCTAAAAAATATCAATTGATAAAGGCTAATCAATATAGCAGATCAGCTTATTTCATCGAAAAAGGAATGACCCGCTCTTATTGGCTGGTCAACGGAGAGGAAATCACTACCTCCTTCTCGTGTGAAGGAGGGATTGTTTTCAGCATGGATGAATTATATTATAATAAAATGAGTGAGGAATTTGTGGAAACGCTTGAAGACGTGGTTGCCTATAAAATAGCACTATCTGATTTGATCCGGCTTTTTCAGACCAATATCGAACTGGCTAATTGGGGAAGGATCATTCATCAGAATGAATACCGACGCTTACACCGTTCACACAAAGATCGCCTGACTTTGTCGGCCAAAGAGCGATATGAGGAATTTATGCAGCAGTTTCCTCAGATATGCCAGCGGGTACAATTAGGATATATTGCCTCTTATCTTGGAATAACCCTTCCGACACTTAGCCGCCTTAGAAGCCGGAAATAATTTCTGGTAGGGGCGTATTTTGATGTAGGACAATTTTTTTAATAACTAACTTCTGTAACTTTGGGCCCTCATCAGTGATACGCAAAATAATAATCTAATTTATAAATTTATCATGCAAAACATCTCTTCTTCTGCTGCATTTGCAGATAGTAAACCCCATTATGAACTCCTTGACGGCTTGAGAGGAATCGCTGCTCTTTTGGTTATATGGTATCATATATTTGAAGGCTTTGCCACAAGTCCTATAGACCAGCGGTTCAATCACGGCTATTTGGCCGTCGATTTCTTTTTTATCCTGTCGGGATTCGTTGTTGGTTACGCTTATGACGACCGTTGGAAAACAACGATGAACACAAAAGACTTTTTCAAACGCAGGTTAATCCGTTTACATCCAATGGTTATCCTGGGAGCTGTTTTAGGTGCTATTACGTTTTGTATACAAGGTTGTGAGAAGTGGGACGGTACGCAGGTCAGCATATCTATGGTGATGCTTGCATTGCTTCTCAATCTTTTCTTGATTCCGGCTGTACCCGGTTCGGGTTCCGAAGTTCGTGGAAATGGAGAAATGTATCCTTTGAACGGTCCGAGTTGGTCTTTGTTTTTCGAGTATATAGGGAATATTCTGTATGCCCTGTTTATCCGCCGGTTCTCGACCAAACAGCTGACCGTGCTTGTCATTCTGGCGGCGATCGGACTGGCTTCATTTGCTGTATGCAATCTTTCCGGTTATGGGCATTTAGGTGTAGGTTGGTCATTGCTGGATTATAATCTGCTCGGAGGATTTCTGCGTTTGCTGTTTGCTTTTTCCGCAGGGTTGTTGATGTCGCGTATTTTTAAACCGGTCAAGATTAGAGGAGCTTTCTGGATATGTAGTATTGCGATTGCTGTTCTACTGTCTATACCACATATCGGCGGTATGGAAGATTCGTGGATGAATGGTATTTATGACTCTGTATGTACCATTATTCTTTTCCCGATCCTTGTTTACCTGGGTGCCTCCGGAAAAACGACAGATAAAGGGACTTCCGTAATTTGCAAATTCCTGGGAGATATATCCTATCCCTTGTACATCGTTCATTATCCTTTTATGTATTTGTATTATGCCTGGTTGTGGAGTGGGGAAAAACTCACTTTCTCCGATACATGGCCGGTGGCTTTGGTAGTATTCTTCGGAAATATCCTGTTGGCATACCTCTGTCTGAAGTTGTATGATGAACCTGTAAGAAAGTGGCTGACTAAGAAGTTTCTGGCTAAGAAACAGGCCTGATATATATAAGAAATAGTCCCGTTCATCGGGACTATTTCTTATATTCGTGAACCATTTATTTTAATATCACTATCAGGCAATAGTCTTTTGATACGTTCAATTCCTTCTTTGCTTATTTTCCCGAATAACTCTAAATGTTCAATTTTTATCTTTGATATTTCATCCGGTATATCAATCTGATTAATGAATCTTATTTCCAATTTCTTTATTTCAGTGAGTTCTAACAAAACAGAAGGAAATTCTTTCACTCTAATAGAAATGCCACGACCGAAACCTGTACCTTGTGCATCTGCCATTAATTTGTTTTTCACTTTGTTGTTAGTGAGGTCTTTCTTTCTGATCATCCAACTGATTTGTGGTCGTAGAGCGAAGTTTCTTTTATTCTGTTCAAGCCCGACGAAGCCTGCCCAAAGTTCCAACGGAGTTTCTGTAACTGTATTGTTATATACTTCCTGATATTTTAAATCTACTTTTACTATTTCATCAGGCAGACTGTCTGTGCCTTCCAGTTGTTTTAGATTGTTCCTTTGTCCTTTTTTGTCATAAGGAAAGAATTTCACTATCCAGCCGTCGATCATATTAGGAGCGCCATACTTCTCTTGCGAATGATATTTAAACATATTGCGCCAAAAGCCTTTGTTAATTTCGCCTTTGGATGCTTTTACAAATTCCTCCAGAAGAGGTTCCAGCTCGGAGATCCACCATTCGAGCTTATATCCTTTCAAACTTTTAGCCTTACTTAGCACCTTCTCCCAATCTTCAGGTGTACCTTCGAGGGTTATTTCCGGGATTCCGCAAACAATGCGTATAACAATAAACTCAAAATAAGGCTTCACGGATTCCATGATTGTTATTTCAGAGGCAATTTTCTCTAAAGGTGTTGTTGTTGAGAAGTTGCAAGTCAGTGTTTCAACCAGGCTATTTCCTACTTGTTTTTTTATTTGTTCTGTAAATTGAGGGAAGATCTCACTCCATGAAAGAGTAGGATCTTCCAATTGTTTATCTGTCTTAACAATCAACGATTGTTTTCCGGAGAAATCGACGATATAATCTCGCATTGCTTCTTGATTAGCGTTGATATGTCGTGCAAAGCCTTGGCTGATTAACAACCAGATCATGTCCGGAGATAACACAAACGGTCTGTGGTCCGCATAAGCCTGATACATGCCTTGAAAGAAAGAATGGTAGCGATAAGATACCAGGCTGTCGGGAGCTTCGCTTTTTGCGATGATATTGAACGGCGGATTCTTTTCCTGCTTTTCAACTTCTTTTGAAAAAACTTCGGTTTCGGACATGATAAGTCTTTTGTAGATATCGTCGTAAGATTGCAAATAAAGGAAGTTTTCGGGAGTTGAAAGCTTTTCTATTTTGAAAGTAATTCTTTTTTGAGCAAATGCGGAAATGCTGCAGAGCATTATTAATACGCAAAATAGTATTTTTTTCATAATATTGAAGTATATAGTACTGTGATATAAACTTTTCAGGTGCGCCTGTGGTTTCAATAGATAATATGCAAATATAGTATTATTAAGAGTCGGTTTGGTGCAATCTTGAATATTTTTTGAACCGCTAAACAGAAATTATTCAGGAATTTATAGTAAGTTTGCTCTGCTAATCGCAAGAAATGGTTCAGAGAAAGATCATACACATTGACATGGACGCCTTCTACGCATCCGTAGAACAGCGTGATCATCCGGAGCTTCGGGGAAAACCTCTGGCAGTCGGTCATGCCGAAGAAAGAGGAG
>OLXA01000842.1_pt1 | contig 13234 bp, 6 predicted proteins | sample 1644551 | NCBI WGS metagenome assembly OLXA01 (sample SAMEA103958150, study PRJEB25191) | human gut metagenome | biome: human-associated habitat [ENVO:00009003]; feature: intestine environment [ENVO:2100002]; material: feces | place: Germany | collected 2013/2015 | reverse complement strand
TGGGACTCTCCTTTCTTCGGATGGACGCTGGATATCGACTGGAGCAGCCGGATGAATCTCCTTACCGAGCGAATGGCCAACGAGCCTTACAGTCTGATAAGCATATTTGTTATGATGGCGTTGCTGAAAGGAATCTTTATGAGCATGGCAGGTCCCGCTCCTAACTATGATATGCAGAAGATTCTGTCCTGCAAGTCTCCGAAAGAAGCGGCAATGATGAGTGGTTCTGTATCCGTGGTGTTATTAATCCCCCGCTACCTGATGATTATGGGATTCGCATTGCTGGCTATTTACTTCTTCAAGGAAGACGGCGGAATGACACAAATGGAAGTTACACGAACGGACTTTGAGACGATTCTTCCTCACTTGATTACCCGTTATGTACCTTCCGGATTAGCCGGTCTGTTATTGGCGGGACTACTGGCAGCGTTCATGTCTACTTTCGCTTCAACGGTGAATGCGGCTCCTGCATATATCGTGAATGACATTTATCTGAAATACATCAATCCGAAAGCGAGTGTAAAAACGCAGATACGCAGCAGTTATGTGATTTCTGTTGCAGTGGTAGTGGTCAGCACCGTTATCGGATTCTTTCTGAAAGATATTAATGAAATCTTCCAATGGATTGTAGGCGCACTCTTTGGTGGATACATCGCAGCCAACGTACTCAAATGGCATTGGTGGCGTTTCAACGGCGAAGGCTATTTCTGGGGAATGACTGCCGGAGTAATAGCGGCAATCGTCATGAAATTCACTGTTCCCGACGCATGGGTATTGTATTTCTTCCCCGTTCTGTTCGGGGTTTCCCTGATAGGATGTATCGCCGGAACGTATAGCGCACCTCCGACTGACGAAGAGACACTGATCAACTTCTACACCCGTGTCCGCCCATGGGGCTGGTGGAAACCGGTAGAAGAAAAAGCATTGGCGCGTTATCCTCATATCCAGCCGAACAGGAACTTCAAAAGGGATGCTTTCAACGTAGCAATCGGTATCATCTGGCAATGTGCGCTTACTATCATTCCGATGTATCTCGTTGTCCGTGAGCAACTGGGGCTCTGGAGCTCTATCGCTTTGCTTTTAGTCACCACACTCATACTAAGGAAGACTTGGTACAAACCTTTGTGCAAAGAAGAAGCACGTTACAATGAAGAAATGAAACAAGTGAAATAAAAAGAAATAATTAGCTTAACACACTAAAAACCGGAGGACTGACCATGAAAAGATTATCTGTTATCCTAGTATCATTTTTACTATATCTGCCACTAAGCGCTCAATTTAAAGGAACAGTCTATGTCGACACCGACCAATCAGGACTATTTAATAAAGGTGATAAACCGCTGGCGGGAGTTATGGTAACAGACGGCTTGAACGTAGTAAAAACAGATAAGAAAGGTCGGTTCTCTTTGCCGGGATTCGAGAAAACAAGATTCATAAGTATTACAACTCCCACGGGATTTGAAACACAACAATTCTACCTTTCTACCAAAGAGAACAGAAAAAGCTACGATTTTATCTTAACTGAAAGCGAGCGGACAAAACCCAGAAAACATTCTTTCGTGCAAATCACCGACACCGAAGTGACGGGTGGAATGGGGCGTTGGGTAACCGATCTCCAGCAATACATTCACAATGAGAAGCCTGCCTTCCTCATTCACACCGGAGATATCTGCTACGAACCGGGACTCACCATCCACAATCAAGTGGTAAACGCACAAACAATGGATTGTCCTGTTTATTATTGCATCGGTAATCATGACTTAGTGAAAGGCAACTATGGCGAAGAGCTTTACGAATCTCTCTATGGTCCGACATGGTATTCATTTGATATAGGTAACGTTCATTATGTAGTCACCCCAATCGACCACGGAGATAACCCGACCAACTATACCCAAAAAGATGTATACAACTGGCTAAAAAACGATCTTGCTCTCATAAAAAAAGACCAGGCACTTATCCTTTTCAATCACGACTTATTTACTCCAAATGACTCTTTCGTCTTTAAAGCAGATGACGATCATCTGCTTGATTTTCGTTCTTTCAATACCAAAGCCCAAATCTACGGACACATGCATTACAACTATGTCCGCAACCAAAATGGGATTTATACAATCTGTACCGGCACATTGGATAAAGGAGGCATTGACCACTCCCCTTCTTCTTTTAGAGAAATAAAAGTAGACGCAAACGACAATATCACCACCCAACTGCGATATGCTTTCATCGAGCCACAAATCGCAATAGTCTCTCCGATGAATAATCAGACGGCCGCAGCCTGCACCATCACTGAAGATCAGCTTCCTGTTTCCGTCAATACATATTATTCGCAGGCAAAAACGTCTCACGTTTCTTATATCCTAAGCGATTCGGAAAATAATCAAGAAATAGCAAAAGGCGATCTAGCCTCCCGTACTGAATGGAATTGGAGTGGAAACATTCAAATGCCAGCCAATGAAATGGGGAAAAAACTAAATCTTACAGTGACTTCATTCTTCAGCAACGGAAAGAAAGTGACTGCTACCAGCCAGTTTATCTATCAAAAGGACTTCAAATTATCCACTATTGCAGGTGAAGACTGGAATACATTACTTCAAAACGCAGCACACTCCGGCGGAGTCAACAACTCTCAAATCAAGCTCCCCCTGCAATTACAATGGACAGCTAATACAGGCAGTAACATTTTTATGTGTTCTCCCATTATCGCCGGACAGAAAGTATTTATCGCTACCACCGACGATAATGTATCACTGAACACATTTATCTGCGCATTTGATTTTAATTCCGGCAAACTGTTGTGGAAATTCCGTACTGCAAATTCTGTTAAGAACACAATAGCCTGTGAAAATGGAATTGTAGTGGCTCAAGACGCCTCCTGCAACCTCTATGCCTTAGACAGTGAATCAGGGAAATTACTCTGGAAACAATCTATTAATTTGGACAGCTATCCCTATCTGACTGAAGGCTTGACAGTAGGCAAAGGAGTGGTCTATGCCGGAATCGGCGCCGGACTATCTGCCTACAACCTAAAAACAGGACAAACGATATGGATTAACAAGGACTGGAAACAGCGGGAAGGTTCTACTACAACACTCACTATTGCCGGAGATGTATTAGTCAGCGGAACCCAATGGGGAGGTTTATACGGCAATGATATCCACACAGGAAAGCAACTCTGGAAACTATCTGATAACGGACTTGGCAACCGGGGAGCCTCTCCTGTCTATAAAAACGGGAAATTATGGATTATCTCTTCCAAGAGCTTCTTCACAATAAAGCCACAAACCGGAAAAGTATTGCAACAAAAAGAGTTATCAGCCAATCTGGATGTTACATCCACCCCACTCATCACCGAACAGGAAATCATTTTCGGTACTGCCGACCGGGGAGTTTTCGCATTGGACAAATCTACACTTTTCAATAAATGGAAAGCAGAAACGTCACCTTCACTTGTATATACTGCTCCTTATTCCACCACTCCGCAAGCCGGAGTTGAAACAAGTCCTGTTGCATCACAAGGAATTGTCTACATCGGAGCTTCCGACGGTTATCTATATGCCATCGACCAAACTACAGGAATTATAAAAGATAAACGACACATTGGAGCGCCTATATTTTCAACCGTAGCCGTATCCGGGAATAAGATGATTGTTTGTGATTTTGCGGGTAATGTTTATTGCTTTTCATCGAAGTAAACTCCCTCTTCACTATCATAATGCATAAACTCAAATGGTACATAAGCACTAAAATTATATAGATACAGTTTTTGCCACCCCACACGTTGTAATTTAAAGATTATCACGTATCTTTGCCTGCTCAAATCATAAATACGAGATATGGCTATTACAATCAAGAAAGTCTCCACAAAGAGAGAACTTAAGAAATTTATCCGTTTCAATTACAGAATGTACAAGGGTAACCCTTACTCTGTGCCTGACCTCTATGACGACATGCTCAACACCTTCAACAAGAAGAAAAACGCAGCATTCGAATTCTGTGAAGCAGATTATTTCCTCGCATACCGGGACGATAAAATAGTAGGACGTGTAGCTGCAATCATCAACAACCAGGCGAACGAGAAGTGGGAATGTAAAAACGTTCGTTTCGGATGGATAGACTTCATCGACGATCCCGAAGTATCATCCGCACTCATCAAAACGGTGGAAGAATGGGGAAAAGAACGAGGCATGACTCACATTGCCGGTCCTCTCGGATTTACTGATTTCGATGCGGAAGGAATGTTAGTTGAAGGATTCGACCAGCTTAGTACCATGGCCACTATCTACAACTACCCATACTATCCTGTACACATGGAAAAGTTAGGCTTCGAGAAAGACGCCGACTGGGTGGAATACAAAATCTACATACCGGATGCCATTCCCGACAAGCATAAACGTATCTCCGAACTGATCCAACGAAAATATAACCTCAAGATAAAGAAATATACTTCCGGAAGAAAAATAGCCAAAGACTACGGACAGAAGATTTTCGAGCTGATGAATGAAGCATATAGTCCTCTTTATGGCTATTCTCCGTTGACACAGCGGCAAATCGACCAATACGTGAAAATGTATCTGCCGATCCTTGACTTACGGATGGTTACACTGATTACTGATGCCAATGACGAATTGGTCTGTGTAGGTATCTCCATGCCATCTCTCGCCGAGGCTTTACAGAAATCACACGGACGTCTGTTGCCACTCGGATGGTTCTATCTGTTAAAGGCACTATTTATGAAACGCCGTGCCAAAATGCTTGATCTGCTACTCGTTGCAGTGAAACCGGAATATCAAAACAAAGGTGTTAACGCTTTGTTATTTTCCGATTTAATTCCAGTTTATCAAAAATTAGGTTTTATCTTTGCGGAAAGCAACCCCGAACTGGAACTGAACGGAAAAGTTCAGGCACAATGGGATTACTTTGAGACTCAACAACATAAGCGCCGCCGTGCGTTCATCAAAGAGATAAAATAAAAAACAGCTATGGAAGAGAACGAATTGATACCTGTAGACAACAACAATGCAGTAGAGTACACTGACGACAACATCCGTCACCTAAGTGACATGGAACATGTACGCACACGCCCCGGTATGTATATCGGAAGGCTGGGCGACGGTGCACATGCCGAAGACGGAATCTATGTCCTCCTGAAAGAAGTAATTGACAACAGTATTGACGAGTTCAAAATGCAAGCCGGTAAGAAAATCGAGATTACCGTTGAAGAAAACCTCCGTGTCAGCGTACGTGACTACGGACGAGGCATCCCGCAGGGAAAACTCATCGAAGCCGTCAGCATGCTGAACACTGGTGGTAAGTACGACAGCAAAGCGTTTAAGAAAAGTGTCGGACTAAACGGTGTCGGTGTGAAAGCCGTCAATGCCTTGAGCTCCCGTTTTGAGGTACGCAGTTACCGCGACGGTAAAGTACGTATCGCCACTTTCTCAAAAGGAAACCTGCTAACCGACGAAACGCAGAATACCGAAGAGGAAAACGGAACTTACATCTTCTTCGAACCGGATAATACATTATTCCTGAATTACAGTTTCAAGCCTGAATTTATTGAGACAATGCTACGTAATTACACGTACCTCAATACCGGGCTTGCCATTATCTATAACGGACACCGTATCCTGTCACGCAATGGTCTGGTAGACCTTTTGAACGACAATATGACGGCAACCGGACTTTACCCGATCATCCACCTGAAAGGGGAAGACATCGAAATCGCCTTCACGCATACCGGACAATACGGAGAAGAATATTACTCCTTCGTCAACGGTCAGCATACCACCCAAGGAGGTACGCATCAGAGTGCTTTCAAGGAACACATCGCCCGCACCATCAAAGAGTTCTTTAACAAGAACATGGACTATACCGACATTCGTAACGGACTGGTTGCTGCCATTGCCGTCAATGTGGAAGAGCCTATCTTTGAGAGTCAGACGAAAACGAAGCTGGGTTCTACCAATATGGTTCCCGGCGGAGTGACAGTCAATAAATATGTAGGCGACTTTATCAAACAGGAAGTGGACAACTTCTTGCACAAGAATGCAGATGTAGCCGAAGCGATACAACAAAAGATCCAAGAATCCGAGAAAGAGCGTAAAGCCATTGCAGGTGTAACCAAACTTGCCCGTGAACGTGCAAAAAAGGCAAACCTGCACAACCGCAAATTGCGCGACTGCCGTATTCACCTCAACGACCCGAAAGGAAAAGGACTGGAAGAAGACTCCTGCATCTTTATCACCGAGGGGGACTCTGCAAGTGGTTCCATCACCAAAAGCCGTGATGTGAACACGCAAGCAGTGTTCAGTCTACGTGGTAAACCGCTGAATTCTTTCGGGTTAACTAAGAAAGTGGTCTACGAGAACGAAGAATTTAATCTGCTTCAGGCAGCCTTGAATATAGAAGATGGTTTGGACGGACTACGCTACAACAAAGTCATCGTAGCAACCGATGCCGATGTGGACGGTATGCATATCCGCCTGCTGCTAATTACTTTCTTCCTGCAATTCTTCCCTGACCTTATAAAAAAAGGCCACGTATATATTCTGCAAACGCCTTTGTTCCGTGTACGCAATAAGAAAAAAACAATCTATTGTTATAGTGAAGAAGAGCGTGTCAATGCAATTAACGAACTAAGCCCGAATCCGGAGATCACGCGATTTAAAGGTTTAGGAGAGATTTCACCGGACGAGTTCAAGCATTTCATCGGTAAAGACATGCGTCTGGAGCAAGTTTCTTTGCGAAAGACAGACGCAGTGAAAGAACTACTTGAATTCTACATGGGTAAAAATACCATGGAACGACAGAACTTTATTATAGATAATCTGGTTATAGAAGAAGATTTGGCATCATGAGAAAAGCAATATTCCCGGGTACTTTTGACCCCTTCACCATCGGACATTATTCGGTAGTGGAACGTGCACTCACCTTTATGGACGAAATCGTGATAGGAATCGGTATCAATGAGAACAAGAATACATACTTTCCCATTGAGAAAAGAGAAGAAATGATTCGGGAGCTTTACAAGGATGAGCCTCGTATAAAAGTGATGTCCTACGACTGTCTGACCATTGATTTTGCGCAGGAAGTAGGGGCCAGGTTTATTGTCCGCGGTATCCGTACAGTGAAAGATTTCGAGTATGAAGAAACGATTGCAGACATCAACCGCAAACTGGCAGGCATTGAAACCATCCTGCTCTTCACAGAACCGGAACTGACTTGCGTCAGCTCAACGATTGTACGCGAATTATTGACTTATAATAAAGATATCAGCCAGTTTATTCCCAAAGGAATGAGGATAAGTTGAAAGTTGAGAATGGAGAGTTGAGAAGGATGCAGGCGTATCTGTGCCCGGTTGTTAATACTCGGCTATTAATATAAAGTAAGATTATGAATAAGATTAAAATATACGTCCTTTTGGCTTGCCTGTGGGCAGTATCAGCCTTACAGGCCCAAAATTTCGGTTCTGAAGCCATGCGCAAGCTACAAATGGCAGAGTTCGCAATCTCCCATTTCTATGTAGACAAAGTAGATGAAGACAAGTTGGTGGAAGAAGCCATCATCAAGATGCTGGCACAACTCGACCCGCACTCTACCTACTCGGACGCAGAAGAAGTGAAGAAAATGAACGAACCTCTTCAAGGTAACTTCGAAGGTATTGGAGTTCAGTTTCAGATGATTGAAGATACCCTGTTAGTAGTGCAACCTGTCAGCAACGGACCTTCCGAAAAAGTCGGCATCCTTGCCGGTGACCGTATTGTTGCGGTCAATGACAGCGCCATTGCCGGAGTGAAAATGAGTACGGAAGATATTATGAAGCGGCTTCGTGGTCCGAAAGGCTCTAAAGTCAACCTGACTATCGTTCGTCGTGGCGTGCAAGATCCTTTATTGTTCACTGTGAAAAGAGATAAAATACCTATCCTTAGCCTCGATGCTTCTTACATGATTCAGCCTAAAACAGGTTATATTCGCATCAACCGCTTCGGAGCAACCACTGCCGAAGAATTCAAGAAAGCAATGACAAGCCTTCAGAAACAAGGTATGAAGGACCTGATTCTCGACCTGCAAGGAAACGGAGGAGGTTACCTGAATGCAGCCATCGATCTTGCCAACGAATTCCTGGGGCAAAAAGAATTGATTGTCTACACGGAAGGACGGACTGCCAAACGCAGTGATTTCTACGCCAAAGGAAACGGAGATTTCCGTAATGGACGTCTTATCATCCTGGTAGATGAATATACGGCTTCCGCCAGCGAAATTGTCAGCGGTGCAGTGCAGGATTGGGATAGAGGAATTATCGTAGGACGCCGTTCTTTCGGCAAAGGATTGGTGCAACGTCCTATCGACCTGCCGGACGGTTCCATGATTCGTTTGACTATTGCGCGCTATTATACTCCATCGGGACGTTCCATCCAGAAACCATACGACAGTACTGTCGATTACAACAAGGACCTGATAGAACGTTTCAACCACGGTGAACTGATGAATGCTGACAGTATTCACTTCCCTGATTCACTGAAAGCACAAACCAAGAAGCTAGGACGCACTGTTTATGGCGGAGGGGGTATCATGCCGGATTATTTCGTACCTATCGATACTACTCTTTATACGGATTATCACCGTAATCTGGTGGCTAAAGGAGCTGTGATTAAATTCACCATGCAGTTTATCGAAGGGCACCGGAAAGAGTTGAAAAACAAATACAAGAAATTCGAATCGTTTGATGAGAAGTTCGTCGTTGATGATAATATGCTCGCCACTTTAAAAGAAATAGGAGAGAAAGAAGGAGTGAAATTCAATGAAGAACAATATCAGAAGTCGCTTCCCCTTATCAAGACGCAGCTTAAAGCACTGATAGCCCGTGACCTTTGGGATATGAACGAATATTTCCAGGTAATGAATACCACCAATGAGAGTATACAAAAGGCGCTGGAGATACTGAATTCGGATGAGTATCAGAAGAAGCTGAAACAGGGTATTCAGTAAACAATCATAAGACACCATTTTTCAGTTTGGTGGACATATATACTCACCATAGTGGACATATAGATACACGATGGTGAGTATATATATCTACCATGCTGTATCTATATGTCCACTAAGAGCTGTGTATTAACCGATTAGCTTTTATAGTTGAGTGTATTCGAATGTCACCGTGCCACGAATATCAGCAGAAGAGGCGGCAATGTATGCTTTGAACTTCCCTGGTTCCACGATCCAGGCATGCTGCTTATCATCAAAGAATTTCAGTACTTCCGGTTTTATCGTAAACCTTACTTCCTTTTCTTCATTCGGAAGAAGTTGTACCTTCCGGAAATCTTTCAATTCCTTAACCGGACGGAGAACACTACACTCTTCGTCACCAATATATAGTTGAACAATCTCTTTCCCTATTACTTTTCCTGTATTCTTAACCTTCACGAGAATATCTATACTACCATCAGCATTCATTGTTTTAGCCGACATCATAGGTTTACCATACTCAAAGGTAGTATAACTCATGCCATAGCCAAAAGGAAAGAGTGGCTGCACCTTCTTCGTATCATACCAGCGATAGCCAACCAAAATATCTTCTTTATATTCCTGGCGGATGCTATCTCCCGGATAACTGATTTCTCCAAAAAAATGTGCCGGACAATCCTTCAATTTCACCGGATAAGAAAAAGGTAGTTTACCACTGGGAGTCACCTCTCCACTCAACACATCAGCCAGCGCCTCTCCACCAACAGAACCTAAATACCATGATTGGACAATAGAAGGAATCTCCTTCACCCAAGGCATTTCCACCGCATTTCCGCTGACAATCACCGCTATCAGGTTTTTATTTACCTTCAATAAAGCTTCTATCAACTCATTCTGGGAAAAAGGAAGTTCGTACGATAAACGGTCTCCACCCTCACAATCTTGAAAATGGTTCTTATTCAATCCACCTACAAAAATCACCAAATCCGAATTCATCGCTTTTTCCACCGCATCATTGCGCAAAGAGTCCACAGTAACCTGCGGAATGACATCCGCCCGACCGTACATCGGACGACCGCTTGTGTAGCCTTGTGCATAAACCACATTATCACCAAACTTGGCCTTTATACCGTCCAATGGTGAAATCACTCTCTGAACTTTTAATTCTGAAGATCCACCGCCTAACATCAAATTACGGGTAGCATTATCTCCCACCACTAAAATACGTTTGTATTTTCCTTGGGGTATAGGCAATAAGGCAGGTTGTTTCCTGCCGGTTCCATTTTTCAACAAGACAATGCCCTCTGTTGCAACCTCGTAAGCCGTGCGATAGTGCTCTTCACTAGTCAGTGCCCCAAACGGCTTCCTGCGATTCATAGCTGTACGAAAAATCAGACGTAGCACACGTGCAGCCTTATCATTCACTACTTCCATCGGAATCTTACCTTCCCGAACCATTTTCAGATAAGACTTGCCCAGGTAATAATCATCATAACCGAATTCCGATTCCGAGGTCAAACCATTCGTATAAGATCCCATTTCAATATCCAAGCCATACATGGCAGCTTCATAAGTATCATGCGCAGCTCCCCAGTCCGTTATGACACAACCGTCGAATTTCCATTCTCCTTTCAGTATATCATTGTTCAATAACTTGTGATGAGTAGCATGGGTCCCACGCACCTTATTATATGCTCCCATAATAGACCAGGCCTTACCTCTTTCTACGGCAGCCTTAAAGGCAGGCAGATATATTTCATACAGAGCACGGTCACTTAGCTGCACATCAATATGTCCCCGCCATAATTCCTGATTATTCAACGCATAATGCTTCACACAAGCAGCTACTCCGTTCTTCTGCACTCCCTGAATATAAGGAACACAAAGTTCCGAAGCTAAATAAGGATCTTCTCCCATATATTCAAAGTTTCTTGCGCTTTTCGATGCCCGATAAGTATTCACACCAGGACCCAGCATAAAATGAATGCCACGCGACCGCCATTCCTCCGCATAACAACTACCTAATCGCCTAGCCAAGTCCCGATTCCACGATGCAGCCAGTGACAACGTTGCGGGAAAAGCAGTAGCCCTGCCATATTCCCCCCACGAAGCAATGCCTAACGGTCCGTCAGCCATATGAAATGCAGGAATCCCCAAACGTTCACACGGATGCAAATTAAAATTCTTATATCCGGAAAGCAGGTCAATTTTCTCTTCCAATGTCATCCGCCGTATAATATCTTCAACACGCTGCTCAATCGGATTCCCGGCGTCTTGAAAAGGATAGACGGATTGCCCCCATATTGTTTTTCCCCACATTCCAAACAATAAGCAAGCTAGACTTACAAACCATTTATTACACCGCATACCTATCATTTCGTTTGAGCAGGAACAACCTCCGGCAATATATGTTTGGCATAATTCACGTTATCCCGTTTATAAAATTCGGCCAGACTACCTAAACGGTTTAAGAATCCCTGATAGCTCTTCTTCTCCGGCATCATCCATTGCACTTCCGCCAAAGCTGCCATACGCGGAACCATCATATATTCCACATGCTCCGGTGTACCAATATATTCTGTCCAGACATTTGCCTGAGCACCAAGAATATGTTTTTTTTCTTCATCCGCCAGTTCATCTGCCACAGGTTCAAAATTATACACTTTTTCTACCGTTATGCAACTACCCATAGCCATAGGTTCTTGCTCCTTATCGGCAGATTGATAATAATCAAAATAAACATAATCATTCGGGGTCATAATCACATCATGCTTTAGTTTTGCAGCTTCAATACCTCCCTGCATTCCACGCCAAGACATTACCGTTGCATTTGGAGCCACATCCCCTTCCAATATCTCATCCCAACCGATAATCTGACGTCCTCTCTCATTGAGAAACTGTTCGACACGCTTCATGCAATAGCTTTGTAAACGGTCTTCCGACGTATGCTTTTTGTCAGCTTTCAAACCTTCTTTCTTCACCAATGCCTGACACTTGGGACATACAGCCCAACGAGTTCTGGGAGCTTCATCTCCACCGATATGAATATATTTCGCGGGAAAAAGTTCTATCACTTCCGACAACACGCCTTCTAGAAATTCATACGTTTTTTCATTTCCAATACAAAGGACATCCGGAAAAACTCCCCAATGACGTGCCACTTCATAAGGTCCGCCCGTACAGCCTAATTCCGGATAAGCAGCCAATGCCGCCAGCATATGTCCCGGCAAATCTATTTCAGGGATCACCGTAACAAAACGCTCTTGAGCATACTTCACAATATCTCTTATTTCATCCTGAGTATAGAAACCTCCATAAGGTTTACCGTCAAACTCAGTCCGGCTACGCCCGATTCCGGTTTCCTTACGAATAGAACCAATTTCGGTCAGTTTGGGATACTTCTTAATCTCAATTCTCCATCCCTGATCTTCAGTTAAATGCCAGTGGAAATAATTCATATTATGCAAAGCCAGTAGGTCGATATATCTCTTCACAAACTCCACCGAAAAAAAATGGCGTCCTACATCCAACATCATCCCACGATAGCCAAATCGGGGAGTATCTTTAATGGATATAGCCGGTAATATGACATCCGCTCCCGTAGCTATGGCAGGAATCGACTTCCGCAACGTCTGCAAACCATAAAAAATACCATTCGGAGTCCTTCCTTTTACCCTCACCTTTCCTTGAGCAACAGTCAATTCATACCCCTCCGGATGCCCAACTGCGGTATCTGTTTCCAAAAGAATCGCATTCCCATCATTTCCCTCCTCAGCAACTTCAACTGACAGTTGCTTTCCGGTCGATTCCTTTATATAACCGGCAAGAAACTCCGCATTCTTTTTCAATAAAGCATCCCCTTCCGGATAAAGAATGCGTGTATTCTTTTTTATAATAAAAGGGGGTTCGTGTACCACAGTTATCTCCTGAGGCAAAGGAATCACATTTTCATAATCCGCACTCACCTTCTTCGCTGTACTGCACGCACAAAGAGCCACAGCCATTACGCTCATTGCAATCAATCTTTTCATACTATTCTTTTTTAGTTAATATTAGGAGTGTTCCAAATTTTATCTTTCTCACAATTAATGTAAAGAACTTCACTTCCGCACTTCATACGGAAACGTCCCTTCTCCAACCGCCATTTTTTATCATAACCGACAAATGCCAAGTCGCTTCCTTTCAATTTAAATACCACTTTTTTCATTTCTCCCGGCTGAAGTTCTATCTTATCAAAATGACGAAGACGAATCACATCGGGCGTTACACT
>OLXA01000804.1_pt1 | contig 13775 bp, 13 predicted proteins | sample 1644551 | NCBI WGS metagenome assembly OLXA01 (sample SAMEA103958150, study PRJEB25191) | human gut metagenome | biome: human-associated habitat [ENVO:00009003]; feature: intestine environment [ENVO:2100002]; material: feces | place: Germany | collected 2013/2015 | reverse complement strand
CGACTCCAATAGCAAAGGGATACAGAAAAACCGTTTCAACGCATAAATGAGAAATATACTTATTAAAGTTAATTTTTCCCACTAAATAATCAATCACCATAGCAATTAAAAGAAATCCACCTACCTCTAAAACAAAATATAAAAAATCATCTTTTGTATTCCCACAAATTATATTATAAATAGTTGCACATAAAATCATAAAAGTAAACGCCATTGATAATGCAGGGATATAGGTTTTAAACACTTTTGACATAATTTTCACTCCTTATCGTATTCTGTAAGACAGAGATATATTTTCTTGAAATAATTAAGTGTTCTCCATTGCTAAGTTCAGCAAGCAATCTATGGTTTGGATATGGGCTTACATTTACCAATGCTGTGATATTTAGCAAAGTCCCTTTATTTATCCGTATAATTGTAGTATTAGACAGCTCATTTTCCACCGTGATTAGGGTCTTTCTGCATTCGTAAACTTGTTTATTTGTATATAGAAATGTTTGCAACGGTGTACAAAGGGAACATAATAAAAAACTTAATAATGGACTGCCAATCTTACACAAAGTACCGCCCAAACGAGACTACGGGCGGTATTTTTGTATCATGGCGGAGAAAGGAGGAACTTCCCACGGGGGCTTGACTGAAAAGTTGAGCCCCTTTTTTCATGCCAAAAAACAGGAGGTAAATGCTTATGGCAGATGATAAAACCACAAAAACGCCGGAACAGCCGGTAACGGATAGCGGGCCGGGCAAGGAAACGCCTCCCGCTCCCCCAAAAGAGCCGGAGAAGGTTTCCGTTTCCCCAGAGCCGGAAAAAAAGACAGAACCGGAGGTAAAGAACCCACAGGTTTCTGTCTATAACTTCGCTGAAATTATGAAGGAAAAGAAAGCCGAGGAACGGGCGGCAGCTCCCGGCGGGGAAAAGCCTGACCCGGCAAAAACGGAAAAACCGGAAAAGCAGCCGGAGGCTCCGAAGAAAGCGGAGGAAAAACCCAAAGAGCCGGAACAGCCGAAGCGCCGGGGCCGTCCCCCGAAAGCAGATAAGGACAAGGCCGCATCCCCGAAGCCCAAAACTCCCGCACAGAAACCGGAAAATGCGGTCAAAAAGGAACCGGAGAAAAAAACGGCTCCAACGGTGCAGACCGCTCCCACTCCGAAGGAACCTGAAAAGCCGCAGGATGCACCACGCCGGGGCAAGGAGCAGATCGTCTATATCAAGCTGAACGAGCTCCACGCCTTCAAGAACCATCCCTTTGAAGTCCGGGACGATGAAGAAATGCGGGCTATGGTGTCCAGCGTCAAGGACAAGGGCGTGACCCAGCCCGCTATCGTCCGTCCCCGTGAGGATGGCGGCTATGAGATCGTATCCGGCCACCGCCGCCAGAAAGCCAGCGAGCTTGCCGGGTATGCGGATATGCCCTGTATCGTCCGAAACCTGACAGACGATGAAGCCATCACGCAGATGGTCGAGGACAATCTCAACCAGCGTGAAGAAATCCTCCCCAGTGAGCGGGCCAAAGCCTTGAAAATGCAGCTTGAGGCTATCAAGCACCAGGGCTCCCGCACTTCGGGCCAGATTGACCCGAAGGACGCAGGAAAACGCTCCAACGAAATTGTGGCCGAGCGCAATAAGATGGCCGTCAAACAGGTGCAGCGGTATATCCGGCTCAATGAGCTGGTTCCCGACCTGATGAAGCTGATGGATGAAAAAAAGCTGGGCTTTACTACGGCGGTGGAGCTTTCCTATATCGGCAAGAAGAACCAGAACTATATCGCCGTCGCCATTGACAGCCAGCAGTCCTCGCCTTCACAGGCGCAGGCAAAGCGTATGCGTGAGCTGGACGAAAAGAAGCTGCTCAACGGGGATGTGATCGACGGCATTATGATGGAGGACAAAAAGGAGGTAGACAAAGTGATTTTGACAGGTGCGGAACTGAGCAAGTATTTCGGCAAGGAAACTACGCCGAGGGAAATGAAGGACCAGATCATCAAGCTGCTGGACGACTGGAAGGGTCAGCAGAAGGAACATGAAAAGCCGGAGAAGAAAACCGAACAGGAAAAGTAAGCCCAAACTTCGGGTCAGCATGGCCCGAGGATTGCGGGGCTCTGCCCCGCGCCCCGAAGCTCTGGAGATATAAATTATTCCCCGTCGCCAGTTATTCCGTAGCATAGCCGGGAAAATCAGTCAAGGGCAGCGCCGCCGCAGGCGGTGCCAGAGGCACCCTTGACGGATTTCTCCCGGTTATGCTTTTTCCCGGTCAAGCGACGGGGATATAAATTCTCCAGAGCCGTTCCCCTTCCCGGGGGAAGGGGCGGAGGGGTTGGGCGAACTCTTGCTTTTCCCTAAACCAAAACAGAAATGGAGGTTCAACCAATGAAACGACCTTTAGCATACCTGACCGCCGCATGGAGCGGTGAGCCGGATGTTGATATGGAGCTGGCGGCCCACTACTGCCGCCTTGCTTATGAGGCGGGCTTTTCCCCGATCTGCCCGCTCTTGTATCTGCCGCTGTTTTTGAATGACAGCGTTCCCGAGGAACATAAGGCCGGGATCGATATGCGCCGGGATATGCTGCGGCGCTCCCACACCCTGATCGTCTGCGGCAGCGCTGTGGACGAGGATGTGAAAAACGATATTGCGGTTGCCGGACGGCTGGGCATTGCGGCGACAACGCTGGAAGGGGTGCTTGCCGTGAAGGGACACGGCACCCCGGGCCATGCCGGACATTAAGCTGGGGAGCCTTTTCGACGGGATCGGCGTGTTCCCTCTGGCTGCTTCCCGGTGCGGTATCCGTCCGGTATGGGCCAGTGAGATTGAAAAAGCGCCCATCTCCATAACCAAAAGGCACTTTCCCGACATGGTGCATTTGGGGGATATTACGAAGGTGGACGGCGGGAAAATCCCACCTGTCCATATAATTACCTTCGGTTCCCCCTGTCAGAACCTTTCTCTGATCGGCAACCGCTCCGGCCTTGCCGGGGCAAAATCAAGCCTGTTCTATCAGGCGTTTCGTATCATACAGGAAATGAGGGATGCTACTGATAACCTATATCCAGCTATCGCTGTTTGGGAAAACGTCATGGGAGCGTTTTCTACAAATGACCGGATGGACTTTAGAGCCGTCCTATCCGCCTTCTCGGACACCGAAGTTCCAATGCCTCCTTCGGGAAGATGGGGAAACGCCGGAATGGTGCGAGGGGGAACGCCTGATGTGTGCTGGCGGCTCATGGACGCCCAGTATTGGGCAGGCTCCCGAAGGCTGGCACGAAGGCAGCGGATTTTCGTCGTGGCGGATTTTGGAGGCAGACGTGCCGCAGACATACTATTTAAGCCCCGTCCAATGCTCCCACTTCCTCCGCCTTGCGGAGAGGGCGGGCGGGCCGCCGCCGAAGGAGATCGAACAGCTTCTTTTGAAACAGGGCGGCAGATACCAGTCATCCACCCCTTTCAGTGCTTCCGTATGCGGGGAGCGGCAAAAAGGCAGGAAGAAACGGCCTTCCGAAACAGCTTCGGATTACCAACTGACCCTTTTCCCACTCTTTTAGCCAGTGATGTAACGCCCTTTGCCTTCTGGTATGAGGGCGACCCGGAGGGCGGCTGTATCCGTTTTCTGACGGAAACAGAAAGTGAACGGCTGATGGGGCTGCCGGAGGGCTGGACAAAGTACGGGGCGGACGGCGTGGAGATCCGGCCTCTGCAACGCTACAAGGCGCTGGGAAACGCGATTGCCCTCCCTTGCGCCGATTACATTATGGCCGGGATCTATGAGGTGCTGGCTGACCGGGCCGGAAAGGAGGAATAAGCCCATGTTTGAAGCCTATATAACCAATACAGCCCTGTACCCCTTAATGGGGATCGAGGTAGGGACAACGGTACATTTCCCCACGACGACACAGGAGCTGCAGGCCGCCCTTGCCAAAATCGGGATAGATGGGAAACGGTACAGCGAAGTGTTCTTTACCAGCTTTGACAGCGATGTGCTGGGGCTCTACGATCATCTCTACGAATGTGAGAACATCGACGAGCTGAACGAGCTGGGCCACGCTCTGCTGGAAGTACGGGATAAAGGCGGACTGGAAACCTTTGAAGCCGCTCTTATCTTGGGAAACCACACACGGAGCGTGAAGGATTTGATAAACCTGACGCAGAACCTTGACCTTTACCGCTTTTACCCGGATATTTCTGATGATGAAGGGCTGGGCCGTCTTTACGCCGACGAGCTTGGGACTATCGACATACCGGAGCACATTCAGAACTACTTCGATTATGAAGCATACGGACGGGATGTGCGTATCAACGAGGGCGGCGTATTCGCTCCCGGTGGGTATGTGTCGGCAGTCCCGGAGGGCTTCAAGGAGTATTACCACGGGCCGCAGGACATTCCGCCGGAACACCGGATATTTGCCTATCCTGAAAAGGCCGAGCCTGTCCACTCCATTCTCGCTGCACTCAAACGGTTTCAAGAAGCCCCACCCGCTCCGAAAAAGGACAAGGCGGGGCCTTCCCATGAAGAACGGTAGGACTTCGGGCCAGCATGGCCCGAAGCATAAAGGAGGTGCATACCATCAACTATTACCCTATCAATGAAGGAGCCGCCCGCCGGGCAAAGGAAATGAACAGCTTTTCCGACTACAAGGAAGGGAGCGCAACGGCGGAATACCGGGCAATGGTGGACAAGGCCGCCGCCATAGCGGAACAGCAGAAATCCCGGGTGGACCCCATGTACCATGAGAAGATCGACCATCTGTTAGACACCTACGCCCGCAAGCTGGCCGAAAACATGAACCAGGGCTTTGCCATTGACGCAAGGGTTCCCTCTGTGATGATCGCCGGACCTGCCAATTTCCCGGTGGGAAAGAAGGAAAAACAGAACCGGGCCCGGGACAGCAACATGGAGGAATGGCGGTATATTCAAGGGCTGCTGGATAAGATACGCAGTACCGGCATGGGCGGGATCAGCGCCGATGACCCGGCAGCGATTGAAAAGCTCCAGAAGAAGCTGGACGGGCTGGAACGCTCCCAGCTCATTATGAAGGAGGTCAACGCCTATTACCGCAAGCATGGCAAGCTGGATGGCTGTGCGCTGCTGTCTCCGGACCAGATTGAAAAGCTGAAAGCAAGCATGGCGTCAAGCTGGCGGAGCGACCCGAGGCCCTTTGAAAGCTACCAGCTTACCAACAACAATGCGGAGATCCGCCGGGTAAAGGCCCGTATCGAACAGCTTTCCAAACAGGCACAGCAGGAATTTTCCGGCTGGGAGTTCGACGGGGGCCGTGTGGAAATGAACCGGGAGGACAACCGCTTGCAGGTGTTCTTTGACGGAAAGCCTGACGCGGACACCCGGGCCGAGCTGAAAAGCAGCGGCTTTCGTTGGGCTCCCAGCGTGGGCGCATGGCAGAGGCAGCTCACGGACAACGCCATCCGGGCGGCTGACCGCTTGGAATGTATCAAGCCGCTGTCCGGCGAAAAGCCCTCCCAGCTTCAAAAGAAGCCCTCTATCTTGCAGACCATGCGGGAACAGGGCGAAAAAGTCCAGACGGAGCCGGAAAAGAAAGCTCCGTCCGGCAGGGATGCCGAGCGGTAAGCCTCGGGCCACATTGGCCCGAGGTTTTCTGTTCCCCGAGATTGTACGGGGGCCTCCCGGATAGCGGGAACCCCGACGGAAAGGAGGTTTTATGCAGGAAGAAGTAAACCAAAAAACGGTTGCCCTTTCGATCAGGACAACGAAGCTCACGGGAAAAGTGCTGGCTGCCGCTCTTGGGAAGGTAGCGCGGGCGCTGCAAAAGCACCACCGGAAGGCGCTGACCCCGCAGGGACGCCAGAGTGTAAAAAAGCTGATGAACCACTATGGCGGCAAAAGCGCCATGCCCTATGTGGGAGCCCCAAAGGATTTTGACCGGATCGCAAAGGAGTTCCATGTGGACTACGCTTTCCATAAAGTGAGCCCCGGTCATTACCTGCTGTTCTTCAAAGCCAATCAGGCGGACGCTATCACGGCGGCCTTCCAGAAGTACAGCGCAAAGGTGCTGAATAAAGAGCAGGACAAGGCTTCCATCCTCGGCCAGCTTCGGAAATTCACGGAGCAGATCAGGACACAGGCAAAGGAAAAGCAGCGAACCAGAGAGGCGGTGAAGGACGGACGTTGAGTGACAAGATTAGAAAATATGTGCTCCCAAACCTGCCGTACCTCTTTGTGTTCTGGTTCTTCTCCAAAATCGGGACGGCCTACCGGATCGCCCCCGGCACAGACTTCGGGACAAAGCTCATGGGGATGCTCGATACCTTCCCCAAAGCCTTTGAAACCTACTGGCCGGGGTTGGGAGGTATTGACCTGCTGGTGGGCCTTGCCGGTGCGGCTGGGGTGTATCTGCTGATACAGTCAAAGATCAGGCAGGCGAAAAAATTCCGGCGGGATGCGGAGTACGGCACCGCCCGCTTTGGAACAAAGGAGGATATAAAGCCGTTTGTTGACCCTAAATTTCAGAACAATGTCATTCTGACCGGGACGGAGTTCCTTACCATGAACACCCGTCCGAAGATACCCGCCAATGCCCGGAACCTAAACGCCTGTGTCATCGGCTCGTCCGGCTCGGGAAAGACAAGGTTCTGGCTGACCCCGCAGCTCCTTCAAGCCCATTCCTCGTATGTGGTGGTAGACCCGAAGGGCGGCACCCTCGACCAGTGCGGGCGGTTTCTGCAACGGGAGAAATACAGGGTGCGGGTGTTCAACAGTATCGACTTTTCAAAATCCATGCACTACAATCCGCTGGCCTATATCAAGACGGAAAGCGATGTTTTGAAATTCGTTACCGCCCTGATCGCCAACACCAAAGGCGACGGCAAGGAGGGCGACGAGTTCTGGACTAAAGCTGAAACCCTCTTGTACTGCGCCCTTGTGGCCTACATCGTCTTTGAGGGGCCGGAAGAAGAACGCAACATGAATACGCTGGTGGAAATGATAAACAGCATGGAAGTCCGGGAGGATGACGAAACCTTCAAAAATGCGGTGGACTATATGTTTGACGGGTTGGAACGTCGCAGCCCCCAGCACTTCGCCGTGAGGCAGTATAAGAAATACAAGCTCGCCAGCGGCAAGACAGCCAAAAGCATTTTGATTTCCTGCGGTGCAAGACTGGCTTCCTTTGACATTCCACAGCTCCGGGAGATCATGTCCTATGACGAGCTGGAGCTTGATAAGCTGGGGGACGAAAAATCGGCGCTGTTCTTTCTTATCAGCGACACGGACACCACCTACAACTTTTTGGTTGCCCTCGCTTTTTCGCAGATGTTCAACCTTCTGTGTGAACGGGCTGACAACACCTATGGCGGGCGTCTGCCCTACCATGTGCGGGTGCTGTGGGACGAGGCTGCCAACACCGGGCAGGTGCCGGGGCTGGAAAAGATCGTGGCCGTCATCCGCTCACGGGAGATCAGCCTGACGCTCTTTTATCAGGCTATGAGCCAGTGCAAGGCATTGTACAAAGACCATTCCGAAACCATCATGGGAAACATGGACAGTATCGTGTTCCTCGGAGGCCGGGAGGCTTCCACCCTAAAGGATATTTCGGAAAACTGGCTGGGCAAGGCCACCATCTCTATGCAGACCGAGGGCCGAAGCCGTGGACAGTCTGAAAGTTACAGCCAGAATATGCAGCGGCTTGGCCGGGAGCTGATGACCACCAGCGAGATCACCACCATGCCCGGGGATAAATGTATCTTGCAGCTTAGGGGGCTCCCGCCTTTCCTGTCCCCGAAGTATGACTTGAAAAAGCACCCGAATTACAAGTACACAGCCGAATTTGATAAAAAGAAAAACGCCTTCCGCTTGGAAAGCCTGTTCCGCCACCGGCCATTGAGACTAAAGCCGGAGGACGAATACACGGTGTACGAAGTGGACGGCTCCGACACGGACGAAGAAGCTGACCTGTTGAACTTCGATGATCTGGACAGCGACGAGTTTGTGTAACTTCGGGCCATGATGACCCGAAGCGCCGCCGATGTGGGCGGCTTTTTTTGTACCCAAAACCATCAAACAAACAAAATGGAGGAACGTATATGGAATTTTTCAATCAGGCAATCGACATTCTCAAAATTCTGGTCATGGCTCTTGGCGCCGGTCTGGCGGTATGGGGCGTCATCAACCTTCTGGAAGGTTACGGGTCGGATAACCCTGCGGCAAAAAGCCAGGGCATTAAGCAGCTCATGGCGGGCGGCGGTGTCGTTCTGATCGGCCTTCAGCTTATCCCTCTGCTGTCCGGCCTGTTCAGCTAAGTGTCACCCGTTGTCCCTTTTTCCAGAAAAGGAGCTGATGTATGGACTTTATCATCGACGCAATCGTTGAATGGCTGAAAGGTCTGCTCGTCGATGGTATCATGGGAAATCTGGACGGCCTTTTCGATAACGTCAATCAGAGCGTTGGCGAGATCGCCACACAGGTAGGCACGACCCCGGCGGACTGGAACGCCGGGGTCTTTTCCATGATACGACAGATCTCCGAAACTGCCATTCTGCCAATCGCCGGGGTCATCCTCACTTTTGTTATGACCTATGAACTGATACAGATGCTCATAGAACGCAACAACCTCCATGAAGTTGACACATGGATGTTTTTTAAGTGGGTGTTCAAAACCTTTGTGGCTGTGATGATCCTGACGAATACCTTCAATATCGTGCTGGCGGTCTTTGATGTGAGCCAGCATGTGATACAGCAGTCAGCGGGCATTATCCAGAACGGGACAGAGATCACGCCGGATGTGCTGGACAGTCTGCGGACAGAGCTTGAAGCGATGGAGTTAGGCCCTCTGTTCGGACTCTGGCTCCAGTCCTTCCTGATCCAGCTTACCATGATTGCCTTAAACATCGTGATCTTCGTCATCGTATATGGCCGTATGATTGAAATTTATTTACTCACAAGTTTAGCGCCTATCCCGTTTGCCACAGTCCCCAACAGGGAAACCGGACACATGGGGCAGAACTATTTCCGCTCCCTCTTTGCGGTGGGCTTTCAAGGTCTATTGATCTTAGTCTGTGTCGCCATCTATGCGGTGCTGATCCAGAGTATCGCCACCGACGGCGACCCCATCGGGGCGATCTGGGGCTGTGTGGGATATACGGTGCTGCTGTGTTTTACCTTATTCAAAACAGGCAGTCTTGCAAAATCCATCTTCGGCTGCCATTAAGAGACTTCGGGCCATGCTGACCCGAAGCGGAAAGGAGAAATCCATGCAGGAAAAAACTGCGGGCGGAACACCAGCCGCCCCTATAAAGCTGGATGTAAGCGTGCGGGTCATCGAACCTGTGAAAAATCTGATGGGCTTTGCCAGCGTGAAATTCAATGACTGCTTTGTGGTGGAAAATCTGAAAATCGTACAGGGCAGCAAGGGGCTCTTTCTTGGGATGCCCAGCCAGCCAGACGGCAAAGGCGGCTACCGGGATATGGCCTACCCTGTCACAAAGGAGTTCCGGGAACAGCTCAACACCGCTGTTCTGCAAGCCTATGAGGCAAAGCTGGAACAGATGGCGGAGCGCGGCTCTGTGGGGCGTGCGTCCATCAGCGACCAGCTCAAAGCCGGAAAAGCGGCTGCCGAACAGGCAAAGGCAGAGCGGCCTCCGAAGGAAAAGCCCAGCCGCAGTGCAGAGCGTTGACCTCGGGCCATGCTGGCCCGAAGCAGAAAGGAGGCGGGAACCATGCCACGCAAACGGACGGGCTATGACGCGGCCTGCTATTACGACGGAAAACTGCTGGGCCGCTGTACCAAAGCGGACAGCGACGCCTATACCCTGTTGATGAACGCCTGCGGCGGGGAGGCCGCCCGTGTCCTTCGGGAATATGCCTATTTTTCCCCGGAACTGAAAGCCATCTTAGAAAAGGCAGCACTCATGCAGGCAGACCGGAGACGGACGGGCGGAATGTTCCATGCGCCGAAAAGCTCCCCGTGGGGCGAGGTGCAGAATTGTGAAACCCTCTGTCCGGGGGTGTTTTTGGTATCTACCGCCAGCCACGGCGGAACGATGGTGGCAAACGAGGTAGCCGCTGTTCTCTCCCCAGCGGCCAAAAAATGCGGCTTCAAGGACAAGGGCTATATCTGCTATGAGGAGGACGCACAGGAAAGCGTAGTGCTCCGGGAGCTGCTGGACAAAAAGCTGTGGAAAATCCCTGACCGCATTAAGGACAAAGGACAGTTTGAAGAAAAACTCAATCAGTCCATCCGGCAGTATCACCCCGAATACTGGCGGGCAAGGCAGAGCGGACGAGAGGCCGCCGAAGCTGCCCGCAGCACAGCCCCGGCCAAAGAGGCCGCAAGATAACCTCGGGCCATGCTGGCCCGAAGCAATAAAGGAGGTGTACCAAAATGGCCTATGTGCCAGTACCAAAAGACCTTTCCAAAATCAAGACAAAGCTGGCCTTCAACCTAACGAAGCGCCAGCTTGTTTGTTTTTCCAGCGCGGCGGCGGTGGGCCTCCCGGCTTACCTGTTTTCCCGTGGCAGTATCGGGAACAGCGCCGCCATGTTCCTGATGATCGGCCTCATGCTCCCGTTCTTCTTTCTGGCTATGTATGAACGAGACGGTCTGCCGCTGGAAAAAGTGCTGAAAAACATCATCCGCACCCGGTTCCTCTATCCCCGTGTGCGGCCTTACAAAACCGAAAACTTCTATGCGCTGCTTAGCGCCAGAAAGGAGGCGCAGCCGATTGCGAAACAGCAGAAGGGCCGGAAAGCCCGCAGGCAGAAAGCCTGAAAAGCAGGGCCTTACCGGCCTGTTCACGAAAGGAAAGAACATTCCCACCACCGCCCAGCAGACCCTCCCTTACCGGGAAATGTACCGGGACGGGGTGTGCCGGGTAGCGGACCGCTATTACACCAAAACCATTGAATACGAGGACATCAACTACCAGCTCGCACAGTCCGAAGATCAGGCAGCCATCTTTGACGGGTGGAGCGCCTGCCTCAACTACTTTGACAGCAGCCTTCCGTTCCAGCTTTCCTTCCTCAACCATCGGAGCCGCCCGGGCAGCCGGTACAGCGTGAACATCCCCATGCAGGACGATGATTACAACAGCGTCCGGTGTGAGTATGTGGAAATGCTGGAAAACCAGATCGCCAAAAGCAACAACGGCATTGTCCGCACAAAGCTCCTGACCTTCGGCGTGAATGTGGACGACCTTTCCACCGCCAGGGCAAGGCTGGAACGTGTAGAGGCGGACATTTGCGGGAACTTCAAAAAGCTGGGCGTCAAGTGCCGCTCCCTTTCGGGGCTGGAACGGCTGGAGCTTCTTCACGGGCAGCTCCACCCCGGCAGCGGCTCCCCCTTCCGGTTTTCATGGGATATGATCCCCAAAACCGGGCTTTCCACCAAAGACTTTATCGCCCCGGACAGTTTCGATTTTCGTTTCAGCCGTCTGTTCCGGGTGGGGACGACTTGGGGCGCTGCCTCCTACTTGCAGATTTTGGCCTCGGAGCTCTCGGACAAGCTGCTGGCGGAGCTTTTGGAAATGGATGCGGAAATGACCATCACCCTCCATATCCAAACCGTCGATCAGGCCGCCGCCGTAAAATCCATCAAGGCCAAAGTCTCCGACATTGACAAGATGAAGGTGGAGGAACAAAAGAAGGCAGCCCGGTCAGGGTACGACATGGACATACTTCCGCCCGATCTTGTAACGTACAGCAACGACGCAAAGACCCTTCTGGAAGATTTACAGAGCCGGAATGAAAGAATGTTCCTGCTGACCTTCCTTGTGGTAAACATGGCCCCGACCCGCCGGGAGCTGGACAACGACCTGTTCACGGTGTCCGGTATCGTCCAGAAATACAACTGCACCTTGAAGCGGCTGGACTTCCAGCAGGAGGATGGTTTTCTTTCCAGCCTTCCGCTGGGCCATAACGGCATTGAGATCAAGCGCGGCATGACGACCAGCTCCACGGCCATTTTCGTTCCCTTTATGACGCAGGAGCTCCGCATGGATGGCGAAGCCGTCTATTACGGGCTCAACGCACTTTCCCATAACGTCATCATGGCAAACCGGAAAAAGCTCAAAAACCCCAACGGCCTGTTCCTCGGCGTGCCGGGCTCCGGCAAATCCTTTGCCGCAAAGCGGGAGCTTGTGAACGTGTTCCTTGCCACCCGTGACCGGATCATTGTGGTGGACCCGATGGGCGAATACTCGCCCCTTATCAAGCGGCTGGGCGGACAGGTCATCGAGATCGCCCCGGACAGCCCCCACCACATCAACCCGATGGACATTGATTTGAGCTTCGACGAGGAAAACCCGATGGCGCTGAAAGCCGACTTTATCCTGTCGCTGATGGAGCTGATCGTCGGCGGCAAGGATGGGCTTGCCCCTGTGGAAAAGACCATCATCGACCGCTGCGTGCGCATCGTCTACCGGGACTACCTCAATGACCCGAAACCGGAGAATATGCCGCTGCTGGAGGACTTGTATAACGCCCTCCGTGCGCAGGATGAAAAGGAAGCGCAGTACATCGCCACTGCTTTGGAAATCTACGTCACCGGCTCCCTCAACGTGTTCAACCACCGCAGCAACGTGGACATCAACAACCGCATTGTCTGCTATGACATCAAGGAACTGGGCAAGCAGCTCAAGAAAATCGGTATGCTGGTGGTACAGGATCAGGTGTGGAACCGCGTTACCATTAACCGCGCTGCCCACAAGTCCACCCGCTACTACATCGACGAGATGCACCTGCTTTTGAAGGAGGAACAGACCGCCGCCTATACAGTGGAAATCTGGAAGCGATTCAGAAAATGGGGCGGAATCCCGACAGGTATCACCCAGAATGTCAAAGACCTTTTGAGCAGCCGTGAGGTGGAGAACATCTTTGAAAACTCGGACTTCGTGTATATGCTCAACCAGGCAGGCGGAGACCGCCAGATTCTCGCAAAGCAGCTGGGCATTTCCACGCACCAGCTTAGCTATGTGACACACTCCGGTGAGGGTGAGGGCCTGCTGTTCTATGGTTCCACGATCCTGCCTTTCGTGGATCACTTCCCGAAGAATACCGAGCTTTACCGCATTATGACCACCAAACCCCAGGAACTGAAAAAGAAGGAGGATGAATGATGATGAACCCCAACATTTTGAATCAAAACCCGTTGATGTTTTTTGACAGAGCGGTAAATGCCCAGCGCAGCCAGCTGCTTACGGTCATGGCCGATGCGGTAAGTGAGTGCCGCACGGCGGCAGATCAGGCAGCCGAACTGAATGAGACCGGTCAGGTGGGGCTGCTCCGTCTGGCAGAGGTCTGGAGCACCATCCGTGCCAAGGAAGGTATGGGTGGTCTGGTTCTGGAAGGAACCGAAGCGAAAATCCTGTCCGATGTGGTGGCACAGTTTTACGCCTACCTGTCCGGTTGTATGTTCAACGATCCTGTGGGAATGGCCATTTATGCAGAGCTGCACTACATGATGTCCTCCCTCATGCTGGGAGAATGGTTTGAATAAGGAGCCGCGCCTGCGCTTTACTGATGAGGAACGGTCTGACCCTGCACTGGAAAAGCCGATCCGTAAAGCGGAGAAAGCTGCGGCCAGAGCAGATATGGCGCAGGCCAATATCCCAAAGAAAAAGGTCAGGCAGACGGTCATCGACCCGGATACCGGAAAAAAGACCTCGAAGCTGACCTTTGAGGACAAGAAAAAGCCACCCTCCAAACTTTCTCAAGGGGTCAAGGAAGCTCCCGTCCATCTGGTTGCGGGCAAGCTCCACAAAGAGATCCGGGAAACAGAACAGGACAATGTGGGCGTGGAAAGCGCCCACA
>OLXA01000803.1_pt1 | contig 13779 bp, 14 predicted proteins | sample 1644551 | NCBI WGS metagenome assembly OLXA01 (sample SAMEA103958150, study PRJEB25191) | human gut metagenome | biome: human-associated habitat [ENVO:00009003]; feature: intestine environment [ENVO:2100002]; material: feces | place: Germany | collected 2013/2015 | reverse complement strand
AAATCAAACACGGAGATTTTCAGTTTGTATATGACGAACTTAAAAAATCCGACTTTGAATATACACTTGAGAACATTGAAAAAGAATTTTCATCGGTTGATAACCGAGATATGTTCTGTTATCTTCTTTATGTGGTTTCAAATGAGAATACACCCAAACATACAATTCTCTTGTGTGATTATCTAATGTATTCAGGTACATTTTTCTACAATCGTGAAACAGTAATTCGATATTTGCTCGACAATTGCCTTGTTAAAAGCGGCAATGATATCACGCTGATTGAGTGGATTTTGTCAATGTATGAATACAATCCCGATTCACCGTATAATGAGAAAGAAATTGCAAATTTCAATCGCATTTACGATTCTTTAAAATGATGGTGTTAACTATGAAAAATTTCAATTACAAAAATATTAAGTCGGTAGAAAAAATTCATTTACTTTTGTTGTTATTCATTGTAATGTCTACGATAATTAATTTTATTGTAAACTTGATGAGTTGTACCGAAAACATCTTTTTGACAAGTCTGTGTTTGCCGATTCAGTTTGTGTCAAGGTTTGTTGTAAGTCATAACCCTTTTGAAATTTCAGTTTCAATTGTTTTAATAGCTGTAACTTTAATTATGTTGTTTTGGCTGTTTAAAATGTATTCATCGGATAACATGAAAAAGTGGCTTGCAAGTGGTATAACGGCAATTTGGTGCTTGCTAATCGGCTCGATTATACCTATTTTGCTTGATTCCGATTTAATCGGTCAATCTGGAAATAATCTCACATATGAAGAAAAAACAAACGAACTTCTTTTGTGCGTATGGTTCGGAATTGCTTGCTCCATTTTCTGCGGAATTCTCTTTTTTATTCAAATTTCAAAGTATGCAAAATTTATGGATAGGAAATATGACAACCCTATGAAGGCTGTTGCATATGCAGAAAAGAAAAATAAAAAGGAATATTACCATACCTTGAAAAAGCCTTTGATTTTGCCGACTGTTTATGCAATTATTCCGCCGATTACCTGTAGTTTTCTAATATATTTTGGTGTCAAGTCTGCATTCCTCATTTGTTTTATTTATGTGTGTTTAGGTATAGGTATAGTGTATCATACGGCATACAATATTTCTGATTTTATAAAATCGGAAAATCAAAATATAAAAGTAACATCAATCCAAAATTATAAATGCAAACTAATTGTAATGCATATACTGCTGATGTTGTTGTATTGCATTTCATTGGTGATAATATTACTTTGTATTTAAAATATCGAAATCAGATAGGAAGTATACTATGGGGGATTGCCTTAAAAATTTATTTGTGCAACAATTTGATTCGTTTATGGCAGAACACGGTTATAAGCAAAATATAAATTGTTTCAGTAAACTTTATAATGATATCTTTGCGAGAGTGTATCTGTTCTATCATTATGATAAAAATTATGACGAACTGCTTGCAACAAAGAATTTCTTGTATTGTTACACAATTAACTACATTTTGCCTCGAGGAATGGCTAATTTATGGGTGAAAGGTTACTTAATTGATCAGCTTGCAATAAGCTGATTTGTTATCATAAACCGAATTGGTATATAGTGAACTGAAAATAATCATTAAGAAGGTGATACTTATGAAAAAAGATGTTAAATTATACAATATGATTTTGCCGCCGTTTATGCTGTTCTTCTTTGTTCCCACTCTTTGGATTGTATCAGCCTTAGGGAATTTCATAATAGATTCAATAGTTCTCTTAATAATTTCAATTTTTATTTACAAGAAATTCACTTGGCAATTGTATAAGAAATCAATAATTCCCGTATTTCTGTTTGGATTTCTTTCTGATTTTTTAGGTGTGCTGTATCTAATGGCAATATCTATTGGATCAGGTGCGGAATATTACGAGGGCAACGATATCGGAAAACAAATTCTTTCGGGAATATATCTTGCAACCAACCATTCCTGTTATGACAGCATCTACGGAGTTTTGTTTATTGTCAGCGGTATTCTGTTTAGCAGTATTTTTATTTTTGTTTTTAATTATCGTGTGTCATTTAACAATAAAGGACTTTCTAAAAAGCAGAAAATAATTGCATCCCTTACAATGGCAATAATAACCGCACCTTACACATTTTTGTTGCCTAAAGAGCTTTTTTATCCGTAATAAAAATATATCTCGGTTTGGTACGGCAATTGCAGTAATTACAGGAAAATATCTTGGCAATTTATTCACACGATAAAATTTATAATTATGTGGAATTTATGAGGTGATACGATGTATTCGGAATTATTAAAAGCTTTTAAAAGCAATAAAAATTGCAGTTTTTATACAGATGATGAATGTGACAAGTTTATTTACGGCAAGATTATTGCACTTAACGAAGATGAGGTTGCAATTCAAATGTACAATACAGACGGAACTTGTGACGGTGTAATTGTAAAAATAGTATCTGATTTCTTCAGAATCGAGTATGATTCAAAATATAATCAAAAAATGGAGAAACTTATTGAAACTGATACTTTTGAAGACAGCGTTGAAATTCACGGTAACGCTGTATTTGATTCTGCAATAAAATCCGCAATCATTAAAAACTTCGTAGTAAGTATAGAATTGCTGCACAGCGGTAATGAGAATATCACGGGATTACCGTTGTCGCTGGAAAACGGAATTTGCACCGTCAGACAGATAGACGATTATGGTTGTGATGACGGAGTAACTTCGTTTGTATTCAATACCGCAACGCAAATTACAATCAATGCAAAGTATGAAAAATTACTTTCAAGCTTAATGAACAAGTGATATGGAAAAATGAATAATTTGTTATTTGAAAAAATATGGGAAGATGCTGATTTTTATCAAATTATGGTAAAGGCATTAGCCAAAAATATTAGTGCTGAAACAAAAGTATATGTCGCAAAAGAAAACATAATTGCTTTGTCGGAATCAATCAAAAATTTGATTGATAAGCACCATAGTGAATTTTACTGGGAAATAGGCGATACTGATTTGTCTGCGGAGTCATTTTTCTCAATAGGGCTTGCTGAATACGATAATCTCGGACACTATAAGTTCGTGCTGAAATTCGGTTTTCAAAATGACGATAGCAAGAAATACGGTTGTTCATTTCCAATAACGACCGAAACAGGTTTGTTATTACATTTTGCCGAAAATGTGTTGTTGCTCAATAAAGATAATTCTTTTGAAAGTTGTATGCTGAATGGTAGGTTGTGATTATATGGAAGTTATTGCTTTTAGCGTAAGTGTTAATCATGTTAATGGTTCTCTTTTAGATTTTACATTTCTTATCCCGTATGGATTGTATTTACTTTTGTGTTTCTTGTTAAAAGAGTTTATTAATTCACTTTATTATAAATCTATTAAATCGGAAGTATCAATTTCTAAAAAGAGATTTACTACTATTAAACATTTTGTCTATGATACCTTAATAGATTTACCAAACAGCAAATTTGTTTTAATGATTGATGAGGAAACGAAAATAATCACACCGGCAGTTTATACAAAGCGAAACGGTAGGGTTTCTATGATTAACAGGAATGCTGATTTTGATGTGTATGAACAAATTGAAATTAACAACGGTTCATTTTCAAAAGATTACACATTTATCAGAAGTTACAAAATCAGAGATAAAAAGACAGGAGAACAGGTTCTTTTTGTGGCAGTACCAAATCGTGAAACAGATATTCTCGCATATTCCGATTCTGCACATAAAGCCGACAAAACCGTAACTTTCGGCAAATTCAGAATATTCTGTTTTGTCGAAACTGACAATAACCTCTACACGGATTTGATTGTTGATTCCGAAAAGATTCATCTTGAAAAATCTAAAAGAAAAGGTATGTACTTTATCGGTCTGGATGAAGTTACAAAAGAAAAGTAATGCGTTATAAGTGATTTGAGGTGATTGTATGGAAATGCTGTATTTGATGCTTTTTTTCATTGCATTGTTGGCAGTAAGCTTTATTCGCCTGCTTATTACAAACTCTGCCATATATGCAGTCAAAGTGCGAAAATTCACTGATGAAAAACGATTTATATTAAAATCAAGCGTGTTTTCCGAGCTTGGCATATTGATTTCATTTTTTCTGTTTTCACTCATATGGACGGTGATGTGCTTATGCGTATCTAATTTTGATAATATTTTCAAGAAAATTGCGGACAGTATTTTGTTTGGCTTTCTCGGAAATCTGACGATAACTGGTTCAGGACATTACAGCGGAATAATCGTTGCATTTTTTGAAATTCTCACAGCCTACGCATTTATATATCTGTTTAATCAGACCGTTGTGTATAAAAATCTGAATGTTCCCGAAAAACAGAAAAGCAAATTACTTCACATTGTTTCATTGTGCAATGTACCGTATCTGTTGTTTATTCCGATTCTTAAAATTAGTTTTGTAAGCAACATTATTAACGATATTATCATCGGTATGATTTATTGACCGTACATAATATAATGAAATTTAAGCATAGAAAAAGCCATCGTTTTCGGTTCATCACGATTTTTTGTGGGATGGTGAACGGACAGAAGGAATAGAAAGATAGCAAATCAAGGTAAAAAAGAAGTCATCATCACGGTAACCGTAGCCGATTCGTTTAGCGACCTTGATCTTGTATCTATTCTAATTAATAATTAGTTGCTTATTTAGATGACTTAAACAAAATGTACACAACATCGAAATATGATACGGCTATAAAATTTTTGAAATTTTGGTCAGTATTTATATTGTTCGCTATGTTTGCGTATGGCTATTCAAGCATTGGCAGATATGAATATATGACTTTTAGATAAAGAAAATATTGATAAGTATTGCTTTTTACAATGTCTATTGATACAATACAATCAGAATATGTATTTTCATTGCGTAAGAAGCGTATATACAAAAAAGACCGACTTCAAAATCAAATTTGAAATCGGTCTGTAAATTTTAAAAATATCCGAACGGAATTTATACTATTCGATTACATCTTCGGCTATAACAGCCTCCTGCCTTTTTGTAATCTGATGGTCTTCATGCAAAACAATGCAGTATGTAACAGTTGATATGAGTGCAAGAATAAGTACAACCGCAATAAGTCTTTTGATGTATTTGCCTGTCCTTATTTTCTTGACAACATAGGGAATCCCCGTTATTGTTCATTGCCCTTGTCCTCTTTTAAAATATTTAAAATGCTCTCTACACCGCTGTATGCATTATGAAAACTTTCCAAAAGGTTTTCATAATATGCCCGACCTTCGTCCTCAATATGATAATAAATTCGTGTGCGCTTTTTGCCGACAAGCTTTGAATATTCGCTGATTTTTCCTTCGTTAACAAGCTTGTAGGTGACTGCGTAAACGGTGTTCTGAGATATGGACAGGCATCCGTTTGATTTTTCTTTTATGAATTTTACAATTTCATACACATAACTGTCATGCTCACACAAAATGGCAAGAATCAGTATGTCCGTAATTCCGCTGAAAAAATAATTTTGTTTTCCCATAGATACCTCCCGATATACATTATACACACTTAATCACTAAAAATCAATCTAATACATTCAAGAAGAATTTAATATGAGCAGTTATTACAGAAAAGCCTTTTGTTGCCGACATTGTGATTTTTTCGTCAATAGTATTCGTAAAAACCGAATTGACAAAAAAAATTTATTTGTGTATTAATCTCATCAGCCATGATATCACCATACACATTATTGATTTCGTTTGAATTCTTTTTGATATAGTCAAATATGAAAAGTAAAATAATAGATCGGCAGTTTTGATATTTGCATTTTGACAGTAACAAACTCTACAATAAAATAGGGTAGAACAACTGCTGAAAGGAGGCTCGAAAGAGACTCCTTTTTAATGCTTGAACAGAATACAAATTTATTGTGATGATAAACAGCGTTACAGCTATGTAAAAATTTTTATAGAGATATAATGATGAAATATAAAATATCGAAATAAGAATAAACCTCCTGCACAGAGTAAAATCCGTTGCAGGAGGTTTTGTTGTACGAAAAATTATATGGGCTTAATTATTGGCATATTTGTTGGAATCTATATGTAAAATTTACAGAACCTGAAAATATGCATTATTGATACTTTGTCGGGACAGGCACACATCAGTTCTTGCTGTTTGCAATTGCCTGATCAATCAACTTTTGCAGCTTTTCAGACTGCTTTTCTGAGGTTATTGCACCGACAATCGGCTCTCCCACAATATTACCGTTTTTATCGACAACATAAGTTGTGGGGTAGGAGTACAATCCGGATGTGAATTCTCCGGCTTTACTTTTTGAATCAAACCAAATGTTTTTGTAGGTCACACCCTTTTTTGCCAGAATATTCTTTGCATCAGAGATAGCCGTTTTGTCACCGTCAAGTGTAAATGAATTGATTCCGACTACTGCTCCGCCTTTTTTTGCAAGCTGTTTATTCAGAGCTTCCAGGTCGGCAAGTTCTTCCACGCAGGGATTGCAGGTGGTAAACCAGAAGTTTACTACAGTAACGGTATTTTTTGCAAAAAGCGTACTGCTCTTAACTTCGTTTCCGTCAAGATCCTTGCCGTCAAATGTCGGGAATTTCTTCAGATTATCCTTTTCGATGGGCTTACCGTTTTCCGCCGGAACGCTCATATCTCCATCAGACGGTTTTTCTCCGCATCCGGGAAATTTTTGTTCCAAAAGCGTCAGCTTTCCTTCAATTTCCTTAATCTCTTCGGCGCCTTCATTAAGCAGCTTCAACTCATCTGTACTGAACTGATCCTTGATACCGTCAATCGTTTTCAGAAGAAAATCACCGTAGTTTCCGCCGTCCTCAATCTTCGCCATACCCTTATCGGCTGAAAGAAATACCTTTTCCCAAAGTTTGCTGTTTTCGGAAAGAATAGCATTTTCCTGTGCCATCAGTTTTTGATGCAGGTCGGCGGCCTCGTCTTTTGTTTTCGGATTCACAGCTGTCAGCATAGCCGTTTCGCTTTTCTTATTTGCGGTAGTATTCGTCGTATTGCCTTTGTTTGTGCCACAGGCGGCAAAGCTTAACAACATCACCAAGGCAGTCAGTAAGGTTAAAATTTTTGTTGTTTTCATGGTATTTACTCCTTTTCTGTTTCAATTTCTGTTTCAATTTTTTGTTTTGCTGTTTCCGCTTTTTCAGCGGGACAATCATTTTCTTTTCCTTTGCCAAAGCCGTAGCGAAAGCTGACCGCCTTGGTAGGACAGGCACGGATACACTTACCGCAGCGTATGCATTCGGTGTGGTCGGGAGTTTTGGTTACATCTACATCCATCTTGCATACTTTGGCACACTTTCCGCAGGAAATGCATTTGTGTTTGTCTACTTTCATTCCGAAAAGCGACACCTTGTTAAGCAATGCGTAAAATGCACCGAGAGGACACAGCCACTTGCAGAACGGTCTGTAGAAAAGTACACTCAGTACGATTATCGTAATCAATATGCCCAGCTTCCACGAAAAGAGCGTACCCAGTGCGGCACGGATTCCCGAATCGACGGCGGCAAGAGGAATTGCCCCCTCGAGTACTCCTTGAGGACAAAGATACTTACAGAAAAAAGGATCTCCCATACCCACATCGTTTGTAATGAGCATTGGCAGCAAACCTACAGCAAAAAGCAAAACTGCATATTTTATGTATGTCAGCGGCTTCAGCTTTTTAGTAGAAAGCTTTTTTGTCGGTATCTTATGTAACAGTTCCTGAAGCCATCCGAACGGACACAAAAAACCGCAGATAAAACGCCCGAGCAGAACTCCTATCAATATGAGGAATCCTGTGATATAATATGAAAAACTGAATTTTGACGAACCCACCACAGCCTGAAACGAGCCGATTGGGCACGCACCCGATGCCGCAGGGCAGGAATAGCAATTCAGTCCCGGAACGCAAACAGCCTTTCCTTTGCCTTGATAAATTCTGCCCTTCAATAAATTCGGCAGATGAATATTACTCAGCAAAGTTGCTCCTGCTTGAATAAGCCATCGAAAGCGTGAGAGAAACTGCGATACACCGCCTCTTTTTTTCTTCGGTTCTTTGTTATCCAATTCCCACACACTCCAAACACAGCCGGATTGCCTTGCTTAACACGGTTTCTGCCTCTCCTCGCAGAGCTCCGTAACACAGCATCGTAATTCCGCAGATAATCAGAACGATCTGAAATACGGCTTTTTTCTTTCGAGTCAATTCGGTCACTCCTTTCTTTTGTGCTCTCATTGTAGCACAGAGGATGTAAAATCCCTGTTAAGAACGAGAACTTAACAAAAACTTTATGTCTGAGCGATATAATGATATAATTAAATTATCAAAGAAATATGAAAACACAACAAGGAGAGTTTCTATGCGTATTTTAGTAATTGAAGACGAGCGTGCGCTGTGCGAGACAATTGTTCGCAGCCTTAAAAGATTGGCATACAGCGTTGATTTTTGCTATGACGGAAACAAAGCAAATGAGTTGCTCGGAATAGAAAAGTACGATCTTGTTTTACTTGATCTGAATTTACCCGGTGCAGACGGGATGACGGTACTGCGAACTCTGCGACAAACCGACAGAGATACCGGAGTGTTAATTCTTTCGGCACGCTGTGAGGTTGCCGACAAGGTGGAGGGGCTTGATGCCGGAGCAAACGATTACCTGACAAAGCCTTTTCATTTGGAGGAGCTTGAGGCAAGAATACGCAGTCTGACTCGCCGGCGGTTTACACAAAACAATGTTGTTTTGAACTGTGGAAAGGTTGCTTTTGACACCAAAGCCCGTGTTGCCGTTGCTGACGGTCAGGAGCTGTCACTTACCCGAAAAGAAATCGGAATACTCGTACCTTTAACCAGAAAGGAAAATGGTATTTTAGAATATTTACTTCTTAATCAAGGTCGCCCCGTCAGTCAGGAAGAACTGCTCGACCATGTTTGGGATAACAGTGTTGACAATTTCAGCAATTCAATAAGAGTACATATATCTGCATTACGAAAGAAACTGCGTGCGGCACTCGGCTATGACCCGATTCGCAATCGCATTGGCGAAGGATATGTTATGGAGGAAGAAAAAGTATGAAAAAGCTATCCTTGCAATGGCGCATAACTCTGATGACAGCACTTCTTATCGGAGCTACCTGTATTTTTATGAATGTTCTTATCGGCTATTCCGGCAGCCATTATATGGATTCCATAGGCTCTTATGTTACAGGTTACGGTGATACGGACAAAGGAGAACCCGACTTTTTCGATCCCGAACACGAAAAGCTTGATCGTGAATTGACTATTGTAATTAACGGAGCACAGGAATCCTTTATCGCTACCAATTGGTATATTACGGCGGCGGCAACATTGTTAGGCGGTGTGCTTGCGTATTTTTTAAGCGGGCATGCACTGAAGCCTCTGCGTACTTTTACCGCTCGGGTTGAAAAGGTTCAACCTAACAATTTGACGGATATGAAGATAACCGAAGAAGTTCCGCCTGAACTGAGACAGTTTGTCAAGTCGTTCAATCTGATGCTTGACCGTCTTGATGAGGGATTTACCGCTCAACGACAGTTCACGGGAAACGCCGCACACGAGTTGCGTACGCCGCTTTCGCTTATGCAGGCACAGCTTGAACTTTTTTCGGCAGAGCATCCCGAGGTATCGCCTGAAACGGCGGAGTTTCTCCGATTGTTGCGTGAGCAGACCGAACGAATGACGCAAATGACAAAAACCCTGTTGGAAATGAGCGAGCTTCGCACAGTATCGTGTGCCGACCGCATAGAGATAGGTCCTATGGTAGAAGAGATTTTCACTGACCTTGCGCCCCTTGCAGAGAAAAACAATGTTACACTTGAAAGCACGGGCGATGCTGTTATGACAGGCAGTGACACGCTGATTTACCGTTTGTTATATAATCTGACCGAAAACGCTATACGCTACAACCGTTTTGACGGTACAGTGAATATTACCGTAACGCACAAAGACAATCAGCTTGTTATTACGGTTGCGGATACCGGCTACGGCATCCCCGAACAATACAGAGAAAGTATTTTTCAGCCCTTCTTTCGTGTGGATAAATCCCGAAGCAGAGAATACGGCGGTGTAGGATTGGGACTTTCTTTGGTGTGGGAAATCGTTGCACTGCACAATGGTAAAGTTCGTGTGGAAGAGAGTTCGGAAAAGGGTACTGCTATAGCGGTAAAGTTTCCGACAGATGTGATAAAAATTTAATATTTTGCGATTTTTTCTTAATTAATTGTTGAAATTGCCGTAGCTCTGTGCTATACTATAATTAATTAATCGATTAGTTATCAAAAGGAAGCGAACATTATGAGAACAACAGAGGAACAGCACAACGAGCGTAAGAGGGAAATAATGGAAAAATGCTTTGAATGCTATGCTGAAAACGGATTGACCGGTACGGGCATCAAGGCTTTGGCGGCAGCGTGTGGCTGTACAACGGGAAATCTGTATTCCTATTTCAACAGTGTTGATGAACTGATTATTGAATCAACTGCATACTGTATGGAAAAGGTCGAGGATGATTTTATGGAAAAAGCTCCCACCGACCCGAAGGATGTTGTTCGATTTGTGAAAGAGGTTCCGTATTGGACCGCAAAGAAGCACGGCAAGAAATATCGGCTGATGTATCAGGTCTATACCCATCCGAAATATATTGAGCACGGCAAGAAATTTTTTGAGGGGGTAAATGAGCGCTATACCGAGTATGCCAAGCGGCTTGAGCCGAAAATCGGCATTCCGTACACGGTGATTACACCGCTCATTTTTATATTTGTCCGTGCCTGTGTACACTATGCTATGTTTGAGGATGAATATTATTTAAAAACCCAAATGGAGGTCTTAAAACAGGGTGTTGCCCTGTTTGCTGATAAATACCGTTCACAATATTTGAGAGGAGGCAATGATAAATGAAAAAACGAATATACTGTATTACCACCGCACTTTGTCTTGTGCTTTGCATCGTACTTTGCATTGCATTTGCTGCCATATGCAGCAAGGCGGAAAATAGCAAAACCCTGTTGCCGGAGGTGCGAAACAACGGCACAGCAATCCAATGGAGAGATACCGCCGAAGAGGAATGGCACGATCTTGTAGCTCTTGACACGCTCAGAGGTACTGACGGAAAAAACGGCACTGACGGCAAAGACGGTACTGACGGAAAAAACGGTACTGACGGCAAAGACGGTACTGACGGTAAAAATGGTACTGACGGTAAAAACGGCATTGACGGCAAAGACGGTACTAATGGAAAAGACGGTATTGACGGTAAAAACTGCATTGACGGCAAAGACGGTACTGACGGCAAAGACGGCATTGACGGTAAAAACGGTCTTGACGGCAAAGACGGTACTGACGGAAAGAACGGTACTGACGGCAAAAACGGTCTTGACGGTAAAGACGGTACTGACGGAAAGAACGGTCTTGACGGCAAAGACGGTCTTGACGGTAAAAACGGCGTTGACGGCAAAAACATAGAGGTACAAAGAACAACAGAATATATACAGTGGCGCTATGAAGGAGAAAATTGGCAAAACCTTGTTGCCATTTCCGATATAAAAGGACCCACAGGGCAGAACGGTAAAGACGGAGCAAACGGAAAAGCACCGGAGTTCCGTGTAAATGAAAACAATCTTCAATGGCGTTATATCAGTGAAGAAATATGGTTAAATCTTTACGATCTTTCAAATTTGAAAGGTCTTGACGGAAAAGACGGAATCGACGGAAAGAACGGTGTCGATGGTATTGACGGCAAAAACGGTAATACGCCATTCATCGGTGAAAACGGCAACTGGTGGCTCGGAGTGACCGACATTGGCGTAAAAGCCGCAGGTGTTGACGGTGAAAAAGGCGACAAGGGAGATAAAGGAGATGCCGGAGAGAACGGTAAAGACGGAACAAACGGAAAAGCACCTGAGTTCCGTGTAAATGAAAATAACCTACAGTGGCGTTATGTCGGCGATGAAATGTGGCTTAACCTTTACGATCTTTCAATTTTGAAAGGTCTTGACGGCGCAGACGGTAAGGACGGTATAAACGGTAAAGACGGTGTTGACGGCAAAGACGGTGCTGATGGTAAGGACGGAACAAACGGACAAAACGGCACTGACGGCAAAGACGGCAACACCCCGTTCATCGGAGAAAACGGCAACTGGTGGATTGGAACGACCGATACGGGAGTGAAAGCCACAGGAGTTGACGGTGAAAAAGGCGAAAAGGGTGACAAGGGAGATAAAGGCGACAAGGGTGATGCAGGTCAGAACGGCAGCTGTTCGGGATATTTTTACGGAGAGGCAAACGCTCCGAGGACAGTACTGAATAACAGTCGTGTCTATATTTCTGTCTACGAAAAAATAAACAAGGGCGGCTTGATTTCATCCTACAGAAATAATATTACACTCAAAAAAGGACATATTTACAATGTCTGCTTAAGCGGTTCTCTCGAAGTTGGTTCAAACGAATTTAACAACAGCGGCAATTACTCTATTCAGATGACAGACGGTTATGATGACGATCTGTGCAGGGAGCTTACACGAATAAAAAGGGACGGGGCAAAAATACCGTATACCAATGATCAACATTCCTTTAATTTCAACAGAATGTATGATGCGTCAAATAAAGACATTACATTGCAGTTGAGTTTTGAAAATTCGGCATACAATACTTATCTCGGTGGCTTCAGAGGTACTATTACAATAACCGCTCTTGATTAAATTTATATAACGGAGGTGGCGAAAAATGAAAAAACGAATACTTAGTATCCTGCTGACTTTATGCATGATGCTCTGCCTTACGCCGATAAGCGTATTTGCCGAGGAGGTTGGGGCAGAGGGCTCTGCTGCGATACAGCTTGGTGCAGATCCACTAAGTGTGTTAAGTAAAAATGTAAACACAGCGACCGCACCGACTGTGTATTTCGGGCAAAACCATGAAAATAATCCCGCTGCATGGCGAGTTATCGGCTATGACGGAAGCGGTGTTACAAGCTCAAAGGGGGATATTACCCTGCTTGCGGCAGGCGCTATGGGGGTTATACCATTTGTCGATACCATATTAAACAACGAATACGCACCGAGTAATTTGAAAGCCACAATAGATGCGCTTGCGGAAAAGCTGACGACAGAAGAAAATGCTGCCGTAAAGAAACGGACGCTGACAAGCGGAAGTTACGACGGAGAGAATACCGACTGTGTAGCGGGAGGGCAGGTGGATAACGCTGTATTCTGGCCACTTTCCGCAAAAGAGGCTATTGCTGTAAACAACGATCTGCGTGCCTTGAATCCTGCACATCCGAATTGGGTGGATAGCGGTTGGTGGCTGCGCTCCCCCGGCTCCGATAAATATCGTCTCGCCGTCGTGCGTAGTGAGGGTTCTGTCCAATACTCTGGGTTCTCTGTCCTCATTTTCAATAATCATCGGACTGTTCGTCCCGCTTTTAACTTAAATCTGAACTCTGTCCTTTTTGCATCTGCCGCCGTGGGCGGAAAGCCTGACGGAGGATTGGCAGAAGTTTCCAAATACAGCGGAAACGAGTGGAAATTGACGCTTTTAGATAGTAGACGCAATTTTGCTGTAACGGAAAAAACTGTCAGCGCCGCCCCCGACGATACCGTTACGCTGAATTACAAAGGGGCGACCACAGGGAAAAATGAATATATCTCTGTCATCCTGGCGGATAACAACGGCGCACAGTATTACGGCAGAGTAGCACAACCTACTGCCAAAAGCGGAACGGTTGAAATCAAAATCCCGTCTGACATTGCACCGGGCGACTATACCATGAAGGTATTCAGCGAGCAGTAT